>Ga0233425_10008162_pt1 | contig 14114 bp, 12 predicted proteins | sample Watercolumn_Towu_2_FD_181712 | JGI IMG/M metagenome (GOLD analysis project Ga0233425, IMG submission 181712) | Freshwater microbial communities from Lake Towuti, South Sulawesi, Indonesia - Watercolumn_Towuti2014_140_MG | ecosystem: Environmental > Aquatic > Freshwater > Lake | place...
CCCGGCAAGTCCCTGGTGGAGGCCATGGTGCATCTTCCCCTGGTACTGCCGCCCACTGTGACCGGCTACTGCCTGCTGCTGCTGCTGGGCCGCAACGGCTGGTTGGGGCGCTGGCTGGCGGAGCTGTTCGGCATCACCCTGTCCTTCAACTGGAAGGGCGCGGCGGCGGCCGCGGCGGTAATGAGCTTTCCGCTGCTGGTGCAGGCGGTGAAGCTGGCCATGAGCCTGGTGGAGCCGCGCCTGGAGCAGGCGGCCGCCACCCTGGGGGCGGGGCCAACTCGGGTGTTCCTGACCGTGACCCTGCCGCTGGCGGCGCCCGGCATCCTCACCGGCACCATCCTGAGTTTCGCCCGCAGCGTCGGCGAATTCGGCGCCACCATCACCTTCGTCGGCAACGTCGAGGGCCAGACCCGCACCCTCCCGCTGGCCTTTTTCACCTACACCCAGTCGGTGGACGGCGAGCAGCCGGCCCTGCGGCTGTTGGTGATCTCCGTCCTGCTGGCCTTCGCCGCCCTGCTGGGAAGCGAATGGCTGGGCCGGCGGCTGCAGCGGCGCTTGGCGGGGGAGCGGGCATGAGCCTGTTGAGCCTGGATGTGGAATTGCGGCGCGAGCGCTTCCAGCTGATCGCCCGGCTGGAGGCGGATCAGGGGGTGACCGGCTTGTTCGGCCCTTCTGGTTCCGGCAAGAGCACCCTGCTGGGCATCATCGCCGGCCTGCTGCGGCCGCAGCGGGGGTGGGTGCGGTTCAATGGCAGAGTGCTATTCGATGCCGCGGCGGGGACGTGGGTGCCGCCCCACCGGCGCGGGATCGGCGTGGTGTTCCAGGACAGCCAGCTGTTCCCCCACCTGTCGGTACGGGACAACCTGTTGTACGGCTTCCGTCTGACCCCCAGGTCGCGCCGGCGCTTCCGCTTCGAAGACGTCGCCGCGCTGCTGGAACTGGCGCCCCTGCTGGCGGCCCATCCCCGCCAGATCTCCGGCGGCGAGAAGCAGCGGGTGGCGCTGGGCCGGTCCTTGCTGGCCTCTCCCGGGCTGCTGTTGCTGGATGAGCCGTTGGCGGCTCTTGATGCCGGGTTGAAGGAGCAGATCCTGCCGTTTCTGGAACGCATCAAGCGTGAGCTGGATCTGCCCATGGTCTACGTCTCCCATTCCCTGCCGGAAATCCTCCGGCTCACAGACCGCCTGGCGTTCGTGGCCAGCGGCCGCATCACCGCCGCTGGCCGGCTGCGGGATCTGATCGAGGCCGGGGCGGTGGCCGGCGTGTCCGGCTTCGGCGGCGAGAACGTGTTTGCGGTCACCGTCGAATCCCATGACAGCGAAGGCGGCTGCACCGTCGGGCTGTTCCAGGGGGTGAGGCTTGTGCTGCCGCTGCGCGCCGGCCTGCCCCCGGGCGGAACCGCCTACGTGGCGGTGCACGAGGGTGAGATCGCCCTGGCCAGACAGCCGGTCTCCGGGCTTTCCATCCAGAACCGGCTCCACGGCCGGGTGGTGACGACCGAGGCCAGGAATGGCGCGGTGCGGGCGCGGATCGACGTGGGCGCCCCCATCTTGGTGGAGATCAGCCTCCGGGCCTGGCAGCAACTGGGTCTGACGGAGGGGGACTGCGTTCATTGCCTGGTCAAAACCCGCTCCTTCCGCTATCTCACCGACAGCGTGCACGGCCGCTTCGAGGCGGCCGAGGGAGTAACATGAGCGAAGTCCGCTTGGTGGACGGCGAGCTGCGGCTGGCGGGCGGGCTCAACGCCAGGCTGTTCCGGCTCCTGGCCGCCATCGATGCGACCGGCTCCATCAACCGCGCCGCCAAGGCGGTGGGTCTCACCTACAAGGGTGCCTGGGAGATGGTGGAGCGGGCCAACAACCTGTCGCCCAAGATCCTGGTCAGCACCGCCACCGGCGGCCGCCACGGCGGCGGCACCCGTCTCACTCCGGCAGGCCGCGACCTGCTGGGCCTGTTTCAACGGCTCCAGGAGGAACACTGCCGCTTCCTGGAGCAGCTCAACCAACAGCTGGCAGACGATCCAGAAACCGTTTTCTTACTCAGGAGATTGATCATGAAGGCCAGTGCGCGCAACCAGTTCTTCGGCAAGGTGAATCGGGTGATGGTGGGGGCCGTGACCTGCGAGGTGGAAGTGGGCCTCAAGGGGGGCGCCACCATCGTCGCGGCGGTCACCAAGGAATCCGCCGAGACCCTGGGCATCCAGCCCGGCGTCGAGGTGGTGGCCCTGGTGAAGGCGCCCAGCGTGGTGGTGGTGACCGACAGCGCCGGCTACCGTCTGTCGGCGCGCAACCAGCTCACCGGCAGCGTCAGCCAGCTGACCAAGGGGGGGGTGAATGCAGAGGTGGTGATCGAACTGCCCGGCGGCAACTGCGTCGCCGCCACCGTCACCATCGACAGCGTCGATGCCTTGGGGTTGCGGGTGGGTGCCGCCGCCACCGCGGTGTTCAAGGCGGGCGCGGTGATCTTGGGCGTTGCCGCCTGAATGGGTGGGAGCGGCTTGAGCCGGAGACTTCCGGGGAGCGGGGCTGAAGCCCCGCCTACCTGTGGTCAGCCGCCGATGGTCCGGCCGTCCTGGTCGAATTCCAGCAGGGTGACTTCCTCGTCGATATCGGAAACTTCCGCCCGCCGCAGGGTTCCCGTTTCGTCATAGGTGTAGCGGTGGGTCAGCTCGACCTCGCCATAGACCATCTTGTGGAAACCGGTCAGCCGGCCCTCGCCGTCGTAGTAGCCGACGAAGTAGGTGTTGCGGTTTTCCACCTGGGACGGTTCCAGGGGAGAGCTGAGTTTGAAGGGCAGCTTGACGCCGCTGTAGGTCAAAAAGTATCGGCGTTCGCCGGCCAATGCTTCGCTCATGGGAGGTTCGGAACCGTTTTTTGTGCCCGCCGTGGAGTTGAATTGAGCCCTCTCCCTGCGGGGAGAGCGAAGCGAGGGGGCGGAGCCGGTTGATGGGGTGAGCGCCAAAGCACTTTGTGCTTGCGATGAGCCTATTGAAAGATCAGGCGCGCAGCAGCGCCTTGACCAGTTTCTCGGAAAGCTGGTCCTCGCTGAACTGGGGCTCGTTGGGCGGGTAGAGCTCCACTTCGTCGATGTCGAAGCCGGCTTCCCGGGCCACGCTGAGCAGTTCGCGGATCTTCAGGCATTCCTTCAGTTTGGCCTGGAGGTCAGGGTCGATTCTGGCCTTGTCGGAGAAGGCCTTGATGGTCTGGATTGCCATGTCTCGTCGCTACTCCGCCGGGGTCAGGCTGCCAGCAGATCGGGCTTGACCTGATCCAGCCAGGTCACCACCCTCTCGTCGGTGAGGTCGCTCTGGTTGTCGTGGTCGATGACCAGGCCGCAGAACTCCCCGTCGATGACGGACTTGGAGGCTTCGAAGGTGTAGCCGTCGGTGGGCCAGAAGCCGACGATCCTGCCGCCGCCGGCCTTCACGACGTGGTAGATCTCGATCATGGCGTCGACGAATTCATGCCCGTACCCCTCCTGGTCGCCGAGCCCGAACAGCGCCACCACCTTGCCGGAGAAATCCTTGCCTTTCAACTGCGGCAGGAACTCCTCCCAACTCTCCGCCTGGCCGCCGGAGGTGAGGCCCGGCAGCTCGCCGTCGCCGAGGGTGGGCGTGCCCAGGATCAAGGCGCTGTAGCTCAGCAGGTCGTCGACGCTGGCCTTGTTGACGTTGACCGGATCAGCGGCGGCATCGCCGAGCTTCTTGGCCATGGACTTGGCGACGCGGCGGGTGTTACCGGTGTCGCTACCGAAGAAAATGCCGATTTTTCCCATTGTGTAGACCTCGATGGCTGTGGACTATAAGGAGGCGGGTCCGCGCGGGGACTCCGTTTTCCTATAACTTACCAAAATCCGGGCCAATAGCGCCGTTAGCCCTGCAACGACGGATATGTCCCTGTTATCGCGAGGGTCGAAAGGGTGGGATCGGATAACTGCGGTGCTTGGTGGTGGCCGATCCGTGTCCGAATCAGTGCAATGGTGGCAGACATTGTCGTAAGTGCGACAAGGTTGCCGTCCCGCCGGTCCGCCCGACAGTGCCGTGTGGTGCGGAGAAAGTCCAGTGGGATCATTTGATTAACGATCCGAATAGGAGTCGGCAACGGCGCCGGGGCGAACTTGATCCGTTCCTGCGCCATGGCAATCAAATTGCATCCGGGCTGTGTCCATTTCCGAAAAGAGACTCCGCCATGGCCAATTCCGATTCCTGTCGTCCGGCATCCCGCCATTTCGGCGAACTGCACGAGCTGTTCTCCGGTTTGACGGAGCCCTATCGAGAGGCCGACCTCGTGCGTTTCAACCTGATCTACCAACGAATTTATCGCCGCCTCGACCAGTCGGAACGCCAGCGTCTAGCCGAATTGGTGGATGCCTTGGCCGCTGGCGTGGAAAAACAGAAGGTGCAGGAGAAGATCTTCGGGATGGTGTGAGGAGCGGGCGACGGCTCGGGATAGCGCAAGCCATAGGCTCATCCATCTCGCCGTAAACCGCCGGCATCGGCCGCGGCGGCGAAATGTTCGAGTAGGCTGCGGTGGAGAAATTCGTAGCCGCCCCCGGCTTTCCGCAGCAAGCCGAGGCCAGCCGCGTGATCGAGAAACCGGAGCAGTCGGTGGGGGAGTACGCCGGAGGCGGACAGGATCAGGCGAAGTACACCGTGATAGACGGCATCTTGCGCTCTGTGCCAGATCGCGGCAAAGAGCGAGAGAAACCAGAACGGCAGAATCAGCGGCCGCCAGGCGGGCACCCACAACCAGGCGACGACCGAATTGAAGGCGGCCATCGACGAGGTGATCGCGGCGGCGAGAGCGGCATTGGAGACGCAGGACCGGATTCCTTGGTTGGGGACTGTCGCGCGGCTCAGGATCCGCGCGCGCAATCCCCCGAGCAGGATGCCCATTTCGATACTCAGCAACAGGACGGCCGCCAGCACCGGCTGGTTTGCCAGCGCCGCCAGCAAGCGCAGCCAGAAGTCCGGTGACGACGACAGCGCGGGGTTCGCGAAGATCCCCATGTGATGAAGCACCAGTCCTGCGATCAGCGCGATGAACAGGAGGGCGAGGGCGACGCCGCGGGCGACGCCGTTCAGCGCGCCCCGGGTGGACCAGGCGAGGGTATCGGCGGCATGGATGTCCTTCCCGGCATCCACCCCACAGCTTCGTCGGATGAAGATCAGCCCAAGGGCGAAACCTAAGCCGATGGCGACGATATAGGCGCTGCCGATCGTCAACATCTTGGTCAGCGCGGTCACCGTCAGCGTGAACAGACCGATCCAAAGGATGCTTTGCCACAGAGGGCGGGCTGCCGGCGACGCGGACCTTTTCGCTGTTGCGCGCAACCGCAAGCCGTCGACTAGTACGATCAGGAGCATGGCCAGCCACACCGCGAGGTTGGCGGTATGGGCGTATTGATCGGAGCTCACTCCCAGCGCCGGATTCGCTTGAAACACCAGTTCGCTGGGCAGCAGCGCGAAGACGATCAGGACGGGAGCGATCACCAGCAGGCGCGAGACGGCGACATAGAGCCAGCTTAGGCGGCGGCTGGGCAGCCAGTCGGGTTGCAGCCGCTCCACCAGGAATTCGCTCTGGCAGTGTGTGAGCAGGTTGCGCGCCACGGTCCCCAGAAAGCCCACATACTGGCTCGCGGTATAGGGTCGCTCGGTGGCGGGGCGGTGTTCCAGGCAGCGCCGGATGTAGATGTCGAACAGACGGTTGCGGCCGCTTTCAGCCGTTTCCAGCTGGGCGGTGGGCAGGTTGTCCGAACCGGTGTAGGCCCTGCAGAAGATGTCCAGGATGAAAGGATTTGCCGCGAACGAACGGAAATCCGGATCGGTCGCCAGGACCGCGCGGAGTGCGGAGAGCCTGTCCCCGGCCTCTTGGAGGCAGGACTCCACCTGGGCGTGGCTCAGTGGTTCCAGACGGAAGGCCGCGAAGAGTTTCAGCTTGACGCCGACCGTTTGATATTCGGGATCGCGGCAGGCCACGGCGATTCCCGGACCGGAGCCGCGCTCCGCCACATAGGCGTTGATCGTCTCGGCGCAGGCGGCGCGATGATCCCGTTCGACCTCATCCAGGCCATCCAGCAACAGGATCAGGCGGTTGTCCTTCAGCCAGGCTTGGCAATAGCTGACCGGCAGCTGGTAAATTTCACCGATCGAACGGCTCAGCCAGGATTCGAAACGGTTTTCCCGCGGTGACCACGACGACAGATTCACCAGCGCCGGCGGTGCCGTACTGGTGTCCGCCAATTCGCGGGCGAGCTCCAGCAGGGTGGTGGTCTTGCCGGAGCCGGTTCCGCCCAGGATGAGAAGCGATCGATGCGCCTCGCGGAAAATGGCCGCCGGCGTCCGCTCCGCCGGTATCGCCTGATCGCCGCTGCGGGAGCGGTCGGCGAGCCGGTCGGCCGGATTTTCCACCGCCCCATCGCAGCGGCTCTTGCGCAGCGGAAGCAGGGGCAGCGCCTCGGCCGGTCTGCTCAGCCGCTCATCGACGATGCGCCGCACCCGCTCGAGTAGTTTCCCTAGGGTGTCCGGACCCGCCGCCGAATCCGCATCCAGAGGTGACGCAGCGCGCGGCGCCGGCTCGGGGGAATCGGGGAAATCCGCCAGCCGTTTGAGGATCAGGCCGGCCGCGTCCTGGGGATTGAGGTCTTCCAGAGAGACGTAGCCATCGATGCCGAAAAAGCCCGGAATCTGCGCGTGGTCGAAGCGCATCGGCATGATGTTGTGGCCGTCAGGCGTTCCCAGCACGTCCCGAATCGCGCGCCACTCCCGCCCGCACCATTGCTTGCATTGGTATTCCGCGCACAGGAACGGGACGATCAGATCGGATTCCTCCCGGTATATCCGCTGCAGATAGGTGTCGAGATCCGTCCGCGCGAGATCATGGGCATACCAGCAGTCAAAGAAGATCCGTTCGCGGCCCAGCGCCTCCCCCAGGGTATCGGCGACGGTTCCTACGTATTCGCGATATTCGGACGGATAAGAAAGCGCAACGCGGTATCTTCTCGTCATGGGCTGTCCCTGGTGGCACGATCGGGTAATGGGCTGTCGGTGCGGTCGGCGGCTTCATTCAAACGTATCGGCGCGGATGTTGAGCTGCCAGTCCCTGGCGAATCGCGCCTCCTGCCGGCGGTCGGCGTCCATTGGGGTCTCGCCACTGGCGGCGGCGACCAGTTCCTTCTTGCCCCGGGCCAGTTCGTAGACACCGGTGACGGAGATGGCGTAGTCGGTAGCCAGAAAGCTGTAGCAGTGGTTGATGAGGGACGGCGGGCCGGGGTCGCGCTCCTGCAATTGCTCGACGATGGCTCGGGCGCAGACCTTGGCCTGGGAGTTGGCGGCAAAAGCCGACTTGGGCATGGGGGTGGCGATGCAGGCGTCTCCGATGACGTGCACGTGGGGCACCCGGCTCGAGGCGAAGCTGGTGGGGTCTACCGGGCACCAGCCGCTGGCGTCGGTCAGGCCGGTCTCGCTGGCGATCGGCGCCGCCCGCTGGGGCGGGATGATGTTCAGCACGTTCGCCTTGTGTTCGTTGAACTCGGTATGCACGACCCGGCGCAGCACGTCGACGTGGTCGATCTGTCCTTCCTTCTCCGCCGAGATCCATTCCACCATGCCCGGGTACAAGTCCTGCCATCCCTTCAGGAACAGCTTCTGTTTCGAGAATTGGGTCTTGGCGTCGAGGATGAGGACCTTGGATCGCGGCTTGTACCGCTTCAGATAGGCGGCGATCAGCGAGGCCCGCTCGTAGGGACCCGGCGGGCAGCGGTAAGGACTGGTGGGGACGGTGATCAGCACCACGCCGCCGTCGTCCATGGCTTGGATCTGCTTCTGCAGCAGCTTGGTCTGCGGCCCCGTGGTCCAGGCATGGGGCACCCGCAGGCTGGCGGCGCGGCCGTAGCCGTCGATCGCCTTCCAGCGGAAGTCGATGCCGGGCGCAAGGATGAGGCGGTCGTAATCCAGTTCCTCGCCCTTGCCGAGGCGGACCACCCGCCGGTCGGCATCGATGCCCTGGACTTCAGCCTGGACCACGGTGAGGTCGTGACGGTGGCGCAGGCGGCGGTAGTCGCGCCGCAGCGAATCCAGTTCGCGCCAGCCGGCCAGCACCTCGTTGGAGCCGGGACAGGACAGATAGCTGTTGCGTTTGTCCACCAGGGTGACATCCAGGGACGGGTCCAGCAGTTTCAGGTATTTGGCCGCCGTGGCGCCGCCGTAACCGCCCCCGACCACCACGACCTTGGCGCTGCCCCAGCGGAACGGATTGAACGAGCAGCCGCTGGCGCCGATGCCGCAGGCGCCCAGCCAGGCCAGGAAAGCTCTGCGCTGCATCATGGATTCGCGCCTTCGGCGAAATAGGTAGCGAGGGCGGCGAAATCGCCGTCCTGGTAGCCGGCGGCGATGCGGTTCATGATCGAAGACTTGCGCCGTCCCGACTTGAAGTCCCGCATGTTGCGGAGGATCTGGTCTGCCCCTTTGCCCGCCAGGGCCGGCGTGCTGCCCAGGCTGCGGCCGGCGGTCCCGTGGCAGCCGGCGCAGGCCAGGGCCAGCGCCTGGGCCGTGGGCCGGGCGGCAAGGACCGCGGGCGGAAGCAGTGCGGCGGCCGCGATGATGCCGGGGACGAGGACGCGAAGGGCGGGTATCATGGATCCGGATTGCGGTTGCCGGAGATGGAACGGGATGATACCGCGGCTGGCCCGGAATGACTCGATGAATCGCGGATTTCTTTGGTGCTTCCGGCGGCGGTGGCCGAAGGAATCCGCGAGGGCTCGCGGGGATCGATGCGAAACCGCCGGGTTCGCGCTAGAGTGGGGGCGCGGCGTTAGCTGGTGGGCCGGCCCCACAGCGGCAACCCGCCGAGTGCCGCCGATACCGGGGTGAGCGAGTTCCCATGAGCGCGACGAGGTGAAACCATGAATCATCCGAATCCTTGGGCGCAGGTCTTGATGCCGGCACCCTCTCTCCCGTGGCGATGGCTGCTGGGAGGTCTGTTTCTGGTCATCGCCGTGTGGACGACTTATTACACGGTCCCCGCCGAGTCGGAAGGCGTGGTGTTGCGGTTCGGCAGGTACCTTGCCAAGGTGCCACCGGGCCTCCATTTCAAGTTGCCCTTCGGAATCGACGAGGTGATCCGGGTTCCCACCCAGCGCCAGTTGAAGCTGGAATTCGGTTTCGCTTCCGCCGGGGCGACCAATGTCGATCAGGTCGGGGCGGCGCCGGGCGAGGAACGATCGATGGTCACCGGCGACCTCAATTCCGCCCTGGTGGAATGGGTGGTGCAGTACCGGATCACCGAGCCGGAAAAGTATCTGTTCGAGGTCCGCAACCCCGGCCAGACCCTGCGCGATCTCTCGGAGTCGGTGATGCGGGAGGTGATCGGTGACCGCACCGTCGACGAAATCATCACCATCGGTCGCCAGGAAATCGAGGAAACCGCCCTCGAACGCATGCAGGAATTGGCCCGGCGCTATCAGCTCGGTCTTACCATCAACCAGGTGCAGCTGAAGAACGTCGATCCGCCGGAGCCGGTGCAACCGTCCTTCAACGAGGTGAATCGGGCCCAGCAGGATCGGGAGAACGTCATCAATCTGGCCAACGGCGAGTACAACAAGGCGGTGCCGCGGGCACGCGGCCAGGCCGACCAGATGATCCGGGCCGCCGAAGGTTACCGCTTCAAGCGGATCAACGAGGCGGAGGGTGATACCGCCGCCTTCACGGCGGTGCTGGAACAATACCTGAAGGCCCCGGAAGTGACCCGTACCCGGCTGTATCTGGAAACCCTGGGCGACGTGTTGCCCCAAGCGAAACAGGGGATCGTCGTGGATGAATCGGTGCAGCAGATTCTCCCCATGCTGCCGCTTCCCGCCCCGTTCACGGAGGCCGTGAAATGAGCCTGCGCAGCTCCGGATTTTCCGTCCTCGCCGCTTTTCTGCTGCTGAGCCTGTACCTGGCAGCCTTCACCGTGAGCCAGACCGAGCAGGTCATCATCACCCAGTTCGGCCGTCCGGTGGGCGCGCCCATCGTCGAGCCGGGGCTGCATTTCAAGCTGCCCTTCGTGCAGCAGGTGACCCACATCGACAAGCGCTACCTGGCATGGGACGGGCCCATGGTGGAAATGTCCACCAAGGACAAGACCTATGTGCAGGTGGATACCTTCGCCCGCTGGCGCATCACCGACCCCATGCGCTATTTCCTGCGCCTGCGGGACGAGCGCAGTGCCCAGTCGCGGCTGGAGGACATCCTCGGCAGCGAAACCCGGACGGCGGTGGCGCGGCACGAACTGATCGAGGTGGTGCGGGTCGACAAGGAGCGCAAACCCTTGCAGGACGACAGCCTCGCCAACTCGGCGCCTGCGGGCGGAGCGCCGGGCAGTCTGCGGCCGATTCAGTTCGGGCGCCTGGAGATCGAGCGGGGCATCTTCGACGCCGCGGCTCCCAAGCTTGAGGAATATGGGATCGAGCTGCTGGATATCCGCCTGAAGCGGATCAACTACAACCCGCAGGTGCTGGAACGCATCTACCAGCGCATGATCAGCGAGCGCCTGCAGATCTCGGAACGGTACCGGTCGGAAGGGGAGGGGGAGGCGGCGCGGATCTCCGGGCAGAAGGAGCGCGACATCAACGAAATCGAATCCACCGCCTATAAGCAGGTCCAGCAGATCCGCGGCGAGGCCGACGCCAAGGCGACCGAGATCTATGCCAAGGCCTACGGCCAGCGTCCTGAGGCTGCAGATTTCTACCGGTTCGTCAAGAGCATGGAGACCTACCGCAAGGTCATCGGGAGCGAGGCGACCATCGTGCTGTCGACCAATAGCGACTTGTTCGCACTGCTCAAGCGCATCGAAGTGCGGGCAAAGCCCTGAGCCGCCAAAGCACAATACGGGTCGCCTTCGGCTGAGAGGCCTGAGAGGCGCCGTTCTGGGTTCAGCGGCTCTGCCGCCAGCACGAACGCCCGGACCTCAGCCCCAATACTGTTGAAATAAGGAACATACCTCTCCCCGTGGGAGAGGGCAGGGTGAGGGCTGAATCGCAAGCACAGAACTCCCCCGCCCTCATCCCGACCGGCTCCCCCCTTGCATCGCTCTCCCCGCGGGGAGAAGAGAGCAAGCCCCTCGCCGGGGGATTCCCCGGGTCCTCCACACCCAACCGATTCCCGCTCCGGCCGACCGCGGACGCGCCGAAGACTGGGCGGGCTGTCACGAAATCTCAACCGGACCTTCATGAAGTTGGCACATAGGGGGCTTAGTTTTAGACGGACGACGCCGCTTCGTCCCCCTACCTGACCAGAAAACAGCGAGGAATCCCCATGAGATCACCCGTTCTTCGGTTTGCCTGTACGGCAATCTTCAGCCTCGGCCCGCTTCTTTCCGGCGACGCCCACGCAAGGGACGACCAGTCTGTCCAGTTGGGACCGCGCCCATTCTTCCTGGTCAACGACATGGAGGACGGCAAGCTCAAGAATGAGCTGAGAAAATGCGCCAGTGGACCGTTCCGCAAGAGCGACTTCTCCATCGGCCACCGCGGTGCCGCCCTGCAGTTCCCCGAGCATACCCGGGAGTCCTACGAGGCGGCTGCCCGCATGGGTGCCGGCATCGTGGAATGCGACGTCACCTTCACCAAGGATAAGGAACTGGTCTGCCGCCATGCCCAGAACGACTTGCACACCACCACCAACATCCTGGCGACGCCCCTGGCCGCCACCTGCATCAAGCCGTTCACGCCGGCGGAGTTCGATGCCAGCGGCAACCTGATCAAGCCGGCTGCTGCGGAGTGCCGAACGAGCGAAATCACCCTGGCCGAGTTCAAGACGCTCCGGGGCAAGATGGACGCATTCAACCCCCGTGCCCGGACCGTGGCCGAGTACCTGGGCGGCACCGCCAGCTTCCGCACCGATCTTTACGCCGGGCCCACCAGCGGAACCCTGATGACCCACAAGGAGAGTATCGAGCTGTTCAAGAAGCTGGGGACCAAGATGACCCCGGAACTGAAGTCGCCCAGCGTGGCCATGCCCTTCGACGGTTTCAGCCAGGAGGATTACGCCCGGAAGATGATCGCCGAGTACCGGGCCGCCGGCGTCTCTGCGCGCAAGGTGTTCGCGCAGTCCTTCAATATCGGCGATATCCTGTACTGGATCGACCATGAGCCGGAGTTCGGCCGGCAGGCGGTCTATCTGGACGATGCCCAGACCGCCGCCGACCTGCCCAATGCCGCCACCCTGGCGGACTACAAGGCCAAGGGCATCAACATCGTGGCGCCGCCCACTTTCGCCCTGCTGGCGCTGGACGGCACTGGCCGGATCGTCGCTTCGGACTACGCCGGGAACGCCAAGGCGGCGGGACTGGGCATCATCACCTGGACGCTGGAGCGTTCCGGCATCCTGGCCGACGGCAGCAACGGTTTCTACTACCAGACCATCGACAGTTCCGTCCACCGGGAAGGCGACATGATGAAGGTGCTCGACGTGCTGGCCCAGGAGGTCGGCATCCTCGGCATCTTCTCCGACTGGCCGGCGACCGTGACCTATTACGCCAATTGCAAGGGTTTGTAAGTATCGATGGGTTACGGCGCGCCCGGACGCCTTGGATCGAGAGCCGAGCCGGCAGGATGCACGCCTAACCCATCCTACACCCGACGCATTTCTCATTACTCATAAAGCGCCTGGAGAATCATCCATGTCTATCCGTTCCCTGTCCGCAGCCGTGCTGCTGGGCCTGTCCTCCGCCTGCGCCGTGCAGGCCAGCCCCGACAGCCGCATCGTCAACATCAAGCTCATCGCCATCAACGACTTCCACGGCCAGATCGAATCCCCCGGCAGCTTTCGGATGGATGCCACCGCCGCCAGCGCGGTGCCCGCCGGCGGGGTCGACTGGTTCGCCGGCTACGTGGCCCGGGCCAAGGCCGAGAACCCCAACACTGCGGTGGTCTCTGCCGGTGACCTGATCGGCGCCAGCCCGCTGGTCTCCGCCCTGTTCCACGACGAGCCCACCATCGAGACCATGAACCGCGCCGGCCTCGACGTCAACGCCGTGGGCAACCACGAGTTCGACGAGGGCCGCGCCGAGCTGCTGCGCATGCAGCGGGGCGGCTGCCATCCCACCGACCCCAATAGCTGCAAGGGTGCCGAAGTGGGCACGCCGGTGCCGTTCGAAGGCGCGCGTTTCAAGTTCCTGGCCGCCAACGTGGTGGACGGCAAGTCCGGCAAGACCTTGTTCCGGCCCTATGTGATCAAGGAATACGACGATACCAAGGTCGCCTTCGTGGGCATGACCCTCAAGGAAACCCCGTCCATCGTCACCCCCGCCGGGGTCGCCGGCCTGACTTTCCAGGACGAGGCTGCCACCGTCAACGCCCTGATCCCCGAGCTGCGCCGCAAGGGTGCCGATGCCATCGTGGTGCTGATTCACCAGGGCGGCACGACGCCGTCCCCGGCCAACGGGGCGACCATCAACAGCTGCGTCGGCAATCTGGACGGTTCGCCCATCAAGGCCATCGTCGGCCAGCTGGACGACGCCGTGGACCTGGTCATCTCCGGTCACACCCACCAGGCCTACAACTGCCAGCTGCCCAACGGTGCCGGCCGGCTGGTTCCCGTCACCAGCGCCAATTCCATCGGCCGGGTTCTGACCGACATCGACCTGACCGTCGACCGCAAGAAGGGCGACGTGGTGGCGGTGGCGGCCACCAACCGGGTGGTGAGCCAGGTGGAAGCCACCGTCACTCCGGACCCTGCCATCAAGTCCATCGTCGACAGCTACAAGCGCATCTCCCGGCCAATCGAAAGTCGGGTGATCGGCTCCATCACCGCCGATCTCACCCGCACCGCGACGACCGCGGGGGAGTCGGCCCTGGGCGATGTCATCGCCGATGCCCAACTGGCCGCCACTCAAGCTCAGGGATTCGGCGAGGCCGTGGCCGCCTTCATGAATCCGGGCGGCATCCGCGCGGATCTGACCTATGCCGCCAGCACGGCCGGCGAAGGCGACGGCAATGTGACCTACGGCGAGGCCTTCACCGTTCAGCCCTTCGGCAACAGCCTGGTTACCCTCAGCCTGACCGGCGCCCAGCTCGAGATCCTGCTGGAACAGCAGTTCACCGGCTGCGGTGCCGCCAATGCCCCGGCCTCCTTCAAT
>Ga0233425_10008163_pt1 | contig 14114 bp, 13 predicted proteins | sample Watercolumn_Towu_2_FD_181712 | JGI IMG/M metagenome (GOLD analysis project Ga0233425, IMG submission 181712) | Freshwater microbial communities from Lake Towuti, South Sulawesi, Indonesia - Watercolumn_Towuti2014_140_MG | ecosystem: Environmental > Aquatic > Freshwater > Lake | place...
TCCTTGTCAATCATCTGTACTCCTTCCAGAAAACACGTCTATTGCGTCGATCGTGTCGAGGCCGAAGACATGGATCCTTCCACCCCAATCACTATAGCCTATTCACGCATAGAACGAAAAGTATATCTTGCCACCGATCCCCCTTATCTCAGAGTGGCTGTCGGCGCATCACGATGGCATCTTCCCGCGGATGCTCGTAATAGTTGCGGCGGCGGCCGACCGGCTGAAAACCGTAAGACTTGTACAGCGCTGTCGCCGCTTCATTCGATGCCCTCACTTCCAGATAGCCTACTGTGACGCCCTTGGCGTACGCCCGGATAAGTATCGCGTCCAGCAGTTGACAGGCGATCCCGCGACCTCGATAGCCCGGATGCACTGCGAGATTGTTAATGTGCAGCTCCCCGCTGACAATCCATGCGCACAAAAACCCCACGATCCGTTCTCCGAAACCTTCGTCCACCCTTGCGACGAGCGGTTCGGCGAGTCGCGTAGAGTTCAGCTCGTGCAAGAACATCTCCTCGGTCCACGGTTCGGCGAACGAGAGGCTCTCAATGACCAACACGTCCGGCAGGTCTTCGTGGCGCATCGAATCGCACGTGACGGCAAGCCTCGTCTTATTCATTGTCAGTGTACAGACCTGCGTGTCGGCACTATGAACCTGCTGGGACGAATTTGCCAAGGCGTTTCAACTCCGCCTCGGACGGCCGCAAGTAGTGGGGAGCCAGCTCTGCAAGGTCATCCTGGTGGCCATGCAAGAGACGGCGGCGCCCGAGTTCCGCCACAGCCGCAGCGCGCCCTCCGCGTCCCGCGAGAGGGGCAAAAAGCGCCAGTTCCTTCAGTTGGGATTGCATCACGTCCTGGTAGACCGTCAACCCATCGCCCAGGAACACGGTTGGCTTCTGGACCCCGCTGAATAGCCGCTCCGGTGCGAGGGCTTCATCGTCCGCCAGACGAACCAGCCGATCTCCCTCATAGCGAAACAAGGCACAGTAGAGCTCGCCTTTTCTGGCATCAAGGATAGGGCAGATCTGGTGAGCGCAGAACGGCAGGGTCCAGGCCATGGCTTCAAGGGTCGACACGCCGACGAGCGGTTGCCCCCAGGCAGCCGCCAGACCTTTGGCGGTGCTCAGTCCGATTCGTAACCCTGTAAAGGAGCCCGGTCCCACGGCCACGGCGAGACCTTCGACCTGGCCCAGCGTGATCCTGGCATCCCGTAACGCTCGATCAATGAGCGGCAGCAGTCGTTCGCTGTAGGTCGCCTTGACATTCAGCGTGTATTCGCAGATTACACCCTGCGCTGAGATGAGGGCGACGCCCCCCTGTATGGTCGATGTTTCTATTCCCATTACCAGCATGGCAGTCTGACGATACTACAGACCGATTGTTCCGGCAAGGGTCTCAGCACCATTACAAGCCGGCACACGGGACGCCGGCGATCACCTCTCCAGCCTGACCGGTCGGTCCCCCGGCCCGGACGCGCAGCAACAGCATGAGGCCGATAACGAAAAACAGTCCGACCGCCAGAATCGCGGCGCGCTGGTTGCCTGCCAGGGCGTAAGACACCGCACCGAAGACCAGCGGCCCAAGAATAGACGCGGTCTTACCGCAGAGGGCGTAGCAACCGAAGAACTCCCCTTCCCGCCCCTTCGGGATCAGACTGGCCATGAAGGTTCGGCTCGCGGCCTGGACGGCGCCAAGACCGGACCCGGCGACAGCCGCAAGGATGTAAAACTGCCGCTGCGCCTCCACAAAATAGGCTGCGATCACCACACCGATCCACAGCACCAACATACAGACTACGACGGTCTTCGGGCCCAGGCGATCGGTTGGCTTTCCCCATAGAAACGCCCCAACCAATGCCGTCACCTGAACAAGGATGTACAGGCCGATCAACTGCGCCATCCCAAAGCCGAGCGTCCTGGCCGCAAAGATCGAGGAAAAAAATATCACCGTGTTGACACCATCCTCGTACAACAGATAGGCGCCAAGGAAGCGACGAAGTTCACGAAACGCGAATACGTCTTTGACCGTCCGGACTGTATTGAGAATGCTGTCTCGAACCGCTTCGATCACCCCGACCCGACCCGGCCGATCTCCTGGAAGCGCCAAAAAGGACGGAAGAGCGAAGAGCCCAAAGAGTGCCGCCGTCGACAGAAAGCACCAGTCGAGCGCACCCACCCTCGCAAACGGAAGAGCAATGAGAAGGGCGACGATCGACCCGCCGTAGCCGACCGCAAAACCATAGGCCGAGACACGCCCCTGCCACTGGCGGGAGGCGATGTCCGGGAGATAGGCGTTATAGAAGACCAGCGACCCCTCAAAACCCACCATGCCGAGGACGCCCAGCGTAAATCCCCGGAGCACCATCCCCTGCTCCACAGTCGCCATCAGTGCGGTGGCGCCGACGCTCAGGTAGGTAGTCATAAAGAACAGGCGCTTGCGGATTCCGGCTCGGTCGGCAATACCTCCCATAATGGGAGAGGTGAGCGCTACAATTGCCATCGACGTGGAAATCAGCCGTCCCCACCACAGATCCCCCTCACCACGGTCGTTGCCGACCACAACCTGCGCGTAATAGGTCGCATAGATGGTTGCCGCAATGACGGCGGCAAAAGATGAATTCGCGAAATCATACAGCGTCCAGGCAACTACCTGACGGCGATTCATACGGCAATCAGCGGTCAGCTATCAGCTATCAGCCAAGACCAAGCACTGCGCCGCTTATTCACGGTGCCACGCTTTCACTTCGAGGCAACCTGAGGCGGCAAGAAACTCGTCCATCAGCCTCTGGACCAACTGTACATATCGATCACCGACCGGAACGATTTCGATCTGCCGCGTCTCGGACCCCGTATACCGGAACTTGAAGGTCAGCATCTCCTTCGGGAGCATCCCCCATCCATGCTCAGCCCACTCGATCGCCGCCACACCATCCCGCTGCAAACACTCATCCAGCCCCAGGTTGAGAAAGGCTTCCGGGCTCTCGATACGGTACAGGTCGATATGGTAGAGCGGAAGCCGGCCATTGTAGCGGTGCAGAATGGTGAAGGTCGGGCTGCTCACGTACGTCGCCCGGTCGATGCCGAGCCCACCGGCCAATCCTCCAACGAAAAGAGTTTTTCCGGTCCCCAGCTCGCCGACGAGCGCGATCACGTCGCCCACATCTGCGAGCCTGCCCACCGCTTCCCCCAGCGCGCGTGTCTGTTCCGGCGAGGTGGAGCGATAGACGATTACCCTCTCCTGCTCAAACAAACCAGTCATCCTTTGTATAGGGGAACAGACTGAAGACTAAAGGCTGATAGGGAAACCTAGAAAAGCTTTCAGTCTTCAGTCTTCTGCCTACCGGCCTTTCCATCTCTATGAGCCTTCAGTTGTCGAATGGCCTCCGGAATCTGCGCCATCAAATCGGAGGCCACCATCGCCTCCTGGCCGATCGCGTCGGCCGCCAAATCGCCGGCCAGACCGTGCAGATAGACCCCGGTCCTGGTTGCCAGGTCGGCATTCACGCCCTGGGCAAGGAGGCCGGCAATCAGACCCGTCAACACGTCACCGGTCCCACCCGTGGCCATTCCTGCATTCCCGGTCATGTTGACCGCCACGCGGCCGTCAGGATCGGCAATCAGTGTGCGAGCCCCCTTTAACACCAGGTGAACGCCGAAACTCGTCGCCACCTTTTGCGCGATAGGAATTCGGTTCCGGACTATCTCATCACGGTCGATGCCGAGCAGACGGGCCAGTTCTCCGGGGTGAGGGGTAAGGATCGGCGGAAGTGCGGCATTGCGCAACATTTCCAGATTCGGTCCGAGAGCGTTGATCCCGTCGGCATCCACAACGATCTGCGCCTTGACGGCCTGCATGACGGCTTGGACCAACTCTGCGGTCTCAGGATGGATCGACAGACCCGGACCGATCGCGACCACTCGTTTACCCTTCACCAGCTCCAGCACCCTCTCTAACGCGGCAAAGGCAACCGTGCGCTCCCCGGTCTCAGGAAGCGACTCGGTCATGACCTCCGTAAGCTTCGCCTCCATAGCGTCGTTCAGGCTCTCGGGCAACGCCAGTGTCACCAAGCCTGCGCCGATTCGCAGTGCCGAGAACGCACACATCGCCGCCGCCCCGGTCTTCCCAGGAGAGCCGGCCAGAACCAGGACATGACCGTAGGTCCCTTTGTGGGCATTCGGGTCACGCCGCGGGAGCGCGCCCGCCACGTCTTCGGCCCGGATAAGCGAGACACCAAGAAGCGGATCGGTGAGCAGTTGCCTCGGCAGGCCGATGTCGACCGTCACCACCCGACCGGCACAAGAAGCCGCCGGATAGAGAATCAGGCATCGCTTCGGCAACCCGAAGGTCACCGTGAGAACCGCGTTGACGCTCGGTCCCGGGATGCTCCCCTCATCGCTGTTGAGACCGGAAGGGAGGTCAAGCGCGACAATCGGCCTGCCGGACCGGTTGAGCAGCTCGATAGCTTCGCCGAAGAGACCTTTCGCCGGTCCGGTCATCCCGGTCCCCAGGATGGCGTCCACGACGACATCGGCCTGTTCGACCAGCCGTCGGCCGGCGTCGAGCTCCTGCGCGGTCGTCACTTCATGGATCGGGACACCTGATCTTTGAAGAATCTCGAGATTCGTCCCGGCATCCCCCCTGATCTCCGTCTGTCGGGCCAGCAGCAACACCTCAACCGCGATCTCGCGGTCGAAAAGATGGCGGGCTACGACAAATCCATCACCGCCGTTATTCCCCTTGCCGCAGACAATGGCAACACGGCGTTGCGCAAGCGACGGGAATGCGCGTTCCAGCTCAAGGGTCGCCTGGAGCCCTGCATTCTCCATCAGCAGCAACGACGGGATACCGTACTCCTCCGTGGCCCGTCGATCCATCTCCCGCATCTGCGCCGCGGTCACCACATGTAAGGCCATCGTTTCTCCCTTGCTGCGCGCATCTTATCTGCCGTCTGTGGCCACAACACAGGCCATGGCGTAGTCGCCATCATGCGTGAGCGTCACCAGCATCTCCGTAATCCCAAGACCGACGGCAATGTCTCGGGCGCGGCCGGAAAGGACGATGCTTGACGGCTCACGCCCGCCCCCCACGATCTCGACATCCTGCCACATCACCCCCTGCCCCCACCCGGTCCGAAGCGCCTTGAAGGCCGCCTCCTTCGCCGCAAAACGGGCCGCCAGGTGACGCGCAGGCGACCGATAGTGTCTGAGGCGCACCTGTTCCGATGCGGTGAAAAGGCGATCCAGCAGGCGGGCGCCGTAACGCGCGGCGGCCTGTTCAAATCGACTGACCCGAACCAGGTCGATCCCGATCCCGATCACCATCCCGTTCCTCACATGAGGAAAGGGTATAGGGTCTACACCCTCATGCCCTCATTTTTACCCTACACCCTACACCCTGAGCCCCCTCGCCCTTCGCTCATGGCGGTGAGCATCTCGCGAACCGCTCGTTCTAAACCGACAAGAACGGCTCTGGCGATAATGCTGTGCCCGATACTCAACTCCTCGATCTCCGGAATTGCCGCGACCGGACCGACGTTCCGATAGTCCAGCCCGTGTCCGGCATTGATGCGAAGGCCCAACTCTCTTCCCGTCGCCGCCGCCTGAATAAGACGGGTCAACTCCGCGTCCCGGGTCTTGCGTCCCCTTGCCTCGGCATAGGTTCCGGTGTGAAGCTCGATGAAATCGGCGCCGGCGCGCGCGGCCGCCGATACCTGATGATGCTCCGGGTCGACGAAGAGGCTGACCGCGATGCCGCCCTCACGCAGGCGGCGTACGGCCTGACCTATCTCTTCGACGTGTTCGTGAACGTCAAGCCCCCCTTCAGTGGTCAGCTCCTCACGTCGCTCCGGAACAAGCGTCGTCATCTCCGGCTTCAGCGCCAGGGCGATCTGAAGCATCTCTTCTGTGACGGCCATCTCCAGGTTCAGCTTTGTCTTGACCAGCCGCCGGAGGAGTTCAACATCCCGATCCTGGATATGTCGCCGATCCTCGCGCAGATGGACGGTAATTCCGCATGCGCCGGCCAGCTCGACCAGCAGCGCCGCCTGAACCGGATCAGGCTCCTCACCCCGTCTGGCCTGTCTGATCGTTGCGATATGATCGACGTTCACACACAACCCAAGCATCATCCCCCCCCTTGAACGTTGAGCCTTACACGTTGAAACTTGAACGTCGAACTTTGAACCTTGAACTCGCTTTTAGCCAAGTTCCTTCTCAATCACCAACGCAATCTCTCTGGCCAGTCGCTCGATCTTCGCCTGTTCCTCGCCCTCGACCATCACACGGGCCACCGGCTCGGTGCCGGACAAGCGAGCCAGGACCCGTCCCTTGTTTCCTATACTCGCCTCCGCCGATCGAATCGCCTCCTGCACGCGAGGTAACTCGTCGAGAGCAGCCCGCCGTCGAATGGACGTATTAATCAACACCTGAGGATACGACGTCATACACGCCTTCAGTTCCGACAGCGGCTTCCCCCACCGTTGTATCGTTGCCAGAACCTGTAAAGCCGTGACGATCCCATCGCCTGTCGTGTGGTGCTCCAGAAAGATGATATGTCCCGACTGCTCGCCCCCAAGCACGTATCGCTTGGCCAACATCTCTTCCAGGACATACCGATCGCCCACCGCGGTTCGAACGACGGTAATCCCCGCCTCCCGCATCGCGACATCCAGGCCGAAGTTGCTCATTACGGTTGCGACAACCGTATCTTCTCGTAGACGGCCCTCCCGCTTCAGATCGAGCGCACAGAGAGCAAGAATGCGGTCGCCGTCCACCAGTTCACCCCGTTCGTCGACACACAGAACCCGATCCGCGTCTCCGTCATGGGCAAACCCGACGTGCGCCTTATGTTGCACCACCGCCCGCTGTAACGCTTCAGGATGCAATGAGCCGCACCCTTTATTGATATTGGTACCGTCGGGCTGGACGTTCAACGACACCACCTCGGCGTTTAACTCCTGAAACACTGCCGGCGACACCTTGTAGGCTGCGCCGTTGGCGCAATCGACGACTACCCGCATCCCTTTTAGCGTCGTTCCCTTGGGCAGGGTATTTTTCGCGAATTCGATATAGCGACCGACCGCATCGCCCACACGATAGGCTTTGCCGATCTCACCGGGCGCCGCCCTGAGCCCGTCGATCTCTCCATTACGAATCAATTCCTCGATCCGCTGCTCCATCGCATCCGGAAGCTTCAGGCCATCATGAGAAAAGAACTTGATACCGTTATCCTCATATGCGTTATGAGAGGCCGAAATGACAACCCCGGCGTCGGCACGAAGGCTTCGGGTGATAAACGCGATCCCCGGTGTCGGAAGCGGACCGACCAACAGCACGTCCACGCCCATGGAGGTGATGCCGGCGGTGAGCGCCGTTTCCACCATGTAGCCGGTCAGGCGCGTATCCTTCCCAATGACGATAGTGGGACGTTCAGTCGATCCCCTCAGAAGGTGCGCGGCGGCACGACCGACCTTCACCATGGTCTCCGGAGTCATGGGCTCCCTGTTGGCCACGCCCCGGATCCCGTCGGTACCGAATAGTTTCCGCATAACCCGCTCCTTTCTCCTCGATGAGCCTCGTCCTCGGTATCGCTTACGAAGGCGACGGTTTCGTCCTGATCTCAACAGAGATCTGGACGAGGGCCGGCCCTTCAACTTTAATTAACTTCCCAATCGGTTCAAGAGGCGCCATGGACCCAAAGTCGTGAGATCGCCCTTCAATACTGATCGTCGAGGTATAGACCTTGTCCAAGCGATTCACCTCGCTCCTCGGTCCGACCAGGCGGACACGATCGGGATGCGTGAGTGCCCGCTTGAGGTAGTAGCCGGACGCCGGGTTCCCTTCCACGCGGGCGGCAACCCGCACCGTCCGCTCCGTGACGGATTCCAGGACCAGACGAACCAACCTCGGTGAGACCTGAACGACCTCCACTCCGCGCGGGACGTCAATCTGGTCGGTCTTCACTGCTACAAGGTTCTCCCCTTCTTTCAGGGTCGAGAGATCAAGATTGACGTCAACCTCGTTAGGTGATAGCCCGGAGATCAGACTCTTCGGACCACGCAACTGGACGGTTACAAAGTCTCCGGGAACATTGAGAAGAGTCATATTGTTCGGAAGCTGAGCGAGCGCGAGCGGGGCGTTTACGGTGCGCTCGTCCCTCTGCTCCCCTGCGACGACGATCCAGAGGGCAAAGGCGAGGCCCAACGACGCGAGTTTGAGACCGAGGTTGTCGAATATTCCTCGAGACATGATCCTCATCACAAGACAAGCGTTCAGCGATCAGCCATCAGCTTCTGATCTCTCATGTAATGCGCCATAAATGCTTTACATTCCGTTCGTGGTGAGCTTGTCGAACCATGAACGGAACTAGCCGAAATGCTGCACTCTTCGACAGGCTCAGGGTGAACGATAAATCAAAGGAGCCCGAGACGTACTACACTGGTATGTCTAACTGCCGATCACCGACGGTGCGGTCACTTCTTTCGGCTTCGCGCCGGAGTCGCCGCTACGAGTCGGCCCTAACAGCTCCGCGAGTTGACGCCGCAGCCTCTGCGTATCAAGACCCTGACTGATAGCCCCTCCCTGCACCAGAGACACCCTCCCCAACTCCTCCGAGACGACGATGGCTATCGCGTCCGTCTCCTCTGTCAGCCCTATGGCGGCACGATGGCGCGTGCCAAACTCCTCGCTGATGTCGCTCGCCAGCGTCAGCGGCAGCAGGCAGGATGCCGCCGCCACACGCCCGCCCTGAATCACAACCGCCCCGTCGTGAAGAGGCGAACCAGGGAAAAAGATCGATTCCAATAATCGTCTCGACACCCGCGCGTCAAGAGAGACCCCCGAATCGACGTAGTCGGACAGCTTCGTCTCTCGCTCCAGAACGATAATGGCGCCGATCTTTTTTGCGGCCAGGGAGGCTGTCGATCGGACAATCTCATCAATCATATACGCCTCTTCGCGCTTGACAACGGCGCGAAGCAGACGGGATCGAAGGCCGAACGTCGCCAGGGCCCGCCGGAGTTCCGGCTGAAATAGAATGATGATCATCAAAAACCAGACACCCAGCGAGTTCTGCAAAACCCAGTTTACGGTCAGTAAACCGCCCTTGAGGGCGATTCGCGAAGCAAGGTAGACGAGCGCGAGTCCTAGAATCATTTGCAGCGCCCGCGTCCCCTTGAACATCAGGAGAAGCTGATAGGCCACAAACGCCATGATCAGCACATCCACGGCGTCAATCCACCCGAACTGGGTAATGGTAGACCACATGATAACTACGCCCTCCTGATGGCGTCCAGCATTTTGACAAGCTGCGCGCAGGGCCGGACCTCGTGAACCCGGACAAACGCGGCGCCCTGTAGCACCGCCGCCGACACGCAGGCCGCCGTGCCGTACTGGCGCTGCTCAACCGGCAGCTTCAACACCTCCCCAACCAGCGACTTGCGTGATGGACCGACCATGATCGGCTTACCCAGACGATGAAAAGCCGCCAGATGCCGAAGCAGGGCAAGATTGTCCCGCGACCGCTTCCCGAAACCCAACCCCGGATCGATGATGATTGACTGCGGGTCGACACCCATCCGCTCTGCAAAGGCGACGCGATCTGCTAGAAAGTCCGACACCTCACCCACAACGTCGTCGTAGTGCGGTTCGATCTGCATATTCTGAGGGGTCCCCTTCATGTGCATGATGACCAGGCCGGCGCCCCTTTCAGCCACCACCGCTGCCAGGCGGCCCTCTCCTCGAACTCCATAAACGTCGTTAATGATATCCGCCCCCTCCTCGAGAGCAACCCTCGCCACGTCCGGTTTGTAGGTGTCCACCGCCACCGGAATCGTCACCCTGGGCCGCAGGCCACGCAGCACCGGAAGGATTCGACGAATCTCCTCGTCTGCGGAAACGGGGAGCGCGCCAGGACGGGTTGACTCGCCGCCAAGTTCTACAATATCCGCCCCCTCCTCCACCATCCGCATCGCCTGATCGGCGGCCGCCTCAGGCTCTACGAAACGACCGCCATCGGAAAATGAATCCGGGGTGACATTCAACACCCCAACAATCCACGTTTTTTGCTGAACATCCAGCAGGTGGTCCCGACAGCGGAAGTTGAATGGCGTCTGTTGAGTCAGTGAGTCTATCACGGTCATAGAGTCGATTGGGTCTTTGGATCGAACAAACAAACAGCACAGAAAGCAGGCGAGAACGGTGGGTCAGGCTGCAGGTCAGTATCTTTCAGGCGTTCCCGCCTACGTCTTAGACGCGCGCCTGGGCCGGGGCGGCAGCCCCGTTCACGATGGCATCGATCTGAAAGCCGTCAAGCGCCTCGGTCTCGAGCAGGGCCTTGGCCAAGGCGTGCAGGATACTCATTCGCTCGATAATCAACGTCTTGGCCTTTTCGTAATTGGTCATAACGATCTGCTTCACTTCTCGATCGATCTCTACCGCCGTATATTCGCTGTAATCCTGATGCTGGGCTATCTCCCGGCCCAAAAAGATCATCTCTTCGCGCTTACCGAATGTCAGAGGACCAAGCTTCTCGCTCATCCCCCATTCGCACACCATCTTTCGGGCCAGATCGGTCGCCCGCTCGATGTCGTTTCCTGCGCCGGTTGTAATCTGGCCGATGACCAACTCCTCCGCAACCCGTCCGCCCATCATAATGGCGATCTCGTTGAGGAGGTACTCCTTGGCATAGTTGTGTTTCTCGTCAAGAGGCAACTGTTGTGTCATGCCAAGTGCTCGGCCGCGCGGAATGATCGTCACCTTATGAATCGGGTCGGTTCCTGGAAGAACTTTGGCCACCAGGGTATGTCCGGCCTCATGATAGGCGGTTACCTTTCGCTCCTCTTCGCTGATAACGATGCTCTTTCGCTCTACACCCATAAGGACCTTGTCTTTGGCATTCTCGAAGTCGACCATGCACACGGTTTTCTTGTTTTGTCTGGCGGCCAACAGGGCGGCCTCATTGACAAGATTGGCCAAATCGGCCCCAGAGAAGCCGGGGGTTCCGCGTGCCAGAAGCGTCAGGTTCACATCGGCGTCGACGGGAATCTTTTTCGTATGGACGCGCAGGATCCCTTCTCGACCCTTGAGATCGGGTCGCGCCACGACAACCTGGCGGTCAAACCGTCCCGGTCGGAGCAGCGCCGGATCCAGAACATCGGGGCGATTGGTCGCTGCAACCAGGATCACCCCGTCGTTCGACTCGAAGCCGTCCATTTCAACCAGGAGCTGATTCAAGGTCTGCTCACGCTCGTCGTGACCGCCGCCGAGACCGGCGCCACGATGCCTGCCTACGGCGTCGATCTCATCCATGAAGATGATGCACGGGGCATGCTTCTTCCCTTGGTCAAACAGATCCCGCACACGCGAGGCGCCGACGCCGACGAACATCTCCACAAAGTCCGAACCCGAGATGCTGAAAAAGGGGGCATTCGCCTCTCCGGCGATAGCCCGTGCCAGCAGCGTCTTGCCCGTGCCAGGGGGGCCCATGAGTAAGACTCCCTTGGGAATCCGTCCGCCGAGTTTCTGAAACTTTGGCGGATCCTTCAGGAACTCAATGATCTCTCGCAGCTCCTCTTTCGCCTCGTCCGCACCGGCAACATCGGCAAAGGTGACCTTGTTTTGCTTATCCGACAGCAGGCGCGCCCGGCTTTTGCCGAACGAAAGAGCCTTCATGCCTCCACCCTGCATCTGACGCATAAAAAAGATCCACACCCCGATAAACAGCAGCATCGGCAGCCATGAGAGCAGCACGTTGACATACCAGGGGCTGCCGTCAATCGGTTTCGCAATGATCCGAACCCCCTTCTGGCGCAACTCAGAAATCATATCCTTGTCGTCAGCGGCATAGGTCCGGAAGATTTCGCCGTTCGTGAGCTTCCCATTGATATCCGCGCCCTTCACAATGACCTCCGCAACCTCGCCCTTGGTCACTTTGGCCATAAAGTCACTGAAAATCATCTCCTTTTCCTGTGGCTGGCTCTGGCTGAAAATATTGAAGACCAATACCATAATCAAACCGATAACAAGCCACAGCGCCAGATTCTTGAAAAACGGGCTCAACCTTTTACCTCCTCCCACCACTCTCTTTTTCCCCCGTCGGGCAAGTCACGCTATGACCCCAGATCTGCGTATTTTACAAATTACTATATCAAATCGTGTACACGTCTTCAACGCAATATACCGCCGCCGGATTCAACCGTTCTTCCCCCCGGTTCTCCAGGCTCCGGAGAACAGAACGGTGCAATTGCCGCGCACCCTTCGTGTGCTCGCGATGACAGATATCAAACGGATGAACGGGATGCGGAATGAGACCGCTGCCGATAGATGACCTCACAATTCAGCCGTGGTAGTAGCGCGTACTCGGAGGATACGTCGGGTCGAATCGGTCACCTTAAACCGTTCGTCTACGCGAAAGCCCACTACCCACGCGATCCGGTCGCCTGACACGACCAATGGAACGGTTCCACGCTGATCACGCGGCACCTTCGCGTCCACAAAGAAATCCTGAAGTTTTTTTCGACCGCGCATCCCGATGGGGACGAACCTGTCACCCTCACGCCACCCCCTCACGTGTAACGTCGGCCCTGCGCAGTCGGCATCAAGGAAAGCAGTCCGAGCATCATGGGCGAGTTCATTCAATTCCCGTCTCTCCAAAAGATCGCTTTGAAGGCTGAGCGACGAATCCGGGACGACTGTCCGACCAGGAACGGTGAGGGGGCAACATGAAATGCGGTGTCTCCCGCAACCCTCCGCCATCGAAAGAATAAGACGGCTGCCCGCTCTTCTTACGCGCAACCCATCCGGCGCGTCGATGCCACCCTGCACCGCGTTAGTCATCAATAGTCGATCAGCCGCTACCGTTTGTTGGAAGGTTAGTCCCGAACGACCATCTCGGAGCTCTTCGGCGACTCGCCGGATCATGCGCCATCTGATAGCACTTGGGAGGATCGCCATGGCCGGAATCGACAGTACTCGCTCCGCGTGCAATCGCGAGATCAGGACCGTACGGAGTTCTTTCTCGGCCATGTCGTTCAGCAACGTATCCTCAGCCTCAAAAACCGTAGCTGCGTTTGCCAGGGCGTGGACGACGCGCGGGTTATAGCGTTTCACCAGTTCTGGCAGGAGTTCGGCCCGAATTCGATTCCGACCATACGCGAGCATCCGATTTGAAGAGTCTTCAACGTACGGAATCCCCTCTTTCCGCGCGTACCGCTCTATCTCCTCCCGCGAACAGTCGATCAGCGGACGAATGATCCGGTCCCTGACGGGCGGGATCCCTCCAAGTCCCCTTGTCCCCGACCCTCGCAGCAAGTTCATCAAGACCGTCTCCGCCTGATCGTTACGGTGATGACCCAAGGCGATTCTGCCGGCCCCCTGCTCGTCCGCTACCCGATGGAGGAATCGGTAGCGGAGATCACGGGCGGCAGCCTGAAGCGACCCCGATCCTCGGTTCTGCAACGCCCGCCCATCGGCCCTCATCACAGTCGCAGGAATCTGATGGATCTCACACTGACACCGGACAAAGTCAGCCGCCTCGGCTGACTCGCTCCCTCGGAGGTCGTGGTTCAAGTGGGCAACATGGAGTGAAGCGTGATACCGAAGCCGAAGACGGAGCAGAGCGTGGAGCATCGCCATCGAATCGACGCCGCCCGAAACGGCGACGATGACCACCTCACCCACCGCCAGCATCCGATGCCGATCGATCGTCTCTTGAACCTTATGAAGCAATGCATCGCTCATCACATAACATCCGCGAATTGGCCACTGACGGCCATCCGTAGCTGATGACCCCCGCATTCACTGTAATCAGCCCTCTTTCTGCTGTCAATACAAATTGCATGTCCAGCGGAGTCCGCCCTACCGGGCGATTCGGCAAGCAGACCACGAAGACCTCACCACACTATCACCTGATGTGGCTACAGGAATATGATCCCGCTAAACACCATCGTGGTTGGCGCAAACAGACTATTACAGATCATCGCCCCGATGTGTCGCATACCGAACAATAGCATACACCAGAACGAATGAATGTAATTATCATTTCAGATATCACTTAACGCTTATATGTATGTTTTATAGTTGTATCTTATAATAATGTACTTGACATTTGTTGCA
>Ga0233425_10008164_pt1 | contig 14112 bp, 12 predicted proteins | sample Watercolumn_Towu_2_FD_181712 | JGI IMG/M metagenome (GOLD analysis project Ga0233425, IMG submission 181712) | Freshwater microbial communities from Lake Towuti, South Sulawesi, Indonesia - Watercolumn_Towuti2014_140_MG | ecosystem: Environmental > Aquatic > Freshwater > Lake | place...
CCATACCCCGGTTGTGGCATCCCTATGGTCGACGCACAATGCAACATCGAGAGAAACGAGAAGCGCCTGCGCGGCAGCCCGCACAGGCGCTTGACTCGGTAAACCCCATGTGAGGGGGCCATGATGAAACTGATTGCGTTTTTGCTTTGCTCCGGTGCGCTGGTCAGTGCGACGCCCAGCGTCGCGCAGCGGGCATCCTCCACATCCGAGGAACCTCGGCCGGACGACATTGTCATCACTGGCGAAAAGTCGAACCGCACGCTTCAGGACACCACCACCAGCGTCGCGGTCACGACTCCTGAGCGCATCCGGCAGGAGAACATCCTGACGATCCAGGATGCTACAACCGCACCGCCAATCTGTCAGAAACCTACGGTTCCTCAGGCTTCACCATCCGGGGCATCACCAATCAGGGCGTGGGCGGCGGCGGCGACGGGGACACGGCGACGGTCTATGTCGACGGCGCACCGAACCCGCGTCAGGCGCTGTTCGGCGGCCCGACCGATCTGTGGGACGTCGCCCAGGTCGAGGTCCTGCGCGGGCCGCAATCCACCATCCAGGGTCTGAATGCGCTGGCCGGCGCGATCGTGCTGACGACGCGCGACGCGTCCGTTACCGATTATAGTGCAGACGGACGCATCCTGTGGACCGATCGCGACGATCGCACCTTTTCGGTCGCGGCAGGTGGTCCGCTGATCCGCGACGAGCTTGGCATCCGCCTGTCGGCGGAGAGGCGCGCCGATCGTGGCATCATCCGCAACGTTACCCGTGGCGGCTATGACGACAGCCTGCGCACCCTCAATCTGCGCGGCAAGCTCCACTGGACGCCGCAGGCGCTGCCAGGACTTGACGTGACGGCGAGCTACAACCGCGTCCGGCGCGACGGCGGCTATCTCTACGAATACACCAACCTCACCACGCCCGATTTCTACGATCACCGCCAATCGACCAGCGACCAGCCCAATCGCGGCTATGTTCGCTCCGACATCGCCATCCTGAATGTCGGCTACGAGGTGGCGCCGCGTCTGCGCGTGTCGAGCGTCACCTCGTTCAACCGCGCCGCGACGCTGGCGCAGACCGACGCGGACGGCACGGCCGCCGATGTGCAGTTCATCAGCAACGACAGCCGCTATCGGACCTGGACCCAGGAACTTCGCCTCAACTACGACGGCGAACGGCTCAGCGGCGTTCTGGGTGCCTGGGCTTACCGGCGTTCGGGTTCGCTTGATACCAACAACCGCCTGAACATCCCGACGCCGGTCACCACGATCAGCAGCCTGTTGCAGAGCGGGGGTTTCCCCGCTGCCGCGGCGAGCCAGATCGCGACCACCTATGCCGCCGCCCTGCCGCAAATACCGGTCCGCTACATCGCCGATCAGCCCCTGCTCGTCAGGAACGCCGCGCTGTTCGGCGACGGTCGCCTGCGGGTTACCGATCGCCTCTCGTTGCTCGCCGGCTTCCGTTACGATCACGAGGACAACCGTTATGGTGCAGAGACGATCGCGACCTTCAACGGCACGCTGCCCAATCCAGCCGCCTTTGGCGCCACGGGCAGCGCGCTCAATCTGGCCGTCACCGCGATCAACCGCGGCGTGCTTGGCCTTGTCGCGCAAGCGGCGTCGGCGCGGGCGAGCAATGCGCGCAGCTTCGATGCGTTTCTGCCGAAAGCCGGCGTCAGTATGGAATGGACCCCGGACCTGACCACCGCCCTCACCGTACAGCGAGCCTATCGATCAGGTGGATCAAGTCAGAATCCGGCGCGCGCAACGCTGGTTGCCTACGATCCCGAATATAGCTGGAATTACGAGGGATCGCTGCGTTCGCGGTGGCTGGACGGCAGGCTGACGGTCAACGCCAACCTCTTCTACGTCGATTGGAAAGACCAGCAGACGACCGCCTTCTTCGGCCTCAACGCCTACGATTACAACACCGTCAATGCCGGCGCATCACACCTCTATGGCGGGGAATTGGAGATACAGGGCCGCCTCAACCGCATGTTCGATGCTTATTTCTCGGCCGGCTATGTGCGGACCAAATACGATCGCTTCGATCTTCCCGCGGGTTCGACAAGCACGGTCGACCTGGCCGGGACCCAATTCCCCTATGCACCCCGCTGGACCCTCGCCGGCGGAGTGAACGGGCGCGTCGGGCCCATCACGGGCAATATCAACGCCGGTTATCGCAGCGGCGTCTTTTCCTACGTCGGCACGACGCAGGGGCAGTCCCGCCTGGCCGGCCGTACCGTCGTGAATGCTCGCCTCGGCTACGACGCCGGGAGGTGGACGGTATTCGCCTTCGCCCGGAACATGCTCGCCGCGGATTACCTTCAATATCGCCTGCCGGACGGCAATCGCGGCATCGTCGGCGATCCGCAGACCTTCGGCGCTGGTCTGGAATTGCATCTGTGACGGCATTACACATTCGCCGGGGTGGCAGGGGCCGCGGTTGAGGCGGCCTCGGCCCATATCATCACCGGGGGCCCGTCATGTTCATCATCCTCCTCAAATTTGCCGATAAGGCAAAAGCACCGTCACTCATGGCCGGGCACAACACCTGGCTTCAGCGCGGTTTCGAGGAGGGTCTGCTGCTGCTGGCGGGAACGGTTAAGCCCGCGGCGGGCGGCGCGCTGATTGCCCATGGAGCGACGCGGGAAGCGATCGAGGCCTTCGTGGCGCACGATCCCTTCGTTGCCGAAGGCGTTGTCACGGCAGAGATTCTCGACATCACCCCGGCCCGCACCGATACGCGCCTCGCCTTTCTGAAAGACTGAGGGGTGGGCGCCACGATTTCTGGCCCTGACGGTCTTCCCCGCTGTCACTGGTGTGCCGCCACGCCGGACTATATGGCCTATCACGATACCGAATGGGGATTTCCCGTCGCGGATGATCGCCGCTTGTTCGAGAAGCTGACGCTGGAAGGCTTTCAGTCCGGGCTCAGCTGGCGCACGATCCTGGCCAAGCGCGAGAATTTCCGGGCGGCCTTCCATGGCTTCGACTTTCATCGCATCGCCACTTTTGACGAGGGGGATGTCGAGCGCCTGTTGTGCGACCAGGGAATCGTGCGCCACCGCGGCAAGATCGAGGCGGCGATCAACAATGCCCGGCGCGCGGTGGAATTGGTAAAGGGCGAAGGTTCGTTGGCTGCTTACTTCTGGCGGTTTGAAGACGTGCCGCCTGCTGACACCGTCCCGCAAACCGCATCGACATCGGCGGCGTCGGTGGCGCTGTCGAAGGATCTCAAGAAACGCGGCTGGGCGTTCGTGGGGCCTACCACCGCTTATGCCTTCATGCAGGCGATGGGGCTGATCAACGATCACGCGATCGGCTGCGCATTCAGAGACCGAGTGGCGGAGGCGCGCGCCAACTTCAGTCCGCCGCGCTGATCATCGACGGCGCCGCCCGCCGGTTTCGCGCGCCACCTCATCGACGACCAACCTCGCCCGCGATGGCGGCGCGTTATTCCTTGACCAGCGTCACCTGTACGACATCGATCCCGCCGCCGCGGAAGCCGCCTTCGCAATACATCAGATAATAGCGCCACAGGCGCCGGAAACGCGCGTCGAAACGTGCCGGCAGCCGCTCCTCCCTCACCGCCGTCTCAAACCGTTCCCGCCACTGTTTCAGCGTTTCGGCATAGTCCAGCCCGAACGATCGCCGGTCGCGCCACGCCAGGCCGTGCCGCTCCGCCAGCACGCGGAAGCGCGGTTCGGCGATCAGCGATCCCCCCGGGAAAATGTAGCGCTGAATGAAGTCGATATTGCTGGCGTAGGACTCCCACACGTCCGGCGCGATCGCGATCAGTTGGATCGCGGCCCGGCCGCCGGGGCGCAGGAGATTGGCGATCGTGGCGAGGTAGCCGTCCCAGTTCTCGGGCCCGATCGCCTCGACCATCTCGATGCTCGCGACCCCGTCATAGCAGCCGGTGACGTCGCGAAAGTCAGTGATCGACACCGTCACCCCGGGCAGGGCGCGCGCGGCGACATGATCATGCTGTTCCTGCGACAGCGTGATCGCATGTACCGCCACACCACGCGCTGCCGCCGTCGCGGCGAACGAACCCCAGCCGCAGCCGATCTCCAGCACGCTATCGCCCGCCGACACCGCGGTCCGGTCGAGGATCGCGTCGAGCTTGCGCTGCTGCGCTCCATCCAGTGCGCGATCCCCATCGGCGAACAAGGCGCTCGAATAGGTCAGCGAGGGATCGAGCCATTCGCGATAGAAATCGTTGCCCAGGTCGTAATGGGCGGCGATGTTGCGGCGCGCACCGGCGCGATCGTTGCGGCGGCCGCGATGGATCAACCGCCCCGCCCATCGCGCGACATGCTTGGCCCGCGCGACATTGCCCAGCGCGGCCCGGTTGCGCATGAACAGGTCAAAGATCGGGACGGGATCGGGACTGCTCCAGTCGCCAGCCTCCCACCCCTCATACCAGCCGACCGATCCGGCCGAGACGAGCCGCCATAAGGCGTTCCAGCGAAGGATGCGCACGATCGCGAGCGGCCCGGGGCGATGCCCGCCCAGCAGCCGCCGTGTGCCATCAGGCAGGATCGCGTCGATCGCGCCCTCGACCAGCCCCGCGTCGATACGATCGAGGAGCTTGTGATAGAGCGGCGCAACCCACCGCGCCGTGCGCGGCGGGGTGACGGAGCGGGAGGCGGGAGCGGCTTCCATGGCGGAAGCGCGGCTAACCTACCTTGCGCCCCGCCGCCAGTGCCCGCTCACGCGCTTCGCGATGGCCGATCAGCATCGCGGGATAGGCATCGGGGCGACAGCCCGCCGCCTCGGGATCGTGGATCGCCCCGTCGGGCAGCTTGGCCAGTTCGGGCACCCATTGGCGGATATAATCGCCGGCGTCGAATTTCTCGGACTGGGTGAGCGGCGCCATGATCCGCCCGAACATATTGGCGTCCACGCCGGTGCCCGCGACCCATTGCCAGTTGACCGCGTTGTTGCCGTAATCGGCATCGACCAGCGTGTCCCAGAACCAGCGCTCCCCCTCGCGCCAGTCGATCAGCAAATGCTTGATAAGGAAGGATGCGGTGATCATGCGGACACGATTGTGCATCCACCCGGTCGCCCATAGCTGCCGCATCCCGGCGTCGACGATCGGATAGCCGGTGCGTCCGCGCTGCCATGCGGCAAGGTCGCCCGCCGCCGCCTTGCCGGTGCGCCACGGCAGCTTGTCGTAGCGGGGTCGGCCGTTACGGTCGGCATAATCCGGAAGAGCGAGGATCACGCCCGAGGTGAAATCGCGCCATGCCAGTTCCTGCCGGAAGACGGTATCGCCGCTCGATGTCGCCTGCCAGACGGTGCGCGGCGATACCTCCCCGAAGTGCAGGTGCGGCGAGAGGCGCGAGGTTCCCTCCTGCGAGGGCATGTTGCGCGCTGTATCATAGTCCGCGATGTCGAGCGCCTTCACCTTGCGCAGCGCCGCCGCCTCGCCCGGCGTCCAGTCAAACCCGCCCGACCAGTCGGGCTTGGTCGGCAGCAAGTGCCATGAGGCGAGCGTATCGCTCTTCGGCCAGTTCGCCGGCGCCGGGATCGATCGCGGCAGCGGCAGCGGATCGTCGGGGGGCAAATGCGGTTGCAGCCCTTTCCAGAACGACGAATAGATACGGTATTGCCCGCCCGATCCGGTGGTCACCTCTTCCAGCCGCGCCAGATGATTGCCGTCGTAGCGACAAAGGCGGTCGCCCAGTGACTCGTCGATTTTCCGCCACCACGGCTCGTAATGGCGGAGCGCGTGGATCTGCCCGGCGCCGGTCTGGTCGAGCAGTTCGGCCAGCACCCGATCCGCGCGGCCACGACGCAGGATCAGTTTGCTGCCCTTCTTCTCCAGCCCCGCCGCCAGCGCGGCAAGGCTGTGATGAAGCCACCAGCGCTGCGCCTCCCCCATGCGCCATGCATCGGGCGTTTCGTCATCGAGGACATAGACGGGGATCACCGGCCCCTCATGCGCCGCCGCGACCAGCGCGGGTTGATCGTGGAGGCGAAGATCCTGCCGGAACCAGACAATCGAAGTCATCGCGCGCCTACGCGCGGGCGCGGTGCGGGGTTCCTGATCCAGGCGTGGCGACCGTGCGGCCGGCCATCACCATCATTCCACGCGCGGTTCCTTGTCGACCATCCACGTCTGCCCCTTGGCGAGCAAGCGGCGCAGGTCGGCGGTCTTGCCCGTGCTGGCCTCACGATTCTGCGTCACCACCGCCGCGTCGAACGTCGGCGCGGGATGGTCGTAGATCACGCCCAGCGCCATCGGGAAGGCGCCGAACGGCATTTCCACCAGCAGATGCGCGATCGTGCGGTTGGTCTTGTCGTGCACCAGCACCGACGGATCGTCTCCCGCCACCACCCGCAGCGTCAGCGTTGACGGGTCGAGCGCGATCCCCTTCGTACCGCCGTCAAAACGCAGCGGCTGGCCATGTTCGACCCACAATTGATTGGCGGTGGCGTTCGCCTTCTCGGTGAAAGGCGCAAAGACATCGTCGTTATAGACGATGCAATTCTGGAAGATCTCGACGAAGCTGGTGCCCTTGTGCGCATGCGCCGCCTTCAACACCGTCGGCAGGCTTTTGTGCACGTCGATCCCGCGCGCAATGAAGCGGGCGCCCGCCCCCAGCGCGAAGGCGCAGGGGTTGGCGGGCCGATCCACCGACCCGAATGGCGTGGACGGGCTTTGCGTGCCCACCCGGCTGGTCGGCGAATATTGCCCCTTGGTCAGGCCGTAGATCTCGTTGTTGAACAGCAGCAGCTGACAATCCAGGTTCCGCCGAAGCAGATGCATCGTATGATTGCCGCCGATCGACAGCGCGTCGCCATCGCCGGTGATGATCCACACGTCGAGATCGGGATTGGCCAGCTTGACGCCGGTCGCGACCGCCGGTGCACGCCCGTGGATCGTATGGAAGCCGTAGGTCTCCATATAATAAGGGAAGCGCGACGAGCAGCCGATGCCGCTGACGAAGACGGTGTTCTCGGGGCGAACCCCCAATTCGGGCATCGTCCGCTGGACCGCTTTCAGGATCGCATAATCGCCGCAGCCTGGGCACCAGCGGACTTCCTGATCGGTTTCCCAATCCTTGGGCTTGGTCGCCGCGAGGGCGGGGGTCATGTCGTTCATCGGGCGGGTCCTGCTACGGCTGGAACTTGACGAAGTTGACGCCAGGCAGGCGTCGCGAACGCTTCCTCAGACGGATTGCGGCGAATGCGCCTCGGGCCGTAGCGAGCCATCGTCATGGCCCGATTGCGGCGTCGGCAGTTGCGCGGCATCGGCGGGCACCTCGCCCCCTTCGTTGCCCGTCACACCGTCGAAGAAGGTGGCGATCGCCGCCTCGATCTCGGCAATGCGAAAGGGCTGGCCGGAAACCTTGTTAAGCGGTCTGGCATCGACCAGGAACTGATCGCGCAGCACGGTCTTGAGCTGCCCGGTGTTCATCTCGGGAACGAGGATATGCCGGAAGCCACGAAGCAGAGCGGCGAGATTACCGGGCATCGGCCAGATATGGCGCAGATGGACATGCGCGACGTCGAGCCCCTTGCGCCGCGCGCGCCGCACCGCCTGATGGATCGGGCCGAAGGTGGAGCCCCAGCCGACCACCACCAGCGTGCCCGACGTCTCCCCGATCGCCACCTGCTGATCGGGCACGCGGATATGATCGACCTTGGCCTTGCGGGTATCGGTCATCTCTTGATGGTTGGCGGGCGAATAGTCGATGTTGCCGGTGCCCTGCTTCTTCTCGATCCCACCGATGCGGTGGAGCAGTCCGGGCGTTCCGGGCTTCACCCACGGCCGCGCGAGCCTGGCATCGCGGCCATAGGGCTCGAAACCGCCCTCCGGCACCGTCTCCATGAACGCTACCGGAAACGGCGTCAGCGTGTCGGGATCGGGCACCTTCCACGGCTCCGCCGCATTGGCGATATAGCCATCGGTCAGCAACATGACGGGCGTCATATATTGAGTGGCGATACGGCACGCCTCGATCGCCACCTCGAAGCAATCGGCGGCGGATCGCGCCGCGATCACGGGCATCGGCGCATCGCCGTTGCGGCCATAGACCGCCTGATAGAGATCCGATTGTTCGGTCTTCGTCGGCAGCCCCGTCGATGGCCCGCCGCGCTGCGAATTGACGATCACGAGCGGCAGTTCGGTCATGATCGCCAGTCCGATCGCCTCGGTCTTCAACGCGATGCCCGGCCCGGACGAGGAGGTGACGCCCAGTTGCCCGGCATAGCTGGCGCCGATCGCGGAGGCGATCGCGGCGATTTCGTCCTCCGCCTGGAAGGTGGTGACGCCGAATTCCTTCAACCGCGACAGATGATGCAGGATCGCCGACGCCGGTGTGATCGGATAGCCACCGAAGAACATCGGCAGGTCGGCGAGTTGCGATCCCGCGACAAGGCCAAGGCTGATCGCTTCGGCACCCGTTACGGTGCGGTACAGACCGGGTTCCGCCGGCGCGGCGGGCAGCGCGTGCTGCTTGGCGATGCCGCCCAGCTCGGCAGTCTCGCCATAGGCATGGCCGGCATTGAGCGCCGCGATATTCGCCTCCGCCAGCGTGGCGTTCTTCGCGAACTTGTTTGCCAGCCAATCGATCAGCGGCTGGCGATCACGATCGAACATCCACAGCGCGAGCCCCAGCGTCCACATATTCTTGCAGCGCAACGCTTCCTTGTTGCCCAGCCCGAACGGCTTCACTGCATCCAATGTCAGCTGTGAGATATTGAGGCGGATCAGCTGCCATTTCGCGAGACTGCCGTCGTCGAGCGGATTGGCGTCATATTTCGCTTTGTCGAGATTGCGTTGCCCGAATTCCCCCTCGTCCGCGATGATCAGCCCGCCGGGGCGCAACGCCTCGACATTGGTCTTCAGCGCGGCCGGGTTCATCGCCACCAGCACGTCGGGCTGATCCCCGGCGGTTTCGATCGCGGTCGAACCGAAATTGATCTGGAAGGCGGAGACGCCGAACAACGTGCCCTGCGGCGCGCGAATCTCGGCGGGGAAATCGGGAAAGGTGGCCAGATCGTTGCCCGCCAGTGCGGTGGAAAGCGTGAACTGCCCGCCGGTCAGCTGCATGCCGTCGCCGCTGTCCCCGGCGAAGCGGACCACGATCGATTCGGGTGCCGGATGGGAGGACGCTTCCTCGCGCGTCACGTCATGGGCAGCGGTCGCCATCGCTCTCCTCGCATATTATGTCACCCCGCCTGCGTGGGAGGGGCGTTGTCCACCAAGGTAGAAGGATCGTGCGTGGGTGCAACTGTTGCTTTTCCGAACATGTCGCCGATCGTGGTGATCACCCGCACATGACGTCGCGCGAGCGCCATCACGTCATCGCCATATCCGCCGCCGACGGTGCTCGCCAGCGGGATGCCACGCGCGATCGCCATCCCGGCCACCAGCCGGTCGCGCGCGTCCAGCCCCTCCTGCGACAGCGCCAGCCGCCCCAGGCGATCGTCGGCGAAGGGATCGACCCCGCCCTGATACAGGATCAGCTCGGGCCGGACATCGTCGATCAGCGGAGCGAGCGTGCGTTCGAGCGCGGCGAGATAGGCGTCGTCGCCCGTCGCATCGGGCAGCGCGACGTCGAGCGTCGAACGCGCCTTGCGCGCGGGGAAGTTCTTCTCGGCGTGAATCGAATAGGTGGCGATGCGCGGCTCCGCGGCGGTCAGCGCGGCGGTGCCGTCGCCCTGATGCACGTCGACATCGACGATCAGCAGGCGCCCGACCGTCCCCTCCCCGATCAGCCGTATCGCGGCGATGGCGAGATCGTTGAACACGCAATAGCCCGCACCGGTCTGCGCCAGCGCATGATGGCTGCCGCCAGCGGTATTGGCGGCAAAACCGTGATCGAGCGCGAGCCGCGCCGCCAGCCAGGTGCCGCCGGGCACGAGTTGCGCGCGGCGCGCGACCGTCTCGCTCACCGGAAAGCCGATGCGCCGCTCCTTTTCGCGCGGGACGGCGGCGGACAGCACTTCGTCGACATAGTCCGCGTCATGCGCCGCCGCCAGCCACGCCACCGGCATCGGTTCGGGTTCGTGCCACCCGACAAGCGGCCCGCGATCGCGCAGCAGATCGCGGATCGCGCCGTTCTTGCCCCAGCGATAGCTGCTGCGGGCGGAGGCTTCGGTGACATAATCGGGGTGGTGGACGACGCGGATCATCCGGCTAAGATAGGTTGCAAATAGCACCTTATGGAGTGGCCCGCATGACCGATACGCTGATCGACCGCCCGCTTATCGATCCGGCCGCCGGGCCGTTCGTCCGGCCGGACGTGCGCGGTTTCCTCGATTACCTCAACAGCGTGCCCGGGCCGAAGATGCACGAACAGACCCCGGCGGACGCGCGCGCGGTCTATCATGCGATGAAGGACATCGCCGATCCGCCGGTCGGCGACCTGGCGGTAATCCAGGACCTGTCGATCCCCGGCCCCGACGGCACGACGATCCCGGCACGGCTGTTCGACGCCCGCGAGTCGCGCGCACCCGGCCCGGTAGTGGTGTTTTTTCACGGCGGCGGTTTCGTGATCGGCAACGTGGATACGCACGCCAGCTTCACCGCGGAAATGGCACGACAGCTCGATCTGCCGGTGGTGTCGGTCGACTATCGGCTGGCCCCCGAAGCGAAATGGCCCGCCGGGCCGGATGATTGCGAAGCGGCGGCGCGCTGGGTGGCGGGCAATGCCGCCGAACTGGGGCGGACCGCGACGTCGCTGGTGCTGGCGGGCGACAGCGCGGGCGGCAATCTGACGATCGTCGTCGCGATGGCGCTGCGCGATCAGCCCGCGGCCGTGCCCGTGGTCGTACAGGCGCCGATCTATCCGGCGGCGGACATGGCGACGGACTATCCCTCATTCAACGACTTCGCCGAGGGCTTCCTGCTTACACGCGACGGCATGCTGTGGTTCGGAGACCATTATGCGGCGGATCCCGCCCACCCCCGCAGCTCGCCGCTGGCGGGCGACCTGACCGCAATGCCCCCCGCTGTGATCATCACCGCCAGCCTCGACCCGATCCGCGACCAGGGCCGCGCTTATGCCGCCGCGCTGATCCGGGCGGGCGTCCCGGTGGTGTTCCGCGAGGCGCAGGGAATCGTTCACGGCTTCATCACGCTCCGCAAGGCGATCCCCTCGGCGGCAGGCGATGTTGCCGGCTACCTGACCGCGCTGCGGGCGGCGATCACCGAATTCGAAGCGCAACGGGTGATGACGCAGGCGGCATAGGCCCGGATCGCGATCGCCCGGTTCCGCGCCACGCCGGGGGTTCTCAAGCCGTGTCCGCGAACCTAGGACAGCGGACATGACCGATATCGCCTCGCTCCCCTATCGTCCGTGCGCGGGCGTGATGCTGCTGAACCGCGACGGACAGGTGTTCGTCGGGCAGCGCCTCGATAACGTGCTGGAAGCGTGGCAGATGCCACAGGGCGGGATCGATCCGGGCGAGGACGCGCACGCGGCCGCCGTCCGTGAATTGTGGGAGGAAACCGGCATCACCGCCGACAAGGTGACGCTGATCGCGACGGCGGCGGACGAACTCTTCTACGATCTGCCGCCGGACATGATCGGAAAGGTGTGGAAGGGGAAATATCGCGGCCAGCGTCAACGCTGGTTCCTGTTCCGCTTCGACGGCGAGGACAGCGACGTCCGCATCGAAACGCCGCATCCGGAATTCCGGGCGTGGCGCTGGGCGGATCCCGCCGACCTGCCGGACCTGATCGTGCCGTTCAAGAAACAGCTCTATACCGATGTGCTCGCGGCCTTCGCCGAGCATCTTCCACGGTGAACGATCGTGCGTAAGAGGGTCGGCGGGATCAGCGGGGCGACGCGATGACCCTGCTCGCCGCGCTGCTCGCCGGTGGCCAGATCAGTGGCCAGATTACCGGGGTTCCGTCCTACATCGTCGTTGCCGCGCCCGAGCCTCCGGCGCCGGTGCTGGGCCCGGTTGGCGTCGACCTCGATACCGTGCCGCCGCCCTCGATCCCCGACGAGATCCGCGCGATGATGGACGCGGCGATGCAGTCCGGCGACGAAAGCGGGATCGACACGATCGTCAAATATGCGCGCGTCGCCGATCCCGGTTCCGGCGACCTGGTTCTGCGCCGGGCGACCGAATGGCGCGAGGCGCGCGCGCGCGAACGCAACCAACGGGTGCGCAGCGCGAGCGCGTTCGAGCTGTGGACCGGCCGGATCGAGGCCGGTGGCTTCGTCTCGACCGGCAATACCGATGTGACCGGCCTGTCCGGCACCGCCGACCTGACGCGCGAGGGGCTGCGCTGGCGGCACCGCTTGCTGGCGCAGGCGGATTTCCAGCGCACTGCCGGAATCACCAGCCGGGAACGCTACGTCGCCGCCTATCAGCCCAACTACAAGCTGAACGAGCGCGGGTACATCTATGGCAACGCGCAATATGAGGCGGATCGCTTCCTGGGGTATGACAATCGATATTCCGCCTCGGTCGGTGCGGGCTATAGCGTGTTCCGCCGCCCCGGGCTGACCACCGATGTCGAACTGGGCCCCGCCTATCGTCAGACCGACCTGACCGACGGCACCACGCAGGGCAGCATCGCGGTGCGCGGCAGCCTCGATCTCGACTGGACGCTGCTCAGCGGGCTGATCGCCAGCCAGGACGCGTCGGTATATGTCGAACGGTACAACAGCACGATCCGCAGCGTCTCCGCGATCGAGGCGAAGCTGCTCGGACCGCTGTCGGCGCGTTTGTCCTATACCGTGCAATATGAAAGCGCCCCGCCCGAGGGTCGGCTGTCCACCGACCGCACCAGCCGCGCGTCACTCGTCTATAGCTTCTGAACCGCCGGGCGGTTTCGCTCGGCCGCGGGAGCGGCTAGGCTGACCGGCATGGAGCAACTATCGCGAGAGGAACGGCGCGCGGTCGAGCGGCTGGACGCGGCGGCGATGCTGGCGCGGGTCGAGCGCTGGGGCGCGGTCAACAGCGGCACGCGCAACGTGGCGGGGTGCGAGGCGATGGCGGCGCTGCTCGCGGACGCCTTCGCCGTGCTGCCGGGCGAGATCCGGCTGATCGAGCCGGAGGCGGCCGAGATCGTCACCGGCGACGGAGCGGTCAAGCCGCTGGCGCACGGCCGCCACCTGCATCTGGCGGTTCGGCCCGGTGCCACGCGCCGCGTGCTGCTGACGGGGCATATGGATACCGTCTATCCGGTCGATCACCCCTTCCAGACGCTCGAATGGCGGGGGGACGGTACGCTCAACGGCCCGGGAGTCGCTGATATGAAGGGCGGGCTGTCGTTGCTGCTGGAGGCGCTGTGCGCGCTGGAGGCGACGGGGACCACGCTCGGTTACGATGTCGTGATCAATTCCGACGAGGAAACCGGCTCGCTGTCGTCCGCCGCGCTGATCGCAGAGACCGCACGGGGCAAGATCGCGGCGCTGACCTACGAACCCGCGCTGCCCGACGGGACGCTGGCGGGCGCGCGGGGCGGCACGGGCAATTTCGCAATCGTCGTCCGTGGGCGCGCGGCGCATGCCGGGCGCAACCCGGAGGAGGGGCGCAACGCGATCGTCGCCGCCGCCGCGATCGCGGTGCGGCTGCATGCCGAACGCTCCCCCAGCCTGGCGGTCAATCCGGCGCGGGTCGATGGCGGCGGTCCGAACAATGTCGTCCCCGACCTGGCGGTGCTGCGGGTCAATTTCCGCCCGCGCGACGCGGCGGAGATCGACCGGGCACGGCGCCTGATCGACGATGCCGTCGCCACGATCGCGGCGCAGCATGATGTCGCGATCAGTGTCCATGGCGGGTTCAATCGCCCTCCCAAGCCGATCGATGCGGGTGCCGCGCGGCTGTTCGCGCTCGTGCATGATGTCGGCACCGCGCTGGACCAGCCGATCGCGTGGCGCGACACCGGCGGGGTTTGCGACGGCAACAATATCGCCGCCTGCGGCGTGCCGGTGATCGACACGATGGGCGTCCGCGGCGGAGCGATCCATTCGATGGAGGAATTCGTGATCGTCGACAGTCTTGCCGAACGGGCCGCGCTGTCGGCGGTGACGATGATGCGGATCGAGCGCGGAGCCTTGGCATGACGTTCGTCGTGCGCGCCGCGGCGGATCGCGATCTCGCCCACCTCTATGAGATGGCGAAGCTG
>Ga0233425_10008165_pt1 | contig 14110 bp, 10 predicted proteins | sample Watercolumn_Towu_2_FD_181712 | JGI IMG/M metagenome (GOLD analysis project Ga0233425, IMG submission 181712) | Freshwater microbial communities from Lake Towuti, South Sulawesi, Indonesia - Watercolumn_Towuti2014_140_MG | ecosystem: Environmental > Aquatic > Freshwater > Lake | place...
GTGCCCGCGACCCTCCTGATCGCGCTGGCCGGGAAGCTCTGCTGGGACCTGATCTGGCTGGTCGGCAAGGCCAAGATGCTGCTCGTCATGGCGATCGGCGCCGGGGTCACGCTGGCGACGGTCCACGTCGTGATCCCGTCGCTCTCGCGGCATTTCTCGTCGAGGAGCGTGGTCCTGGCCTACGAGCGGCAACGTGGAGGCGACGAGCCTCTGCTCGCGTATCGCGCGTCCACCAGTGCCGTCGAGCTCCTCGGATCGACGGAGGTCGAGCAGGTCTCGACGCCCGAGAAGCTCGTCCAGCGCCTCACGGGCGCCCAGAGGGTCTTCGCGCTCATCAAGGCAGAGGACCTGGCGACCATCGACGTCCGGTACCGGACGGAGAGGGGCGACCACGTGCCCGTGGTCGATGACACGAGCGCCACGACCCTGCTGTTGAGCAACACGATTGACGAGGGGCAGCCGGACCTCAACCCGCTCGCCCGCATCGTCCCGCGCCAGCGGCCGCGGCCACGGTTCGCGGTCCACGCCAACTTCGACGACCGGATCGACCTCCTGGGCATCGACATCGAAGGCCGCGGTGGAAGCGCGGCGGTGTGCCCGGCGAGCTCTTTCACGCTGACGTTCTACTGGCACTGCCGCCAATCGGTCTCCGGCAACCAGAAGGTGTTCGTGCACATCGACGGGTACGGCCAGCGCATCAACGGCGATCACTACCCCGCGGACGACCGGTACCCGGTCCGCCACTGGCGTGAGGGCGACTACATCGTGGACTCGCAGCGCCTCGACGTCCCGGCGCACTTCCGGCCCGGCGACTACACCGTGTACGTTGGTTTCTTCGTTGGCTCGACACGCCTCCCCGTGAAGGAGGGGGCAGCGGGGAGCGACAACAGGGTCAGGGCCGGCGTCCTCAAGGTCCGGTGAAGGGTCGCCAGCTCCCTCAATCACCGCCGCCGTCGAGCTCGAAGACCGTCACCGTCTTGCGACCGCTCGTGAGGTCTCTCGCGGTGATGTTCAAGGTGCCCGAGTCGTTCATGTGGAAGACGACATCGACCTCCGACTCGCCCGCGGGTCGCGGCGTGAGGCCGGAGATCGAGACCCGGCCGACGGTCCGATTCTCTGCCGTGAGCGAGCTCTCGCCCTCGACGATGTGGATCTCGAGGTCCGTCTGGTCGTCGCTCTTCGTGAGCATCACGCGTCTGACGAGCGCGGGCAGTGCCGTCGATCGGTGGATGATCGGCTCGGTGACGCCGCCCGCCAGGGCCATCCCGATCGAGCGTCCGGCGATCTGCTGCACCGTGAGCCCCGGCCACGGTCCCTCGCTCACGGATCGTCCCGCGACCTCCGCTGCCTTGACCGATGCGCCGATCACGACCGCGAGCTCGGGGTGCACGGCGTAGTGCGGCTCGCGTCCGAAGAACCGGCGCGCAGCGTCCTGCACCGCGTGGACCCTCGTGGTCCCACCGGTCAGGAGGAGCTGGTCGATGTCGCTCACCTTCAGATCGATCTCGTCGAGCGCGGACTGCACGACGGACAGGCTCGTCTCGATGAGCTCCGTGACGAGCTTCGAAAAAGTGTCCCGGGTGACGGAGACCGAGAGATCGAGCGGGCCCGTCGGCGTCCGCGCGACATCGGGGACGGCGACCTCGATCTCGTCGACCAACGAGAGGTAGCACTTGGCCTCCTCGCACGCCTGGAGCACCTGCTGCCACTCGGCGGCACGGCGGCGGACTTCGATCTGGGTCGAGCGCCAGAACTCGTTGGCCACGTGCCGTCCGAGGGCCTGGTCGAAGTCGTCGCCCCCGAGCCACGGATCTCCCGCCGCGGCCAGGACCTTGATCTCACCTCGCCCCATGCGGAGCACGCAGAAGTCGAACGTCCCGCCGCCGAAGTCGTAGACGCCGACGACCTCGTCGCGGTGTCCGTGCCGACCATATGCGATGGCCGCGGCGACCGGCTCGGGGAGGATCGCCGCGATCTCGAGCCCGGCGATGCGTGCCGCCCGCTCGATCTCCGCGCGCTGGGCCTCGCCGAACGCGAGCGGGTACGCCAGCACCGCCCGGCTCACCGGGCACCCGAGGTGCTCCTCCGCCACCCGCTTGAGGTACCTCATGATGATCGCGGCGACCAGGAGCGGGGTGAACTGCTCCCCGTTGATGTCGAACACGATGGATCGGTTCGGCCCCGCGCTCCCCGAGCAGGCGAGGGACATCAGGAACGGGGCGGCCTGCGGCTCGTCGATCTTTCGTCCGAGCAATCGCTTGATGGACGGGATGGTCTTGTTCGGCTCCGTGACGAGCTTCTCCCGGGCCGAATGACCCACGACGTAATCGCCCCTCCCGCGGAACCAGACGACAGACGGAAATGCCGTTGCCCCGGTGTGGTCGGAGAAGAGCTGCAACCCCGTGTCGCCGATGATCCCCACGCTGCAGTAGCTCGTCCCGAAATCGATCCCGACGACCGGCCCCGTGGCGCGATCCCTCTTGATCACGGCCGACGACTCGCCGGGCCGAGGGAAGTCCAGTTGCGATCGGCGCACGGCCGAGGCGTGTGTCCTGGCCCTCTCCCCAGGCCCGGTGTGGGACGCGGGCTTCGGTCGAGGTTGCGGCACCCCCGGCTGCGACGCGCGCGGCGACTGAGCTTGTGGTATCCCTGGTTGCGAGGACCTGACCTGGACCGGAGTCGGCCGCTCCGTGATGCCGTCACCGGACGGGGCAGGGCTCCGGCCCGCTGGGTGTTTCACCGGCTGATCGGCTGTCCCGACGCTCCTCCCCTTGATCTCGGATACGCGTCTGGCGATAGCGTCGAAATCCGAGCTCGGGTCGAGCTGCAGACCGATCCTGAACATCGTGTCGCCGGGAGTGGGGTCGGCGACTCGAAGGACCGTGCCGGAGAGCCGCAGGACGGAGCCGTCAGGGAGCTCGAGCAAGACGTCGAGGTGCGATCCCATCTCGACAGGCGTGTTCCGTCGGACGATGAGCCGCTTCTTGCTGATGTGGTTCTCGTAGAGCTGCTGCAGGAAGCTCCACTCCGAGCAGACCAGTCGCAAGCTGGTCTCGAGAGGCGCGTCCTTGCCTGGTCGAATGCGGTCACCGCTCATCAGCGAACGCTCGGCTTCCCCTCTCGGGGTCTGTCTCGTGTCTCCGGGTGTACATACCAAAAGCCCGCCGTACTCGCTACAGGACGATGAACCGGAGGCGGTTCGAGCTGGCTCCGTCCGGATTGGTCACCCAGATGTGGTACGGCTGCTCCGAGAAGACCGACGGATCGAGAGCGACTGGCGCCGTGACGAGCCGACGGGAATCCACACTGTCGATCGGCAGGGGATCGAGCGGTTCCTCGGGGCTCGATTCCGGCGCCATCCTGATCTCCGGCGTGCCGAAGAAATCGAAGCCGAAGACCTCGAGCGTGACCGTCTGGCCGAGCAGGGCCTCAGTCGGGCTCACACCGGAGAGCACGGGCAGCGGCGCCGGGTCCACGTCCAGCGGGAAGAGGTCGCTCACAACGCCGTCCGGGTTGATCACGCGCATGATCCAGTACCCCGGCTGGTTGGTCGCTGGATCGAGGAACACCGAGTCCGTCCGGATCCACGTGTCGGTCACCCACAGAACGGGGAGCTCCTGCCAGACGAAGACCGGGACGTCGGGCGAGATCGCCACGATCGGCTGGCCCCAGAACCCGGTCCCGTAGACCGAGACGGTCATCTCGTCGGCGAGCCTGAGCGGCGAAGGCGAGACGGAATCGATCACCGGTGCATCGGCCCCCTCGATCTCGATGGTCACCGTGTTACTCGCGGCCCCGTCGTTCCGCACGACCCGGAGGTTCGCGGGGCCAGGACCGATCGCGGTGCCGTCGATGAGAATCGCCTGATCGTTGTGGTAGTAGCGCCCGTCCGGAACGCCCACGACCTCGAAGGGCGGCTCCGACGACTCACCGTCCAAGGACGTGATGAACACGGACGCGTACCCCAGCATGTGCTCGCCGTCCACGATGAACGGGTTCACCCTGTCGCGGCCGAGCCACTGACCGGTCGGGATCGGGTCGGGAGTCACGGCCGTGATGACTGGATCCCCGGCGGCGACGCAGGTCCCCGCGGAGCACTCGTCGTACATGGCGCAGCCCTGCCCGCAGGCCCCGCAGTGCTCCCGGTCGTCGGCCACGACCACGCACCCGGCGGCGCCGCAGCACCGCTGTCCTTCCCGGCACCTCGCGTCCTCGTCGATGGACCCGTCGCAGTCGTTGTCCAGGCCATCGCAGACCTCGGGGTTGTCCGGAAAGCGCGTCGGGTCCCCGTCGTCGCAATCGACCCGGGATGCGACACCGTCGTGGTCGAGGTCCTCGCCCCCTGGGCGGCAGCTCATGCCGTCCCGGCATTCGAGGCCCTCGGCGCATGCGAGTGTCTCGCAGGCCGGCCCGGCGTCCGGCTGCACCGGGAGACAGAGCGGGCCCGGCTGGCAGACCGCTCCCTCGACGCATTCGAGGTCCAGGCACTCGCGGGGCCGGCACGTCCCGTCGAGGCACACCGTGCCGGCGTGACAGACGATCTCATCGCATGAGGGGAGCTCGATCGGAGGGCCGCTCGAGGGGCACCCGGCCAGGATGGCCATCACGCTCAGGACGACGGCTCGATCGACCACGTCGAACATACTGGAGCCTTCGTGGGGGCAGGTCAACCGAGGTCTCGGATGGCGGCGCGTTTCCCGGAAATGGGAGCACTGAGCCACAGAGCCCGTGAGCATGAGCGTGAGCGTGAGCGTGAGCGTGAGCGGCTGACGCCACCTGCATCTCACGGGTTCCTCGAGGCTCCTCCATTTGGAGCTCTCATCTGTTGGGGAGCAAGGCGGTCCGATGAGATGGGCTTTGACGCTGTTTCGCTCACGCTCACGCTCACGCTCACGTTGGAGTGGTCACCACGCCTCGGATGGCTCCACCGGAGCCCCGTGTGGCCACTCCCTGGCTGCTCGGGAAGCCACTGGTGCCTGTCTGGCCGTTGGTCATCGACTCCCCGAATCTTGCACGAACCCCGTGAGGATACCGGCAGTTCGCCGAAGCTCTGACGACTCGCGAGTGGGGGCTGGAGGTTGGACTCGCTCTTGCTTCCTTTCGATCGAGTCGTGTATTCATTTCCTCAGATGGAGAGATGGAGCATGCATACCCTCGGACGGACAGTGACCCCGTTTCTCTCGATGCTGCTGGCCTGGTCAGGGTGCGGTGATCCGTCGCTCACGCCGAGCACCACACCGGACCCGGTCCCGGTGCCGATGATCGGGACGCTCAGCACCTACTCGGCCGCGGTCGGAGACCCGGTGCGGTTCCAGGGCTCCGGGTTCATCACGCCGGACCGGGGCTGGATCGAGGTGACTTTCAGAGGCACGTACGAGCACGACGGGGTCAGCGAGCCGGTGAACATGTCGGTCGAGGTCGCGTATGAGAGCGACGCCGCCGCGATGTGGGACCGCTTCGGCCCGTACAGCATCCCGTTCACGCGCGCTGGGAACACGCTCGGCACCTTCGTCGGTGAAGTCTTCGCGACGAACTTCACCTACGATGGCCGTGAGCAGCGGCAGCAGGCCGGGACGTTCCACCCGCTCAGCTTCCAGGTCATGCCGTCGCTCGTGATCACCGACCTCCGGGCGTCCGGCGAGGGAGCGTCGGGCGAGCGTTTCGAGTCGGATTGCAACTTCACGGGGACCCGGCTCATCAACTTCGTGCCGTACCGGATGCAGGTCGAGGCGGTCGGGTTCGAGCCCGAGTCGTTCACGTACACCGTCTCCGCCGGGATGATGAGCCAGACGGGGAGCCCTGAGTCCGAGCCGACCACGATCGATCACCCGGCCAGCAGCGGGATCGACAGCCTCGGGGAGATCGAGGTCTTCCGTTTCGCCGAGGTCCCGATGGGAGTGCCGGTCTACCGGGCGTCAGTGTCCGTCGACGCGATCGCCAGCGACGGCCGGCACTTCGAGCAATTCATGATGGTGACCGTGCACCAGCCCGTGTGGGTCCGCTACCTGGGTGGAGTGGACCTGGCGGAGATCATGGAGCCCATCCCTGTGAGCGGCTGCATGTGGGGCGACATCAACGGCATGAACGTGACCTACTCCGAGACGACGAGTGACATCCGGTCCATCACGTCGGCCGAGACCTACACCCAGGGCTGGACCGAGAGCTACACCGAGTCGCACACCGAGACCTACGGCGAGAGCGGGTCCGAATCCAACTCGATCGGTTTCTCCTCCTCGGACGAGCGCAACTGGAACTGGAACATCAACGGACAGGTCATGGCCGGCGGCGAGGCCGGAGTCCCGCTCGTGGCCAACGGGAAGGTCGAGCTGCGGGTCGGCGGCGGACGGGACTGGGGCGGCTCGCACACCGACACGAGGACCGGAGAGCAGGCTTGGACCCAGACGGCCAGCTACTCCGAGGCCGTCGCGATGACCGACTCGTTCGCTGAGACCATCTCGCAAGCCATCAGCGAGAGCTGGACGGTATCGTCGGCGCACAGCGAGACCCTCGCGATCCAGCGTTTCCTGCTGCCGAACCACTTCGGAGTCTTCTACCGGCAGACGACCCGCCTGATCCGAGAAGGCGAGATCGTCGCGATGGACCTCTGCGGCAACGAGACCGTGGTCGGCCGGATGATCCTCAACGACTACACCTGGGCCCCGGACTTCGCGATGGACCTCGAGTGCCCTCCCCTCCCCGAGTCCGGCCTGCCGGACGCCCAGTGCCTCATCCCGCCCTGCGAAGAGACCTACTGAACCGGGGAGCGCTTGAGGTTCACAACAGGTGAGGAGCATGCCATGACACACATCGAAGTCGCCATGCCAGACAGCCTGTTGGCCGCCCTGCGAAAGGCACCCCACGAGATGGAGCGGGAGCTGCTCGTCGCTGCCGCCATCCACTGGTACCAGCAGGGTGCGATCTCCATGGAGCGGGCCGCCGAGACGGCCAGCATGAGCCGGGTTGAGCTCCTGGACGAGCTCGCACGCCGCCGAGTTGATGTATTCGTGGTGGATGAGCAGGACCTGGCGCGGGAGCTCAGGAATGCCTGACGTCCTGATCGTCAACGCCTCACCCCTGATCTTTCTGGGGAAGGCTGGAAGGATCGAGCTCCTTCGCACGATAGGAGCGACGCGTATTCTCGTCCCAGAGACCGTATTCGAAGAAGTCGCACATTGCGGCCACACGGACGTGGCAGCACGAGCGCTACTGGGCTCGGATTGGATCGAGCGAACACCGGCACCCGTGGCTCCGACGTCGGTCATCGAGTGGGACCTGGGAGCCGGCGAGTCTTCGGTGATCGCGACCGCGCTCCGGCACCCAGAGTCGAGCGCTGTGATCGATGACCTGTGTGGGAGGAGATGCGCGCACGCCCTGGGTGTGGACGTCATTGGGACGCTCGGTGTCGTGATTGCCGCTCATCGACGCGGCGCCATCGAGAACCCACGAGAAGTCCTGCTGGAGCTCCGGGCCACCGGCATGTGGTTGTCCGACGCGGTCATCGCTCGCGCCTTGCAACTCGCCGGGGTGGAGACCTGAGCAACTTTCTCGACCCGGGCAGGACCCTGCTGGACATCGTCCTCCCCCTTCCCGCATCGGGAAGGGGGACCGAGGGGGGATAGGTCTGCCGACAACGGCCCTGGCGAGATAGCGGGTCGGTGCAGAATATCAGCTCGGCGGAATCTCGGTCGTCGTGGCCGACGCCGGCGCGGGGAGCACGGGAGGGGGCTCTTCGGTCACGAGCTCGTCGACGTCTTCGGAGCCGTCGGTCTCGAGGTCCTCGACCGCGCCCTTCTTCTTCCGCCGCTGGACCAGGCCCAGGCTGATCAGGTAGTCGCGGCGCGTGATGACCTTCTTCGCCGTGCCGCACCACTCCTCCAGCCAGTTGCGGAGCTGGACGGCGGTCGCCGCCCGGGTGCTCGCGGCCGGCGTTGCGACCACGGGTACCGGCGCCGCGGCCGACTCCACGACCACGCCGTTCGGGTCGATGCCCGTCACCAGCGTGATGCATCCCCAGAGCTCGGTCTCGATCTCCGGGCTGATGACCTTGCGCTCCTCCAGCTTGGCCAGCGCCGCCAGGTCGGTGTCGTGCGTCTCGGCCCGGGCTCCCTCCGGGTCCTCGCGCAGGACCCTGACGCGAGTCAGGAACGTCCGCACCGAGCCCACCGCCTCGATCCCCTTGGCCGCGACCAGGTCCTTGAACAGCAGCTCGTACTGGGCCGGGAAGTTGTGCTTCAGCGCCAGCGCGGCCAGCTCGAAATTCGGCTCGTCCCACTGGTCCAGCCTGGCCACGGCCGCGTTCTTGGCCTTCTGACCGGACAGCGCCTGATCGAGGCTCGCTCCGGGGTAGCCCAGCAGCGCCAGAGTCAAGCTCCAGCCCTTGCCGTGCTCCGCGTCTTTGTACCCGCGCTCGGCCAGGATGGCGCGAGCCACGGGCTGCTTGTTCAGACCGCCCAGGAACTTCAAGCCCTGCTTGGCGGTCCGGTCGATGTCCTTCTCGGACATGAGAACGTCCGGCATCCCCACCTCCCTCGCGGCATCGCGCCGCATGGCTCATGTGATGCTCCGAAATATCTGCAATTCTTCGCGGAGTCAATCTCGTCGTTCGAGCTCCGCCGACGCCATGACGATCCATGTGGCGGACTGGAGCCTCGCATCGGGAAGCCCCACGCCCGTCGTGCGAGCGATTCGTGTACTATCGCTTCGCCGTGGGTCACACATCCAAGGAGGTTTCACCGTGAAGCGATACGACGGGCTTCCTGATTTCATCCGTTCCTTTCCCGAGATCGAGCTGCCTTTCCCTGGCGCGAGAGGATGGATGGCACAGGGTGAGACGCAGCAGGTGGTATTCGTCGAGCTCAGCGAGACGCTCGACGTGCCCGAGCACTCGCACTCCGAGCAGTGGGAATTCGCCCTCGCCGGCAGGGTCGAGATGCGGATGGAAGGGGTGACGAGGGTCTACGAGCCGGGCGAGAACTTCTTCATCCCCGCCGGTGTCCCGCACTCCGCGAAAGTCCACGCCGGCTACCGGGCGATGATGATCTTCAACGAGAAGGACCGTTACAAGAGGAGAAGATAGGCGGTATTGAAGTCCGCTGCCCCCGAACAGGTCAGGAGGGCTGCCATGACGCTCCGTGGAGAGGTCCTCCGTTTCACGTTCCGAAGACACCCCGAATGCTGCTACCCTCCCCGGAGCGACGAGGAGAGCGGTGAGCGGCAGCGGGATCGGCGAGGCTATCCACTTCCTGGAGCGGTTGAACCGGGCCAACGAAGCGCAGCGGGAGATGGCCCTCGCCCTCTACTGGGACCCCGACAAGGTCCGCCGCGCCCTGGCCATGGCGGCGTTGCCCGAGGGCGAGGGGCGCGTCGCCCTCTCCATCAACGAGCAGGACCACGGCCCTTTCATCGTGGTCACCCGGGAGGGGCGGTTCGTCACATGCCTCGCCGAGGGGATGAAGCACGACCTCCCCCAGATCGGCCATGCCCGTCTGTCGGCGCTCCTGGCCAAGGTCGAGACACACCGCGAGCGGGTCCAGATGGCGCAGGAGCTCTGCGGCGACAAGCGGCTCGACTCGATCTTCGGCATCATCTGGCGCAAGGGCGAGGGCACCTGCCGGGAGGAGTTCCTGGCCGCCTGCGCGCTCCAGCCGGTGCTCAGAGGCGAGATCCTGGCCGACGCCATGCACCAGTTCAACCAGATCGCCGATCTTCACCAGTACCTCCGTAAAGCAAAGGTCATCAAGCGAGGCGACGAGGCCATCCTGCGCCAGTACTGGCAGCGACTCTGGTACATGGGCGTGATGTACCCGCTCTTTGCCATGGGCGGCAGCCGGGGCCTCGACCCCCTGTTCGAAACGATGGCGAGCCAGGAGCTATCGATATCGATGAGCTGGCCCCTCGTCCGGCACGACGACCGCATGCTCATCCTGCGCGGGCTCTTCTGCGTAGCCCGTATCGGCAAACCGCTTCTGAGCGGGGCGAAGCAACGCTACCGGGCCGCGGGCTCGCCTCTCATCTTCTGCGACGCCTTCCTGAGCCTGGTGACCCTCGCGGTGCGGCTCCCCAAGCACCGCAAGGAGATCGCCAGGGTCCTCGGCCGCTACCAGGACATGGACCCGCACGTCCTCCATTACCTGAAGAGATTCCCCGAACGGTTCTACAAGATCGTGGCCATGGTCATCGACAACCCGGACAGGGTGTACGACCTCTTTGGCGAGGCGCTCCGCGAGATCGCCTTCGACTTGTTGACCCAGCTCGGTGTGCTGCCCCAGACGCATTTCGAGCGCGCCGAGGACATCCCGATCGACCAGGCTTACACGATCATGGCCAACTTCTCCGATCCGACCTTCGTGAACCCGAAGAGCCTGGAATTCGTGATGATGTTCATCCCCTGGCTCGTCCGCATCGAGGGACCCGAGCTGTTCCTCCCGCGGGAGCTGATGATGAGCATGCCGTGCAAGTACGACAAGAAGCGGGCACTCGAGATGCTCGATCGGCGCAACAAGTTCTACGAGACCGTCCGCGAGGGCCTCCCGCCCCGGACGAAAGCTCCACCGAGACCAGGACGCAACGATCCGTGTTCCTGCGGCAGCGGCAAGAAGTACAAGAATTGCTGCCGCGGCAAGGAGGCGGATCCAGAGGAGCCGGATTCAGAGTAGCTCGCGGGCGCCGGAGAACCGGTCAAATCCCTGCCAACGAGCTTTACAATCCGCTCCCGCTCCTGCTCCTGCTCCCGACAACCGTTGTGATTTCGACATCGCCATCGCCATCGACATCGCCATCGTTGAGGATTCGAAGTGTGAAGCCTGGTTGATCGGTCCCGGCGCCGGAGGCTCGGGCACGACTCGCGGAGCTCGGGCACGGATGACGGAGCTTGAGCAGCGGGCTCCGGAGCTCGGTCGACGGCGAAAACAGGTTCGAGGCGAGCCCGAGAGGGCCTTTTCACCCTGTCGGCGACCTCGAACGGGTCGAGACGGAGCCCGATCCTTCGCATCGTAAGCTCGGGTGGATGTCGCCGAAGCTCATAACTCGTCGAAATGACGTGATCCGCCGGAGCGATGGGAGACCGATCCGAGCCCAGCCCACGCTCGGTCGCCGTGGATCGAGCTTCGTTTCCCACGGGTGGAGCTCCATCTCCCACGGGTGAAGCTCGCCGTCGAACGAGCTGTCAGGATCTCGCTCACGCTCACGCTCACGCTCACGCTCACGTTGGAGTTACCCCGGTCCCCCAGATGTGGGTGCTCCCGGCCGCGAGTATCTTGACGCCCCTGATGTTCCTCGACGTCAGCCGGTTGACCGTCACCGGTGCATTCCGCTGAAAACACGGGTCGGCACGGCTCGAGCCGCTCGTGGCACGGCACATGGATGGCGTCGGGATCGCGTCGTTGTAGGCCGGGGATCGACCTGGTAGCCTCGACGCGACGGAGGAGACGATGCGCGCGAACCTGATCGGAGCCCTGGCGTTCACCGTGCTGCTCGGGGCCTGCGGGAGGTCCACGATCGGCGCGTGCGGCGACGGACGGTGCCAGCTCGACGAGGACTGCGTGTCCTGCGCCGAGGACTGCGGCAGGTGCACCGACCCGTGCGGGAACGGGGTCTGCGACCCGGACGAGTCCCCCGAGACGTGCCCGGCCGATTGCCCCCTCGAGACCTGCGGCGACGGCTCATGCTCGGGCACCGAGACCTGCCGCACATGCTCCGTCGACTGCGGCGAGTGCCCGGCGGAGTGCGGAGACGCCGACTGCGCCCCGGGTGAGGACTGCCGCTCCTGCCCCGACGACTGCGGGAGCTGCGAGGTCTGCGGGAACGGGGCCTGCCGCGGCGACGAGACATGCGAGAGCTGCCGCCGCGACTGCGGCCCGTGCCCAGGGTGCGGTGACGGGACGTGCGGCTCCGACGAGTCGTGCAACGCCTGCCCGGAAGACTGCGGCGCGTGCCCGGATGTCTGCGGCGACGACGTCTGCGGCCACGACGAGAGCTGCATCACCTGCCCCGACGACTGCGGCGCGTGCCCGGCCTGGTGCGGCAACGGGATCTGCGATCCGGACGAGGGGTGCGACTCCTGTCCGCGGGACTGCGGCGAGTGCCCTGGCTGCGGCGACGGGCGGTGCGACGCCGACGAGAGCTGCGCGGCCTGTCCGGTGGACTGCGGCGCGTGCCCGCCCCGCTGCGGCGACGCCGTCTGCTCCGAGCGCGAGGACTGCTCGTCGTGTCCGGTAGACTGCGGCGAGTGCCCGGACCGGTGCGGCGACAGGAGCTGCGGGCCGACCGAGGACTGCTCGTCGTGCCCATCCGACTGTGGCGTGTGCCCCGGATGCGGCGACGGGATCTGCCGAGAATGGGAAACGTGCGAGTCATGTCCCGAGGACTGCGGGATCTGCCCGGTGCTGTGCGGCGACGATCGCTGCGACGCCGACGAGTCGTGCAGGTCCTGCCCGGACGACTGCGGCGCGTGCCCGGACGTCTGCCGCGACGGCTCATGCGGCGAGACCGAGGACTGCGTCACCTGTCCGTGGGACTGCGGTCGCTGCCCCGGTTGCGGCGACGGCCGGTGCGATGACGAGTCCGAGTCCTGCGTCTGGTGCCCCGATGACTGCGGCTCCTGCCCCGACACCTGTGGCGACGGCTCATGCGGCGCCGGCGAGAGCTGCTGGTCCTGCCCCACCGACTGCGGCGAATGCCCGGGCATCTGCGGCGACGGGGCCTGCCAGGAGCGCGAGACCTGCGGGTCCTGCCCGTGGGACTGCGGCATGTGCCCGCCCGAGTGCGGCGACGGCGCCTGCGACGGCGGCGAGACCTGCGCGTCGTGCGTGATGGACTGCGGCGCCTGCCCCGAGGTCTGCGGCAACCGGCGCTGCGAGTCCTACGAGACCTGCGAGTCCTGTCCGGGCGACTGCGGCCGGTGCCCGGCACGGTGCGGCGACTGGGTCTGCAGCACGGGCGAGACCTGCGAGTCGTGCGCCCGGGACTGCGGGTTCTGCCGGACCTGCGGCGACGGCGAGTGCGACGAGGACGAGAGCTGCGTGGTCTGTCCGTGGGACTGCGGCATGTGCCCTCCCGAGTGCGGCGACGGCGTGTGCAGCATGGGCGAGAACTGCGCCTCGTGTGCGAGCGATTGCGGCGAGTGCGAGACCTGCGGCGACGGCGAGTGCGGCCCGTCGGAGTCGTGCTGGTCCTGCGAGGCGGACTGCGGAGCATGCGCTCCGCTCTGCGGCGACTGGGTGTGCGACCGCGGCGAGACCTGCGCGAGCTGCTGGGCCGACTGCGGTCCTTGCGAGCCTCGCTGCGGCGACGGCGAGTGCTCCTGGGACGAGTCCTGCTCGTCCTGCACCGATGACTGCGGAGATTGCCCCGCCATCTGCGGCGACGGCGACTGCGACCCGTACGAGAACTGCTGGCGCTGCCCGGGCGACTGCGGTCGCTGCCCCGGATGCGGCGACGGCGAGTGCGACCCCTGGACCGAGACCTGTGAGCTCTGTCCGGACGACTGCGGCGATTGCCCGCCGACCTGCGGCGACGGCATGTGCACCGGCGGCGAGACCTGCGCCACTTGTTCCTGGGACTGCGGGATCTGCGACGTCTGCGGCGACGGGGTCTGCTCGTACTTCGAGACCTGCGGCTCCTGCTCGTCCGACTGCGGGACCTGCCCCGACCGGTGCGGCGACGGCCGCTGCGGCCCCACCGAGGCCTGCTGGCGCTGCGCCGAGGACTGCGGCGCCTGCGACGAGATCTGCGGCGACGGACGCTGCGGCCCGACCGAGGACTGCGGGTCCTGCGCCTGGGACTGCGGCCTGTGCGACGACTGCGGCGACTGGGTCTGCGACCGCGACGAGGACTGTTACTCGTGTCCGTGGGACTGCGGCTACTGCGAGGAGGTCTGCGGGGACGACACCTGCGGGTGGAGCGAGAACTGCCACACCTGTCCCGAGGACTGCGTCTGCCTGGATAGCTGCGGCGACGGACGTTGCGGCCCCACCGAGAACTGCTGGCGGTGCGAGGACGACTGCGGCCCCTGCCCCGGGTTCTGCGGCGACGGGTCCTGCGACGACACCGAGTCGTGCGTGTCCTGCTCCATGGACTGCGGGCTCTGCCCGTCGGAGTGCGGGAACGGAGC
>Ga0233425_10008166_pt1 | contig 14109 bp, 12 predicted proteins | sample Watercolumn_Towu_2_FD_181712 | JGI IMG/M metagenome (GOLD analysis project Ga0233425, IMG submission 181712) | Freshwater microbial communities from Lake Towuti, South Sulawesi, Indonesia - Watercolumn_Towuti2014_140_MG | ecosystem: Environmental > Aquatic > Freshwater > Lake | place...
CAGACGCCCTATTCGGCCCTGGCGATGGCGGAGCTGGCCGACCGCGCCGGCGTGCCCAGGGGCGTGTTCAACGTGGTGACGGGCAGCGCGTCCGAGATCGGCGGCGAGATGACCTCGAACCCGATCGTGCGCAAGCTCACCTTCACCGGCTCCACCGAGATCGGCAAGAAGCTGATGGCGCAATGCGCGGGGACGGTGAAGAAGATGGGGCTCGAGCTCGGCGGCAACGCGCCGTTCATCGTGTTCGACGATGCCGACCTGGACGCCGCGATCGACGGCGCCATCGCCTCGAAGTACCGCAACACCGGCCAGACCTGCGTGTGCGCCAACCGCATGCTGGTGCAGGACGGCGTGTACGACAGGTTCGTCGACAAGCTGGTGGGGGCGGTCAAGCAACTCAAGGTCGGCAACGGGCTCGAGCCCGGCGTGACGCAAGGCCCGCTGATCGACATGAAGGCGGTGGAGAAGGTCGAGGAGCACATCGCCGACGCCACGAAGAAGGGCGCCAAGGTGATGACCGGCGGCAAGCGCCACGCGAAGGGCGGCACGTTCTTCGAGCCCACGGTGCTGGCGAACGTCAACCCGCAGATGGCGGTGGCGCGCGAGGAGACGTTCGGGCCGCTGGCGCCGGTGTTCCGCTTCAAGGACGAGAAGGACGCGGTGCGCCTCGCCAACGACACCGAGTTCGGCCTGGCCGCGTATTTCTACAGCCGCGACATCGGCCGCATCTGGCGCGTGGCCGAGGGGGTGGAATACGGCATCGTCGGCATCAACACCGGCATCATCTCGACCGAAGTGGCGCCGTTCGGCGGCATGAAGGAATCCGGCCTCGGCCGCGAGGGCTCGAAGTACGGCATCGACGATTTCGTCGAGATAAAATATCTCTGCATGGGGGGAATAGATCGGTAACTGCGGGCATCCATGCCAGGGCGGCCGGCGCGGGCGAGCCGGCCGCCAGATGCATAATTGCCCACAACCGATGAAACACGGGGGATTCGCATGACGATACGTTTGACCGCCTTGGTGGCGGCATTGACCATGGCATTCGCGTTCGCGGCCGGGGCGCAGGTGCCGCAGTACGGGGCCGAGGTCACGCTCGAACTGGCGAAGAAAGCGATCGCCGCGGGTCAGGCCGAGGCCAAGAAGAACAACTGGCCGGTGGCCATCGCCGTGGTCGACAATCACGGCTTCCTGGTCGCATACGAGAAGATGGACAACACGCAGACCGCGAGCGTGCAGGTAGCCATCGACAAGGCGGTGTCGGCCGCGACTTACCGCCGGCCCACGAAGGTGTTCCAGGACCTGGTGGCGGGAGCGGGGGCCGGCACGCGCGTGCTCAACCTGCGCGGTGCGTCCAGCGTCGAGGGCGGTCTGCCGCTAGTGGTCGGCGACAAGATTATCGGTGGTATCGGCGTCTCGGGCGTCACGTCCGATCAGGATGGCGTGGTCGCCAAGGCCGGCGCCGATGCGTTGAAGTAGCCGCCGCAACCGGAGACAAATGCCACAGCACGACTACGACCTGTTCGTCATCGGCGCGGGCTCCGGCGGGGTCCGCGCCGCACGAATCTCCGGGGGCTACGGCGCCAGGGTGGCGCTGGCGGAGGAAAGCCGCGTCGGTGGCACCTGCGTCATGCGCGGCTGCGTGCCCAAGAAGTTCCTGGTCTACGCCGCGCATTTCGCCGAAGATTTCGCGGACGCCAAGGGTTACGGTTGGACCGTCGGGCACGTCAGGCACGACTGGAAAAAGCTGATCCGCAACAAGAACCGCGAACTCGACGACCTGGAGCAAGGCTACCTCGGCCTCTTGAAGCGCGCGAACGTGACCCTGATCCGCGGCCGCGCCCGGATCGTGGCCCCCGACGCGGTCGAGATTCTGGGCAGGCGCATCACGGCAAGGACCATCCTGGTCGCCACTGGCGGCTGGCCGGTCATTCCCGACATTGCCGGCCGCAAGTACGCCATCACCTCGAACGAGGCGCTGGACCTTCCCAAGCTGCCGAAGCGGATCGCCGTGGTGGGCGGCGGTTACATCGCGGTCGAGTTCGCGGGCATCTTCCACGGCCTTGGCGCTCACGTGACGCTGGTCTATCGTCGCGACCTGATCCTGCGCGGGTTCGACCGCGACGTGCGGGCGCACCTTTCGGAAGAGCTGAAGAAAAAGGGCATCGCTATAAGCTACGGCCGCGAGCCTACGGCGATCGAGAAGCGCGGCAAGGGCTACCGGCTGCGCTTCGCGCAAGGGCGGCCGATCGATTGCGACCTCGTGATGTACGCCACCGGCCGTGCGCCCAACACCCGGAACCTGGGACTTGAGCGGCTCGGCGTCGCGACGGCGGCGAACGGCGCGGTCAAGGTGGACCAGTGGTCGCGCTCCTCGGTGCCGTCGATTTACGCCGTCGGCGACGCGACCGACCGCCTCAACCTGACGCCGGTGGCGCTGATGGAGGGCCACGCCTTCGCCGACACGCTCTACGGCAACAGGCCCAGGCCCGTGGACCACGACGACGTGCCCTCGGCGGTGTTCAGCCAGCCGCCCGTGGGCGTGGTGGGCTTGAGCGAGGAGCGCGCGCGCGAGAAGGGCTTCGCGGTCGACATCTACCGCACGGCATTCACGCCGATGAAGTTCGACCTCGCCGGCCGCGACGAGCGCACGCTGATGAAGCTGGTGGTGGACCGCGCCGGCGGCCGGGTGCTGGGCGCCCACATGGTCGGCATGGACGCGCCCGAGATCATCCAGGGCATCGGCATCGCGGTGAAGGCGGGGCTCACCAAGGCCCAGTTCGACCGCACTATCGGCATCCACCCGACGGCCGCCGAGGAGTTCGTGACCATGCGAACCAAGGTCGCGGAGCCGGCGGCCAAGGCGGCGGAGTAAGGGCGTCGCCGACTCGAACCTGCCACTGGAATCTCCGCCGAAATCAGCGTATTAGCATAGTCCCTTCGCCCGGGGCGGAAAGGCCGGTTAGGCTCCGCGGGAAGCTGGAGACATGGGATGCCGCAGACCTGGACCCCCGATAGCTGGCGCGCGAAACCGATCCGCCAGGTGCCGGAGTATCCCGACAAGAAGGCCCTGGCCGAGGCCGAGGCGCAGCTCGCGCTGTTTCCGCCCCTGGTGTTCGCGGGCGAGGCGCGCGACCTGATGCGGGCGCTGGGCCGCGTGGCCGAGGGCAAGGCGTTCCTGCTCCAGGGCGGCGACTGCGCGGAAAGCTTCGCCGAGTTCCGCGCCAACAACATCCGCGACACGTTCAAGGTGCTGCTGCAGATGGCGGTGGTGCTCACCTTCGGCGCCGCGTGCCCGGTGGTGAAGGTCGGGCGCATGGCCGGCCAGTTCGCCAAGCCCCGCAGCGCGCCTACCGAGGAGCAGAACGGCGTGTCGCTGCCCGCCTACCGCGGCGACATCGTCAACGGCATCGAGTTCGAGGCCGAGGCGCGCAAGCCCGATCCGCAGCGCCTGGTGCGCGCCTACAACCAGTCCGCCGCTACGCTCAACCTGTTGCGCGCGTTCGCCCAGGGCGGCTTCGCCGACCTGCACAAGGTGCATCGCTGGAACCTGGATTTCGTGGCCGACAGCCCGCAGGGGCACCGCTACCAGGAGCTGGCGGGACGCCTCAGCGAGTCGCTGGCGTTCATGGAGGCCTGCGGGCTCACCGGCGATTCCTCGCCGCAGATCCGCGAGACCAACTTCTACACCTCGCACGAGGCGCTGCTGCTGTGGTACGAGCAGGCGCTGACGCGCCAGGACAGCCTGACCGGGGAATGGTACGACTGCTCGGCGCATCTCGTGTGGATCGGCGACCGCACGCGCCAGCTCGACGGCGCGCATGTCGAGTTCGCGCGCGGCATCCGCAACCCGATCGGCGTGAAGGTCGGCCCCGGCATGGCGCCGGACGAGCTGGTCCGCCTGATCGACGTCCTGAACCCGGACGACGCGCCGGGGCGGCTGACCCTGATCGCGCGCATGGGCGCGGACGAGGTGCAGGCGAAACTGCCGGCGCTGGTGCGCGCGGTGAAGCGCGAGGGCCGCAGCGTGGTGTGGTCGTGCGACCCGATGCACGGCAACACGGTCAAGTCCGTGAGCGGCTTCAAGACCCGCGCGGTCAACCGCATCCTGGCGGAGGTGCGCGGTTTCTTCGCGGTGCATGCCGCCGAGGGCACGCATGCCGGCGGCGTGCACTTCGAGATGACCGGCCAGGACGTGACGGAGTGCATCGGCGGGGCGCAGGCGATCACCGACGAAACGCTGAAGGACCGCTACCACACGCACTGCGACCCGCGGCTCAACGCCAGCCAGTCGCTCGAGCTGGCCTTCACGATAGCCGAGGAGCTGAAGCGCGCGCGCGCGGGCGGGCGAATGCCGGCGGCGGCTTCCGCCGCGTCGTGACGGCGCGCGCCAAGCCGGCATCCGGCGCCGAAGCGAGGGCCGGCGGGCCGTCGGGCCCGGGCCCCACGGGCGAGGGCATCGCCGCGCAGACCGACAAGTATTTCCTTCGCACGAAGGAGATCGTCGGCAAGTTCGGGGACTGCCGCGCCACCTACGCCGTGTTCATGCGCCGGCCGGTGATCTCGGCGCCGCGGCTGACCGCGGATTGGCTGGCGCGCGTGGCGGCGGAGCGCCGCACCCGCTTCGACGTCGATCTCGTCTATCCCGAGGGCAAATGGGTCGGCGCGGGCGAGCCGATCATGTACATCTCGGGCTCGCTCTACCACCTCTCCGACCTCGAGACGCTGTACCTCCAGCTCCTCGGGCCGGCCTGCGTGGCGGCGTGGAACGCCTTCACCATGTGCGTCGACCTGCCCAAGACGCGGTTCCTGGCGATGGACGCGCGGCATTGCGCCGGCGCCGACATGGCCGAGATGATGGCCTACGGGGCCGCGGTCGGCTCGGCGCGCGCCACGCGCAAGGTGGGGGCGCTGGGCTTCATAGGCAACGCCACCGACTCGACCGCCCGCTACTTCGGCCAGTCCGCGGGCTTCGGCACCATGCCGCACGCGCTCATCGGTTACGCCGGCGCGACCGTGCGCGCGGCCGAGATGTTCCATGAGACCTTCCCCGACCAGCCGCTCTACGTGCTGGTGGACTATTTCGGGCGCGAGGTGACGGACGCGCTGGCGGTGTGCAGGCGATTCCCCGATCTCGCGGTCGAAGGCAAGCTCGGCATCCGGCTCGACACCGCGGGCGGTCGGTTCGTCGAGGGCCTCGACCCGCCGCGCTCCTACGCGGTGCTCGAGCGCAACGTACCCGAGGCGATCCGCGGCTACCGTTCCGAGCGCGACCTGCGCTACCTGGTCGGCACCGGCGTGTCGGCTGCGGCGATCTGGCATCTGCGCGAGGCGCTGAACGCGGCCGGCTTCGCCAAGGCGCAGATCGTGGCGTCCTCGGGCTTCACGCCCGAGAAGTGCAAGGTGATGGCGATCGCCAAGGCGCCGGTGGACATCATCGGCACCGGCTCGTACCTGCCCGAGAGCTGGTCCGAAACCTACGCGACCGCCGACATCGTGGAATACGACCACACCCCGCGCGTCAAAGTCGGCCGCGAGTTTTTGATGCGGAAGAAGGGCTGACGTCCATCGCCTGCCTCCCGGAGCGCGCCGGCGAGTTGACCGACTATAATACCCAGTACTATAGTACCTAGTGTTATTAAGGCAGAGACCGCTGGGGCGCGGGTGAGAGTCTTCGCAAACAAGCCATTCGCCCGGTTCGCCAAGGCGGAGCGGATCGCGACGGCGATTTGTGCGAAGCCGCACTCCGGGCCTGCACCGGGCGAATCGACGCCGACCTAGGCGGCGGGGTCGTAAAGCAGCGCGTGGCGCGGCGCGGGCAGGGAAAATCGGTAGGATTTCGCGCCGTCATCCTCTATCGGCGCGGGTCGAATGCGTATTTCGTCTACGGTTTCGCCAAGAACGACCGGGACAACATTCGCGCCGATGAGTTGAGGGCCTTTCGCAAGCTGGCCGGCCATCTTTTGGCGCTCGATCCCGCGATGGTGGACGCCGCCTTGCGAAATGGAACGTTGAAGGAGATCGATTGCCATGGCTAGGCAGTATCGCAGCAAGGCGCTAGCGGCCGTGCACGAGACGGCCCTGGGATTGCGCGCGGCGGGCGCTGTGGACCGGCGGACGATGAAGCAGTTCGACGACCTCTGTCTCACGCCAGTCAAAACCCTGTCGGCGAAGCAGATCAGGGGCATCCGCATGCGCGAGCGCGCGAGCCAGGCCGTTTTCGCGCGCTATTTGAACGTGACGCCGGGCCTCGTAAGCCAATGGGAGCGCGGGGCCAAACGCCCGCGTGGCCCGTCGCTGAAGCTCTTGACGTTGGTCGCGCGCAGGGGCCTGGAAGCGGTGGCTTGAACCGCCGCCGCCCGGCCGTGGTTTTCGCCGGCGATACGGGCTAGCTTACGCCTGCAATGACCGACAGCTTCAAGATCGCGCTCGCCCAGCTCAACCCCACGGTGGGCGACGTCGAAGGCAACGCCGGCAAGCTTCTGGCCGCGCGGGAAGAGGCCGCGCGCCAGGGCGCCGATCTGGTGGTGCCGGGCGAGCTCGCGATCTCGGGCTATCCGCCCGAGGACCTGGTGCTGAAGCCCGCGTTCCAAGCAGCGTGCGCGGCGGCGATCGCGCGCGTGGCGGCGGCGACCGCGGACGGGGGATCTGCGGTGCTGATCACCGCGCCCTGGAGCGAAAACGGCAAGCTCTACAACGCCGCCATCCTGGCCGACGCCGGCAAGGTGCAGGCGATGCGCTTCAAGCACGACCTGCCGAATTACGGCGTGTTCGACGAGAAGCGCGTGTTCGCCGTCGGCCCCCTGCCGGGGCCGATGGTGTGCCGCGGCGCGCGCCTCGGCGTGATGATCTGCGAGGACATGTGGATGCCGGACTCGGCGGAATGCCTGGAGGAATCCGGCGCCGAGATCCTGATCGTGCCGAACGGCTCGCCGTTCGAGATCGACAAGCCCGACACGCGCATGAACCTGGCGGTCGCGCGCGTGGTCGAAACCGGGCTGCCGCTGGTTTACGTGAACCAGGTGGGCGGCCAGGACGAGCTGGTGTTCGACGGCGCGTCGTTTGCGCTCAACGCCGACAAGTCGCTCTGCCTGCAGGGGCCGAGCTTCGCCGAGGCGCTGTTGCACACGCGCTGGCGGCGCGGCAACGACGGTTGGGCGTGCGAGGCGGGCATAGTGGAGAAGCCGCTCGACCGCGTGGCCGCGATCTACCAGGCGATGATGCTGGGCCTGCGCGACTACGTGGGCAAGAACCGCTTTCCCGGCGTGGTGCTGGGCTTGAGCGGTGGCATCGACTCGGCGTTGACCGCGGCGGTCGCGGTCGACGCCCTGGGGCCGGAGCGCGTGCGGGGCCTGCGCATGCCCAGCCCCTATTCCAGCCGGCACAGTCTCGACGACGCGGCGGAGACCGGCAGGCTGCTCGGCATCCGCGTGGACACGGTCGGCATCGAGCCGGCGATGAAGGCGTTCGATGAGATGATGCGCGCGGTGTTCAACGACCGCCCGCCGGACATCACCGAGGAGAACATCCAGGCGCGCGCCCGGGGCGTGACGCTGATGGCGTTCAGCAACAAGCTCGGCCACATGGTGCTGACCACCGGCAACAAGTCCGAGATGTCGGTGGGCTACGCCACGCTCTACGGCGACATGTGCGGCGGCTATTCCGTGCTGAAGGACGTCTACAAGATGACGGTCTACGCCCTGGCGCGCTGGCGCAACGCGAACTTTCCGGCGGGCGCGCTTGGGCCCAAGGGCCGGGCGATCCCGGAGCGCTCGATCGTCAAACCCCCGTCGGCGGAGCTTAAGCCCAACCAGACCGACCGGGACACGCTGCCGCCCTACGAAAAGCTCGACGACATCCTGCATTGCCTGGTGGAGCAGGAACTGTCGCCGGCCGAGATCGCCAAGCGCGGGCACGATCCCGCCACGGTCGCGCGCGTGCAGCGCATGCTCGACGTGGCGGAATACAAGCGCCGCCAGGCGCCGCCGGGCGTCAAAATCACGCGCCGCGCCTTCGGCCGCGATCGGCGCTACCCGATCACCAACGCTTTCCGGCCCAAGGCCTGACCGCCGGCATGCCGCTTCATCTCCACAACACGCTCGGCCAGAAGAAACAGGAATTCGTGCCGCTCGATCCCGGCCACGTGCGCATGTATGTGTGCGGCCCCACGGTCTACGACCGCGCGCATGTCGGCAACGCGCGGCCGGTCGTGGCGTTCGACGTGCTGTACCGGCTGCTGAAGCGCCTCTATCCGCGCGTCACCTACGTCCGCAACATCACCGACGTGGACGACAAGATCAACAAGGCCGCGCAGGAGCGCGGCGAGCCGATCCAGGCGATCACCGAGCGCACCACGCGCTGGTACCACGAGGACATGGGCGCGCTCCTGGCGCTGAAGCCCGACGTCGAGCCGCGCGCGACCCAGCACGTCGCCGAGATGATCGCGATGATCGCGGTCTTGATCGAGAAGGGCCACGCCTATGCCGGCGACGGCCACGTGCTGTTCCACGTCCCGTCGATGAAGGAGTACGGGCGGCTGTCGCACCGCTCGGTCGAGGACATGATGGCCGGCGCGCGGGTGGACGTGGCGCCCTACAAGAAAAGCCCGTTCGACTTCGTGCTGTGGAAGCCCTCGACGCCCGACCTGCCGGGCTGGGACAGCCCGTGGGGGCGCGGCCGCCCGGGCTGGCACATCGAGTGCTCGGCGATGGCGCGCAAGTTCCTCGGCGTCACGTTCGACATCCACGGCGGCGGCCAGGACCTGGTGTTCCCGCACCACGAGAACGAGATCGCGCAGAGCCAATGCTGCCACGGCGCGCCGATGGCGCGCTACTGGGTGCACAACGGCTTCCTGCAGATCGAGTCCGAGAAGATGTCGAAGTCGCTCGGCAACTTCGTCACGGTCCGCGACCTGCTGGCCGACGGGATTCCGGGCGAGGCGATCCGCATGGCACTGCTCGGCGCGCACTACCGCCAGCCGCTCGACTTCACGCGCGAGGGCCTGCGCCAGGCCAAGGCCGCGCTCGACCGTCTCTACACGGCGCTGCGCCAGGCCGCCGCGGTGCCGGCGGCGGAAAGCGACGCGCCGCTCGACGTGCTGGCGGCGCTCGAGGACGACATCAACACGCCGCTCGCGCTCTCGCACCTGCACGAGCTCGCGACCGCGCTCAACAAGGCGGGCGCCTCGGCGGACCAGGCGAAGGCCAAGGGCGCGCTGCTCGCGGCGGGCGGGCTGCTGGGGCTTCTGTCCGCCGATCCCGAGGGCTGGTTCCGCCAAGGCGCTGGGAAGGGTGAACTTGCGCCCGAGGAGATCGAGAGGCGCATCGCCGGCCGCGCCGCCGCCCGCAAGGACAGGAACTTCGCCGAGGCCGACCGCATCCGCGACGCGCTCAAGGCCGCGGGCATCGAGCTGGAGGACACACCGAAGGGCACCATCTGGCGGCGCGGCCGTTGATTGCCTCCGGTCAGGCGTTTGTATTAACCATCAATTCCCTCTAATTTCGCCGCGCCATGGCGACTCAGGCGAAACCCGGCGCGAACGACCGCGTCTACCTCTACGACACCACGCTGCGCGACGGCGCGCAGACGCAGGGCGTCGATTTCGGCGTCGCCGACAAGATCGCGATCGCCGAGGCGCTGGACGGGCTCGGCATCGATTACGTCGAGGCCGGCTGGCCCGGCGCCAACCCGACCGACGACGCGGTGTTCGACGCGATGCCGCCGCTCCGGCACGCGCGCACGGTCGCCTTCGGCATGACGCGCCGCCAGGGCCGCAGCGCCGCCAACGACCCCACGCTCGCCGCCGTGCTGGGCGCGCGCGCCGGCGCCGTGTGCCTGGTCGGCAAGGCGTGGGACTTCCATGTCGACGTGGCCCTGGGCATCGACCGCGACGAGAACCTGAAGATGATCCGCGACAGCATCACGCACGCCGTGAAGTCCGGCCGCGAGGTATTGTTCGACGCCGAGCATTTCTTCGACGGCTACGCCGCGAACAGGGACTACGCGATGAAGGCGGTCGAGGGGGCGCACGAGGCGGGCGCGCGCTGGATCGTCCTGTGCGACACCAACGGCGGCACGCTGCCCGACCGGATCGAGCGCGTGGTGGGCGAGGTGGCGAAGAAGATCCCCGGCGCCAGGCTCGGCATCCACTGCCACAACGACACGGAGAACGCGGTCGCCAATTCGCTGGCCGCGGTGCGCGCGGGCGCGCGCATGGTGCAGGGCACGATCAACGGCTTGGGCGAACGCTGCGGCAATGCCAACCTGGTGTCGCTGGTCCCGACCCTGCAATTGAAGATGGGGTTCGAGACCGGCGTCGGGCGCGACCGCCTGCCGCGGCTGGTCGAGGTTTCGCGCATGCTTGACCGGCGCTTGAACCGGCCGTCCAACCGCCACGCCGCCTATGTCGGCGAGGCTGCGTTCGCGCACAAGGCGGGCCTGCACGCCTCGGCGGTCGAGAAGGACCCGTCGAGCTACGAGCACGTGCCGCCCGAGGCCGTGGGCAACCGGCGCAACGTCCTGGTGTCGGACCAGGCCGGCCGCGCCAACATGCTGGCGCGGCTGCGCGACCTCGGCATCGGGGCCGAGCCGAGCGACGACCGGCTCGTCCGCCTGCTCGACGACGTGAAGGTCAAGGAGTACCAGGGCTACGCCTTCGACGACGTGCCGGCGAGCTTCGAATTGCTGGCGCGCCGCGCGTTCGGCGCGGTGCCGCAGTACTTCTCGCTCGACCGCTTCCAGATCCAGGTCGAGCACCGCCACAACGCGAGGGGCGAGCTCGTCACCGTCTCGCAGGCCACGATCAAGATCGACGTGGGCAACGACCGGCTGATGGTGGTGGCCGAGGGCAACGGCCCGGTCGACGCGCTGGACGCGGCGCTGCGCAAGGCGCTGGAGCCGGCCTACCCCACGCTCGCGACCATGCGGCTCATGGACTACAAGGTGCGCATCCTGACACCCCAGGAAGGCACCAAGGCGGTGACGCGCGTGATGATCGAAAGCCGCGACGACAAGGGCCGGCACTGGGCCACCGTGGGCGTGTCGCCCAACATCATGGACGCCTCGTTCATGGCGCTCGAGGACGGCATCACCTACAAGCTGCTGCACGACGGCGTGCGCGCCTAGGCACGCCGGGGCGGCGGGCACATGGCCGGCAGCGACAGACGCAAGCGCGCGACGCCGGCCGCGCCCGGCCCGGCCGTGGTGCTGGTCAACCCGCAGCTCGGCGAGAACATCGGCGTGGCGGCGCGCGCCATGATGAACTGCGGCCTCGCCGATTTGCGCCTGGTGTCGCCGCGCGACGGCTGGCCCAACGACAAAGCGGTGGCCGCGGCCTCGGGCGCCGACTCGCTGCTCGAAGCGGCCGAGCTGTTCGGCTCCGCGTCGCGCGCGGTCGCGGACCTGAACTACGTGCTGGCGACCACGGCGCGCGAACGCTACATGGCGAAGCCGGTGCTGACCGCGCGCGCGGCGGCGCGGGTCTTGCGCGAGAAGGCCGCCAAGGGCGTGAAATGCGGCGTGCTGTTCGGCCCCGAGCGCGCCGGCTTGGTCAACGACGACCTCGCGCTCGCCGATGCGCTGATCCAGATTCCGCTCAATCCCGGCTTCTCGTCGCTCAACCTCGGCCAGGCCGTGCTGCTGGTGGGCTACGAGTGGTTCCAGGCCGCGGACGCCACGCCCGGGGTGCAACAGCGCTACGGCCAGTCCCAGCCCGCGGCCAAGGAGAAGCTCGACAACTTCTTCCTGATGCTGGAGCGCGAACTCGACGAGTGCGGCTTCCTGCGCGTGCTGCCCAAGCGCGCCAGCATGGTGCGCAACATCCGCAACATGTTCCAGCGCGCGGGGCTGAGCGAGCAGGAGGTGCGCACGCTGCACGGCATGGTCGCGTGCCTCACGGAATGGCGGAACATGCCCGGGGAGACCAGCACGCCGGTGCGCCATCGCCGCGACCGCAGGAAGCCGCCGAAGCCCGCGTAAGCTCTTGGCGACCTTCGTCTTTTCCGGATTTGACTCGCCCGCACCCTTCCTTTAGAACCCCGCGACTTCCCGAGAATGCGGGCAAGCCCCCAATCTTGAAATCCAAGACCGGGCATGGCCACGTCCGCCGGAAGGCCCCAAGGGGCCGCCGGGCGGAACTACCGGGACACGAACGCCAACACGCGAAGGACGTGACATGACCAAACGCGCCGAGTCCAAGTATAAGATCAACCGCCGCTTCCAGGAAAACCTGTGGGGCCGGCCCAAGAGCCCGGTCAACAGGCGCGAGTACGGCCCCGGCCAGCACGGCCAGCGCCGCAAGAAGCCGACCGATTTCGGCACCCAGCTCATGGCCAAGCAGAAGCTCAAGGGCTATTACGGCAACATCGGCGAGCGCCAGTTCCGCCGCCTGTACCAGGAGGCGGTGCGCCGGCGCGGCAGCAACTCCGACATCCTGATCGGCCTGCTCGAGCAGCGGCTGGAAACCGTGATCTACCGCGCCAAGTTCGTGCCCACGGTGTTCGCCGCGCGCCAGTTCGTCAACCACGGCCACGTCAACGTCAACGGCAAGCGGGTCAACATCGGCTCGTACCAGTTGAAGGAAGGCGACGTGGTCGAGGTGCGCGAGAAGGCCAAGAAGATGGGCATGGTGCTGGAAGCCGCGCAGTCCACCGAGCGCGAGGTGCCGGAATACATCGAGGCCGACCACGCCAAGATGACGGCCAAGCTGGTGCGCGTGCCGGTGCTCTCGGACGTGCCCTACCCGGTGCGGATGGAACCGCACCTCGTCATCGAATACTACTCGCGCTGATCGCCGGCGGGCGCCCGGCCCAAACCGCCGGCAAGGGCGCGGACGACTCAAAAATCCGCGCGGCCCTGGGAATCCAGGGCGGCGCCGAAACCATCCACAAACGATTCACAAGCAGTTGCGGATGTGTTGCTGCGGCGCAACCTGCGGGGCGAAATCGCCGCCGTATGTACGCCTGCGTATCCGCGCCGCGGTCGCGCAATTGCGCCGCCGTCGCCCGTGCTGCTGGCATTTCGCAGCGCGGCGGAATCGGCGCTTGCCTTGCGTCAATCCACATGGCGCTGGCGCATTGCCGGCGCGCTGTTTGCCGGACCGGCAATTGAACCGACTCGCCCCCGCTAGTACCTAGTCCGCGTTTTGGCCAGCCAAGACGAGGAGTACACCATGTCTGGACTGCAGACAGTGAAAGCCTGGATCGGTGCGCTGACCGATATCGGTCTGATGCTCCTGGCGCTCGCCATCGTCGCCGCGGTGCTGGTCGGCCCCGGCCTTCCGTTCTTCGGCGGCGTGGTCGGCAACCTGATGGGCGTGGTCTCGGACCTGGGCAAGAACGGCCTGGTCGGGCTGATCGCGCTCGGCGTGATCCTCTGGCTTTTCTCGAACCGTTCGGTAGGCTGATCCGAGCGGCGCCCGGGCCGGCCCCGCAATAGGCCGGCCGACGATACGGCCGTCCGGCCCGGCGCCTGCGATGTCCGGGGTGGGGGCGATCCCCACCCCGTCAGTTCGGAGCGCCCGATGCTGGCATTCCTCGACAAGGCGCGGCGCGTGCTGTGGGCGTTCGTCGAGCTCGCCTTCGTCGCCGTCCTGGCGATCCTGCTGATCCATCTCCTCCTGGGCAAGGACGCGGGCGGGTTCGTGCAGTCGGTCGCCGATAACGTGACCCAGTTCGCCAACGCGTTGCAGACGCCGAGTCTGATCGGCCTCGCCATCGTCATCGGCCTAGTCTACCTGATCAACCGGCGCCTGGGCTGAGGCGGGCGGAAGCCGCACTACGCCGGCACGTCGCCCGCGATCATCGTGCGGTGCATCAGGCGGCGGCTGCCGTCGTAGTCGTTGACCGCGTAGTGCAGCGTGCAGCGGTTGTCCCACAGCGCCAGCGCGCCCTTGGTCCAGCGCAAGCGGCAGGTGAACTCGGGGCGCACCGCGTGCTCGTACAGATATTCCAGCAGCGGCCGGCTTTCCTCTTCCGTCATGTCGGCGAAGCGCAGCGTGTAGATCGGGTTGACAAACAGCGCCTTGCGGCCCGTGATCGGATGCGTGCGCGCCACGGGATGCGCGACCTCGCGGTCGGCTTCGGGCCGGTTGCGCTCGATCTCGATCGAAGT
>Ga0233425_10008167_pt1 | contig 14109 bp, 8 predicted proteins | sample Watercolumn_Towu_2_FD_181712 | JGI IMG/M metagenome (GOLD analysis project Ga0233425, IMG submission 181712) | Freshwater microbial communities from Lake Towuti, South Sulawesi, Indonesia - Watercolumn_Towuti2014_140_MG | ecosystem: Environmental > Aquatic > Freshwater > Lake | place: Indonesia...
AAGAAGTGGATCCTGCGCAGCCTGCTCGTTGTGCTCATTCTGGCAGCGATCCTGTTCTGGGTAACGGGAGGAGCTGAGCGCGTCGCTCTGGCCCGTGCCCGCGCCGCCGTACATGAACGGCATGAGGATGCCGCCGGCCGTTGGCTAACGTGGGCCCAATGGTTCAATCGTCGTTCCGCCGAAGCGGAGTTCCTGGCCGCCCGTCTGGCCCGACTCGACGGCAATTTCCAAGAGATGGACGAGCACCTGGGCAATGCCCGTCAATGGGGGACTGATCGGCAGCAGGTGCAGCGCGAACAACTCCTGGTGCTGGCCGCGGACGGCCAGTTGGACGGAATCGAAGGCGAATTGAACGAGTGGCTCGCCGATCCTCAGGGTGATGAGCGCGAGATCTGCGATGCGTACGCCAACGGCCTGGCCAAGGTAGCGCGGTACACCGACGCCGTCCGGCTGCTGGAAGCCTGGGCGCGTGATTTCCCGCACGATCCGCTCCCCAGCTACCGATTGGGTCGGATCTACCAGCACCTCAACCAGGATGCCCAAGCCGAACAGGAATACCGCGCCGCCCTGAAGAAGGATGCACAGTGCTTTCGAGCCGCCTATGCGCTGGCGCAAGTCTTGTCCAATCGCAAGGAATTCGGTCAGGCGCTTCCCTACTATCAACGCTGCCTGGAATTGCCTCGTCCTATAGCCGGTCAGGTCGGCACGGCGATCTGCCTGAAACAATTGGGAAAACTGGATGAAGCACAGGCTCTGCTGGAAGAAGCCGCAGCCGCAGATCAGGAGACGCGAACAGCTTCCTACCGGGAATTGGGCGAGCCCGCGGACAGACTCCTCGATGCGACGGAGCTAGGCTCACTCTACTCCGAGCGCGGAGAGCATGCGAAGGCGGAACCTTGGCTGCGGCGAGCCGTCGAATACAACCCGCGCGATCTAGTCGCCCGGTTTGCCTGGGCCACGGCGCTGCGCGGGTTGGGGTATGCCGAGGAATCACAACGGCAATTCACCATCGTCCAGACCGCGCGCAAAGCTGTGGAAGACGGTCTCCTCTTGTATCAGCGCGTTGGACAGCAACCGGACGACGTGGAGGCCCGCTTCAAACTGGGGCGCATCCTGCTGGAATACGAATCCGAGCGGATGGGGTTGTTCTACTTGCGCACCGTGCTCACCTACAATCCGAACCACGAACCGACAAAGCGTCTGCTCCAGGAATACGAAGGCAAGTCGGCGACGGAACGACTCGCGGCGTTCGGCGGCGCTCGCAGTCTGCCCCGTCCTCTCGCGCCGTCAGCAGACCCTTCGCGTGCTGCATTGGACGGCACTCAACCCGCACTGGTTCTGGGACGAACGGACCGCCAAGACAACCTGCCGCTCTTGCGGTTTGTGGAAGTCACGCGGGAGTCGGGTCTGAATTTCGTGTACCGCAACGGCAAGGAGGCCGGAGAACTGGCTTACGTCGAGACCCTGGGCGGCGGACTGGGAGTGATCGATTACGACCTCGATGGCTGGCCGGATCTGTTTTTGCCCGGCGGGGGGCGACTGGGACCAAATCGAGTCATCTCGGGCTTGCCCAACGGCCTGTGGCGGAACATCGGTTCCCTGCGGTTTCAGGACGTCAGCCAGCCATCGGGCGCTGCTCCTCCCCGCGCGTATTCGCATGGTGTGACCGTGGGAGATTTCGACAACGATGGATTCCCGGACGTGCTTGTCACGGGCTACGGCGCGCTGCAATTGCTGCATAATCTGGGCGATGGCACGTTCAGTGACATGACTCTCCCAGCGGGGCTTACCGATTCGTTGTGGAGTACCAGTGCCGCTTGGGCCGACTACAACGGCGACGGCAACCTCGACTTGTACATTGCGCACTACGTCGACTGGTCCTGGCAGAAGAATCCCAAATGTCCCGGCATTGAACCGGGCACGTTCGACATCTGTACGCCGCGGGAATTCGAGGCCTTGCCGGACACGATGTACTACAGCAACGGCGATGGTACGTTTCGCGATGCGAGCCAAGAGGCAGGACTCGATCCGGGCGGCAAGAGCCTAGGCGTTGCCGCGGCCGATATCGACAACGACGGTGATATCGACATTTATGTGGCGACGGATACCACCAACAATTTCCTGTACGTGAATGATGGCCAGGGCCATTTCCAGGAGATGGGGTTCTGGAGCGGCACGGCCGTCGATCAGAACGGCGTGCCGACGGGCAGTATGGGCGTGGCGATTTTCGACTACAACCTGGACAGCTTGCCGGACATCTGGGTCACCAACTACGAGAACCAGGTCTTTGGACTCTACCGCAACGAGCGAGAAAACTCGTTTTTGCACGCCAGTCAGGCGGCGGGGATCAGCGCCATCGGGCAGCGCTTCGTCGGCTTTGGCACCGTGGCCGTGGACTTCGACCGCGACGGCGACGAGGATCTGGTGGTCTCCAACGGACACATGATGTACGGCATGGAACACCGGTCAGGCCAGCAGCAGTCGATACTCCTGCTCAATGACGGCCACGGCCGCTTCGATTGGGTACGATTTGATCCGGAGAGCTACTTCTCCACGGGACATTGGGGCCGGGGGCTCGTCTCCGCGGATCTGGATCGCGACGGCGATGTGGATCTGGCCTTTTCACTGACCAATGAACCGGCGGCGGTGGTGGCCAACGAAACAGGGTTGATGAACGACTGGCTCACGGTGTCGTTGCGGGGTTCGCACTCCAACCGGGACGCTATTGGAGCGCGGGTCGTCTTGCACACGTCGGTACAAGACTACGTGCGGTTCGTGTGCGGTGGCGGCAGTTACATGTCGCAGAACGATCGCGAACTCTATTGGGGTATTCCCGCCGGAGCCGTGGTCAAGGGTGCGACCGTGTATTGGCCCGGGGGTCGCGCGCAGAAAGTCGAGGCCATCGTCGGTCCGGGTAGCTACACGCTGATCGAACCGGATTGAAACGGCGAGAAATGGTGCGTGGCACCGTTTCCGTGGGAAGCTACGAAAACGGGGCAGCCTTACTCAGGCTGCCCCGTTGAGCAATCATTATGCAATTTGCTGACCGCGTGAAGCGCTCCGCTCGGTCAGAGCTGATCGACAATCGCCTTGGCCTTGGCCTTGATCTCGTCGGGAGAGGAGGCCTTCTGCAACTCGCCAAGTTCGTTAATGAGTTTCTCCCCTTTGGCGGCATCGGTTGCCTTCAGGTTTTCGAACGCCGCCTGGACTTCCTCCAGGCCGCTGGAAATCTGCCCGTCCTTGGCCACGGCCGTCAACGTTGCCTTCGCGCCGACCATCGGATCGATTGGCGTGACATTCTCCGGCGGCGGCATGTTAGCCCCGCCGGTGCACCCGAGCATCGCCGCAAACAGCACCAAACTCAACAGCTTCGCTTGCTTCATTGTTGGCTATCCTTCGTGGAAAAACCTAGGAACTAATCCGGGTTCGCAACGGATTCACCGCCGTTGCGTGTACCAAGGGCTTGGTACACTGTCAGATCGACCGTTTCGGAAAAGAAACGAACGGAGCCGTCACCCAACGCGTGCATGGCACCACCCGGGTGTTTACTGCGCGCCGGAAATACACCGCCCGAATCACCCTTTCCGCACCCCGCACACCAGTGGCACGTCGGCCCTTTCCAATTGGGTGGCGCAATGGTATTGAACATCGAGTCATACTGACTCGGAGCGGCCCAGGTCTGGCCGGCGGCACTTGTGTGATCTGCGATGCCGGCCTGGCAGGACACAGCGTATTGGTCGAGCAACGCTCGCGAAGGCTTGACATAGTCCGTCACGGTTGTGCTCGGCCACGGGATATTGCGGACCATATCGCCGGGAAAGGTGTACAACGTGTTGGTATTATCTGCCACGAGGAATTCGCCCAACATAATCGTGTTGGACAAACCGTCCGTCACCTCTCCAAACCTATTCGCCACACGACGGCTGAACAGTCCGTTGTTCTGAAGTTCTTGGCTGCCGCCCGCGGGGAAACTGTAACCCAGGTTGGAACCCAGGGAGACGGCGTAATTACAGCCCCCCCAGGCAAGATTCGGGAATGCTTTGTCAGAAGGACAAAGGAACCCGGCAATCTTGGTCTGCGAAACGGTCACTGGAGCTACGGGATTGGTCGGGGGGCCAATATTCGAATAATACGCGTGCGTGAACCTGATCTGATCGTAGACCGACCCCTGTTCCACGTACGGCAGGACCATCGTGTGGGCGCTCCATCCAGCCCAGTTCTGTTGACCAAGCGTCGGTGGCCAGACTGCGTTCTGCCCGACGTTGTTCCCGGTTCCGCCTGGCCCAAAGCAGCCGTTGGCACCGGCGGGAACCGCCTTGGCCCGATCCGAATAATTGTGATACGCCAAGGCAATCTGTTTGAGATTGTTGCTGCAACTCATACGACGCGCCGCTTCCCGCGCGGCCTGGACGGCCGGCAACAGCAACGCTACCAAGATCCCGATGATGGCAATGACCACCAACAATTCCACCAACGTGAACCCAGTTCTTCGAGCCGATCTCATAGGCACCTCTCAGGAAGGAAGAGAAGAAGAATAGTCCAGCTGAACCACCACATTTTTATACCCACATCGCCGCTGGTTTGTCCAGTGTCCGACAGCTTCGACAGCGGAAAATCCCGTGTGAGAATATCAGCCCGCGAGCTTGCCCCAGCGCTGCCGCTGATATGCGTGGAGATTCACCGAGTCGATCTGTCCCTGGCGATGGAGGAACTTCAGCCGCAAGGCCAGTTTGTTGAGCAGCACGGGGGCCAACCCGGGCCCGAAGCGAGTGAAGGCCTCGGTCTCCGCAATCGCATTGGCGTATTCGATCGCGCGAAAGGCCTCGTCCCGATGGTGAAATCCACCGCTGGCAATGATGAATGCCGAGGGAAAAGCGCGGCGCACATCCTCGATGGCCCGCTGGCGATAGTCGGCCATGCTGGCCCCGCACCAGAGGGCCGTTTCGAATGGCCACGTCTTGGGTTGCGGCAGCTTTTCGCGCGGAACTTCCAGGCCGTGGACCGCCACGACTCCCTGGCCGCCCGCCGAAAGGAAGGCTGCCACCCGATCCAGCCAGATTTCTCTCTCGTCTTCTCGATAGGCCGGCATTTCCACCAACCGCAAGCGATCTTCGGCGTGCTCGCACATCACGCGCGCGCCGACCGTGAAATCAGCAGACCCGAACGGAACCCAGACGAAACCGTCCACGTAAGGACGCAGTGACGCAGCCATCGTGGCCAACTCTTCGGTGGCACGTCCTGCGTCGAGCGGATCGTGGAAACCCGTGGCCAGCGCCGGCAAGATCACCGCCCGGCCACCCGCGTCCCGATACTGTCGCAGTCGTTCCAGCGCGTAGTCCAATCCGCGGCTCGAGAGTGTTACGGGAACGTACAGATCATTGCGGCGGCTGTCATCCTGAAACGGAGCGGGCTCGCCCTGGGTTGCCCGCAGCGTAATCGGACCCGGCATCTGAAAGCCAAACAGATAGGACAGGGGCTCCAGGCCGTCTGCATCCGTATCGACGCCGCAAGCGGTGCCAACGGGAGTGATCCAGCGGCCTGCCAGGGGTATGCGCAACTCCTCGTAGGAAATCGTGTCGCTGTAACGGTGCAGGAACCGCTCCGAGTGCTGCTGCACCACATGCAGGTAGGTGCGCAAGCCCTCCAGAGCCAGCGCGCGGGCTTTCCTGATGTCCCCGTCCGACTGACCCTGCAGAATGGGCCGGGCCGCTCCCTGAAAAGTGTCCGGATGCGTCAGCGCCAGCGCGAACAACTGGTCTGCCGCCTTGCCGAAGATCGCCTGGAAATCAAGTTTGAACTGCATGAGACACGTTTCCCGGACACGCGCTCAGTCGCCGCCGCCCAGTTCCTCATAGCGCGATTCGTAGCAATGTGCGCAAAACTGCGCGCCGTCCAGGAGCAGCGGGGCGAGCACGGACGCGCCGCACGAAGGGCACCGGTTCTCCGCGTGCTGTTCGGTGTGGTAACTCAACACCAGCAAATCGTGCGGCAGACCGTTCGCATCCAGGGCATTGTCTCGCAGCAGTGCTTCCTGCTGGAATCCCAGGCGTTGAAACAGGCTGATCGCTCCCGTCTGGTCCGGGGTCATCCGCGCGACCAGTTTCTTGGCACCGGCCTCCAGCGCCGTTTCGAATACCAGTTCCAGCAGGCAGCGTCCCAGGCCGATTCCGCGGCAGGTCTCCGCGACCACGACGCGCAATTCGGCCACGTGCCGCGTCCAACGCGCGGTACCGCGGTCCAGGGTGGCATATCCGACGAGCGCATCGCGGTGCCAGGCCAGGATCGTGACGAGCTCGCCGTGCGCAACGCTCTCGATCCACTGGTCAACGACGGGCGGCTGCGCGATGTCGCGGTCGAGGAACAACAGGTCCTGTTCCGGCAGATCGCCGGCAAACGCGAGAATCGCTTCCCGGCACGCGGCAGTCAGAGGTTGGAAGACGAGGGACCGGCCTCGAAGACTGACGTGCAGGGGAAAATGCTGGCTGCGATCAGCAGACTCGCTCATGGTAATCCTCCCCGCGGCTGGGAATGCCGCTTGTGCGTGGAGCCTGTCTCAAGTCAGCGCGGCTGACGCGGTTGATTGAGCAGGTCATTCAACTTGGATTTCAGGATCGCGAAGTCGACCGGTTTCTCGACGAAGTCGCTGACTGGCAGCCAGGTGGAGTCGATATCCTTGTGGCTGAACCCCAGCGGGAATTGCTGGTTGACAGCGGTCAGCATCAACACGGGACATGCGCCCCATTTCTTGCGGATGGAGCGGGCCAGTTCGAAGCCGCCGCAGGGATTCTCTGGAAACATGACGTCCAGGATCACCGCGTCCGGCAGGCGTGCGGCCAGGCTTGCTTCCGCCGCGGCAGCGTTGTTGGCCACGGCGACTTCGTGGCCTTCCGCCCGGCACACCGTGGCGACGGCATCCGCGAAGTCCTCGTCGTCATCGACAATGAGCAAATAGGCCATGCGCATCTCCCCATTATTCAGCGGGTGCAGGATCCGAAACTCGGGGCAGCAACAACGTCACGCGCGTTCCCCAGCCCGGCAAGCTTTCGATACGGACTTGGGCCTGCAGGGCCTGGGCCACGAGCCGCACAATGGCCAGCCCCAATCCGGTGGAGGCCTTGTTATGCTGCGTCGCTTCCGTCGTGCGGTAGTAGTCCTGAAACACGTGCGGCAGTTTTTCCGCCGGGATACCGATGCCCTGATCGCGGATGACCAGGCGGGCCGTCTGTTCATCGCCGGGCTGGCACGCCACGCTCACGCATCCGCCGTTGTACGAATAGTTGACGGCGTTGTTCAGCAAGTTGTCGATCAGCATGATGAGGTAATCGTCGCTGCCGCGCACGAAGACCGGCTCCAGGCGGGTGTTCAACGAAATTCCTCGCAAAGAAGCCTGCGGTTCGATTCGTTCCACCCCGCGCTGCACGAGGGCCCGCAGTTCGAGCGCCGCCAGCACGGGTTTCGCCTGAGACTGGGACCGCAGGTTGGCCAGCTGGAGCATCTCCTGGATCTGCTGCGACAGCAACTGCGCACGTGAAGCGATCTTGTCGATCACCGCCCGCGCCGCTGCCGACAGCGGACCCACGTAGCCATTCAGCAGCAATTGCGTGTTGGCATGAATGGCAGCGAAGGGCGCCTTCAGCTGGTGTGTCGTCTGCAGCATGTGCGCAGCGCGTTCCACGCTGCTGGCTTCCAGACGCCGATTGGCGGCCGCCAGTTCGCGCCGTCCTTCGCGCAGTTCCGCGGCGAGTCGCGACGCCAGAAACCAGATGATCCCCCAGATACCCAAGAGGGACGCCAATTGCCACGTCCAACTGGCCTGGTCGAACGTACCGACGACCGTTTCCACCAGCCCCGGTGGCGGGCTGAGAATCCCCGTCGCCTCAATCGGCACCAGTGTTCCCAGCAGGGCGGCAGCCACGATCGTTACCGCGAGGCTTTCCCAACGCGGGAAGAAGATGCAAGCCAATATAATGTGAAACAAATACGCCACCGGGGCATAGATCAGGTGACCGCGCAGACTGTGTACCACCACCGTCAGCACGACCAGGTCCAGGACAATCTGGCACCAGAGGTGCAAACGCAAACGTCCGGGATGCCCGTCCAGCGGCCAGCATGTCAAGGTGAATTGGAACGCGGCGTTGGCCACCAGCAGGACGACACCGGACGTCAGCAGCCAGCCCGGTAACTGCTGCAATGCCAGTTGCGGCGACCAGACGGGCAACCAGGCGGCCAGCCCGCACGTCGTCAGGAAGCCGGCGACCAGCCACCGCAAGCGGCAAAACCAATGGGCATTCTGTCGCAGGAATGCTCGCTGGTGTTCGGCCTCCTGAGCGTCGTCGTCCGAGATCGGCGCGGCGCCGGAATCATCGGGCAGCAGTTCGTACACCGCCACCGCGGGATCGACTGCGACGGGAGACGCCAGGTCAGCCATCGATCGTCACTCCACCTCCCATGTTGTGCCGGCGTTCAGCAACTGGCGGACGTCGCCCTGTCCGCGCTGTTCCGCCGCGCCGGTGATCTGCGCCGACAGCAGGCTGTCATAGGTCGGTCGGTCGAGAGCGCGAAAGACCCCCAAAGCCACGGGGAACTCGGGCGGTTCCAGCGCGGCCAGGAGGGCTGCCAGCGCGGGCGAGTTCGCCCGCTCATCGTGGACCAGCAGATCGCCCGCGGGAGTCTCGCTGCTGTCGAGGTCGACGATCTGCGGGGTCAGGTTGCGAGCTGTGATTCCTTTGCGTTCCCCGGCTCCGAACCGCAACGGCTCGCCGTGCCGCAACAGGATACGGTCATCCTCCGCGGCATCGCGTCCCTTGAGATCATCGAACGTGCCATCGTTGAATACGCGGCAGTTCTGCAGGATCTCGACGAACGACGTGCCGCGATGCCGAGCGGCCCGCTCCAACGTTTCGCGCAGATGAGCCGGGTCGGCGGCAATCGTCCGGGCAACAAACGTGCCCTCAGCTGCCAAGGCCATTTGAATCGGCCGGATCGGCTGTTCGATCGTCCCCATCGGGCTGGACTTCGTCTTCTTGCCGAATTCGGAAGTCGGCGAATACTGGCCCTTGGTCAGTCCATAAATGCGGTTGTTGAACAGCAGAATGTTGAGATCGACATTCCGGCGAATCGTGTGAATCAGGTGATTGGTGCCGATCGACAAACCGTCCCCGTCGCCGGTAACGACCCACACGGACAAGTTGGGATTCGCGCACTTGACGCCCGTGGCGACGGCCGGCGCTCGGCCATGGATGGTGTGAAATCCGTAGGTGTTCACGTAATAGGGCAGCCGCGACGAACAGCCGATTCCCGAAACGAACACGAAGTTCTCGCGGGGTACGCGCAGTTCGGGCAGTACGCGCTGGATCTGGGCCAGAATGGAGTAGTCACCGCAGCCGGGACACCAGCGCACAGTCTGCGGCGACTGAAAGTCCTGGCGGGTCAAAACGCGAAGGCAATCACTGGCGGGAGCCGCGGTGTCGGGGGCTCCACCCGTCGTTGTCTTACTCACGGCTGAGCAACTCCTGAATCGCTGTGCGCACTTCTCGGATCAAGAACGGCCGGCCATCCACTTTGTTCAGCTGGAGGAAGGAGGCGGTGAATTGATCACGCAAGATCGTCTTCAACTGGCCGCGATTTCCCTCGACGATCAGGATCCGCTCAAATCGCGGGAACAGTTCCCCCAGGTTTCTGGGCAGCGGATTGAGATAACGCAGATGCAGGTGAGCCACCGGCTGGTCTTCGCGGCGCAGTTCGTCCACGGCGGCCGCGATGGCCCCGTACGAACTGCCCCAGCCCACGACGAGCACTTGGCCGCGTTCGGCACCGACGAGTTCGGCCAACGGAATGTCCGCGGCAATCCGCGCGACCTTGTCAGCCCGAAGTGCCACCATCCGGGTGTGGTTCCCACCGTCATAGCTGACAATTCCCGTGACGTCTTCTTTCTCCAGGCCGCCAATCCGATGCTCCATGCCCGGAGTGCCCGGGGGGACCCACGGCCGTGCCAGCGTCTGCGGATCGCGGCGGTAGGGGGCAAAGTTCTCCGGCGTGGCGGTCAGCGGCACGCACAGTTCCGGCAGCGAGCTGATATCGGGAATGCGAAACGGCTCCGCGCTATTGGCCAGGAAACTGTCGCTCAACAAAAGCACCGGTGTCATGTACTTGGTGGCCAGGCGCACGGCTTCAAAGGCCATGTGAAAACAGTCTCCCGCGGAAGCGGCCGCCAACACCACGGCCGGTGACTCGCCGTGCCGTCCGTGCAGAGCCATCAACAGATCAGCCTGCTCCGTCTTGGTGGGCATGCCGGTGCTGGGACCCGCACGCTGGACATTCAGCACCACCAAGGGCAGCTCGGTCATGACTGCCAACCCGAGCGCTTCGGTCTTCAGCGCCATACCGGGCCCGCTGCTGCCGGTGATACCAATGGCCCCGGCAAATGACGCGCCGATCGCCGCACAACAGGCCGCGATTTCATCCTCGGCCTGCATCACGCGAACCCCGAACTCCTTGTGTTTGGCCAGCTCGTGCAGCACTTCACTGGCCGGTGTGATCGGGTAACTGGCGTAGACGAGCGGCCGGCCCGCGCGATGGCAGCCGACGATGCATCCCAAGGCCAAAGCCTCGTTGCCGGTCACGCGCCGATAGCGACCCGGCGGCAGCTTGGCCTGCGCAACCTGGAAATGGACGCGGAACAACTCCGTCGTATTCGCGAAGTTGTAGCCCGCGCGAAGGCTGGCCGCATTGGCCGCCATCACCTCCGGCACGCGCTGGAATTTCCGCATCAGCCATTCGAGCAGCGGCTGCAGCGGACGATCGTACAGCCAAAGCGTCAGGCCTAGCGCAAAGAAGTTCTTGCATCGTTCGCGCTGCGACTTGGGGATACTCGAGGCTGCCGTCGCCTCGTCGTTCAAACGGGACATCGGCACGGGAATCAAGCGGTAGTCATCCAGCGAACCATCCTCCAACGGGTTGGCGCCGTAGTCCGCTTTCTGCAGATTCGCAGAGGTAAAGGCATCTTCGTTCGCGATGACGATGCCTCCCTTCTGCAATTCCGGCAAACAAACCTTCAGGGCGGCAGGATTCATGGCAACCAGCACGAAAGGCGCATCTCCCGGCGTGGTCACATGTTGGTCGCCAAAGCTCAATTGATAGCCGCTGACACCACCCAACGTGCCGACCGGCGCACGGATATCCGACGGAAAGTCGGGAAACGAACAGATCGCGCTGCCGCTCAGCGATGCGATATCGGCAAACTGGCTGCCGACCAGCTGCATGCCGTCTCCCGAGTCACCGGCAAAACGTACCGTGGCGTGTTGGACTTGAAGCAGTTCCCTGCCGTTGCCGGGTGCAGTAGACATGATCCGTGATTCTCCCCTGCGACGTAACCGTTCACAGCCCGCCACGGTCGCCTTTCGCTCCGCGAAAGTAGCGCGACTTTCGCGGAGCGAAAGGCGACTCTCCAAGCCGCGTCCCTGTAAACGGCCACCGGCTCGTGAACGGTTACCCTGCGACCAACCCGCCGGTCTGATCTCCCCCGCTGAACCTGCACAGCGAGCATCGCGGCTGGCTAGCGTATGCAATCTTTACCTGCAGGTCAACAATGCCACCGGCAAGGCGCGGGGAAGTAGCGTGCAAGCACGCGAGCGCGTGCGAAATTATCGCACAGGATTGGTATTGACGTCCGGCAGACGGAGCAGACAGAGACCAACGATTCCAGCGAATCCGGCGGGCTGTGAATTCCGCCTCGTGTACTTTCCGCTGTGGCTCTGTGGTGGCTCATCCGGTTTCGTGCATTAGCCGGACTACCGTTTGGGCGGCTGCGCCTCGCGTACCAACGCCCCGGATTCCTCGCTGAGGATCAACAGGGCGAATCGCTGGACGTTATCCAGTTCGTTGGTATTCAACGAGGTGTAATCGAACCGGCCGCGCAGGTCCGTGTAGCCGTCTTTGTAGAAGACCACGGTCTCGTCCTGCAGCCGGGCGTAGACTTTGACGTAGACCTTGCTCAGAGGCTTTCCGGTAGTCGTATCCGAGACGCGCAGCTGGCCGTAGTTTTCGATCAACTGCAGCGACATCGCGTTGGAGTAGTAAGCCTGCGACTTGGATTGTCCGCCGCCGGTGAGTACCACCAGCACATTGCGATTCTGCAGTTCCTCCGGCAAGACAACCTGTACGGAATTCTGGTTGGCGGGCAACTGCACCGTGTCCACGCGATTGGGACGGATGTTTGCGAAATCGCTGGAGTACTGCTGGACGAACGGATTGCGACTGAACAGCAGCTCAATGTCCATCAAATAGTATTCCGCCTGAACCTCCGTCAGCTGCTGATAGTTGATGCGGATGTTCTTTCCCTCAACCTGGAACTCGAACGCTGGTTCAGTGGCGGCCAGGTTCGTCTGGTTCTGGCCGCGGTCCTCGCGATCCGTCGTCTGCACGGGGGCACCACCAATTTCTCGCAACTGCTGGTCCAGGGCCGCGAACGCATTGCGCCACCGATCCACTGGATACTGGAGCCAGCGGTCGGTCGATTTCCGCGCCGACTCCAGATCGCCGCGGCACAGGGCCAGATAGGCGGCGAAATAGTCGTACTGCAATTTCGTCTCCAAGTGGTCGGCATTCACCTGCGCAAAGGCGGCCATCGCCTCCTCGACGCGGTCCTGCAACAACAGGTAGTAGATCACGGACATCCGGTCATCGGCGTCGAGTTCGCGTTTGTAGCTGAGGATCTTCAGCAGACGCTGGTATTGTTCGAATAATCGTTCATTGACGATCTGGCGCCGGCGACCCAGAGGATGAGCGCGCTCATTGACCAGCGGGCGATAGTCAAGATGTTGATACGATTTGCGTTCCACGGGGTCCACCGACAGCAATGTGCTGGCGAGATAGTCGCCCGCTTGGGCAACAAACTCATCGGCATGCTGGAGGAACTGGCCAATCGCGGGTGCCGCATTGTGCTTGATCCCGTAAGACCACAAGGTTGTATCGTACACGTGCCGCTTGGCCAGCAACTCCAGCGCTGCCTGGAAGAACGACGCATCGTTCATGCGAAACGCGATCTTCTGCAGTTCCACCTGCGCCAGGTTTCTGTCGCGCAGAAACTGCAGGACTTCGTCATTCGTGCCGTTCTGCGAGACATAATCCCACGAGGTGCGATCGATCTGGCTCGGTTCGGCGACCACCTTGAGCACCACGGGCGAAGCGAAGGCCAGCAACTGCTCGTTCTTGGACACGTGAACCGGATAGTGCGGATAGTCGCCTGGAACCGGGAAGTAGAAGTGAAACTCCACCGTTTGCGTGTGGTAGGGCTGCAGATCCACCTGCAGGCTGCGCGTGGCCTGAGTGTTCAAGACGGGCAGTGCCCCGAGAGGAATCTGGAGCAGGATATCCAGTTTCTGCGGCGCCGAAGTCGGATTCGTGACCACGATCTGGCAACCGTACACCGTCTGCACCAAGAATTCGCCGGTCACGAACTTGTCGCGCTGCTGGCCGTTCTCGATTACAAACCGCTCGTCGGGCCGGAAGAAGTTCTGGCTGACGAGGATCGGCAGCGTGTCTTTGCCGATTTCCGTGCGGCGGACTTCTTCGTGAAAGGCCACCAGCCCGCTCGCCGCCGTGAGCGTCATTTCGGCGCCCTGATAGGCGGTCTTGTGCTCGGCGGAGGCAAAGGGCAGATCGAGTAGCGCGAGGGCGAACATGATCTCCGTGAAGTTGCCGGACGCGAAGGGGAAGTTCACGGAAAGGAACGGCTGCTGGGGATCGTGCTGCGCGTAGTCGCGCCAGAACGCGTTCACTTTCACCAGGTCCGCGTTCTGCTGCTCGATCGGCAAATGGTAGTAGTTGTTCTCGGCCCACTCCTGCGTCTTGTCGAGTCTTTGATACAGCTGGCGGACCTGTTCGCGCAACTTCACCTCTTCGCCGAAGAAGTACTGGCCGGCCGCCTTGCCGTTGGCGGCGCGGTCGCTTTTGGCTTGCTTCTCCTCGAGCCGTTCGCGCGCTGCGCGCCGCGCGAGGGACGGCCGTTCGGCCGGTTTGTCAGCCGCCGCCGCGGTAGCAGGCTCGGCCGCCGCTGGTGCCGGAGCGGGCGGAGGAGCAGCGGCAGCGCCGCCAGAAATGGCGGCGTCG
>Ga0233425_10008168_pt1 | contig 14109 bp, 10 predicted proteins | sample Watercolumn_Towu_2_FD_181712 | JGI IMG/M metagenome (GOLD analysis project Ga0233425, IMG submission 181712) | Freshwater microbial communities from Lake Towuti, South Sulawesi, Indonesia - Watercolumn_Towuti2014_140_MG | ecosystem: Environmental > Aquatic > Freshwater > Lake | place...
GCCCTATCGCCCGAACGCGCGCGGCCTTCCGGGCCTTCGCGCGCCGGGGCGCAGCAGCCGCTCGATGCTGGGGTTGGCCACCCCCGCGTGCGGCGACGGCCCCGCGTTGATCATCAGGGGCACGGTCGAGCGGAAGGGGTGGTCCTCGATCACGTTCAGCTTGCGCTTGGTCAGCTTCTCGATCTGGCCCAGCAGCAGGCGCTCTTCGAGCGAGCAGAAGCTCCAGGCGATGCCCGTGGCCCCGGCGCGGCCCGTGCGGCCGATGCGGTGCACGTAGGCCTCGGGCTCGTTGGGCAGGTCGAGGTTGACCACGTGGGTCACGTCGTCGATGTCGAGGCCGCGCGAGGCGATGTCGGTGGCCACCAGCACCCGCGACGTGCCCTCCTTGAAGCGCTCGAGGGCCTGCTCGCGCTGGCGCTGGCTCTTGTTGCCGTGGATGGACTCGGCCCGCACCCCGCCCTTGCGCAGGTGGCGCTCGACCTTGTCGGCGCCGTGCTTGGTGCGGGTGAAGACCAGCACGCGCTCGATGGCCTGATCGCCCAGCAGGCTGAGCAGCAGCGGGATCTTCTCGGGCTTCTCGACCGCGTACACCGCCTGCTGGATGCCGTCGACGGTGGACGACGGGGGCGTGACCGACACGCGCACGGGCTCGTGCAGCCACTTGCCGGCGAGATCGAGGATGGTGGGCGGCAGCGTGGCCGAGAAGAGCAGCGTCTGGCGCACCGTGGGCAGCTTGGACACGATGCGTCGGATGTCGGGGATGAAGCCCATGTCGAGCATGCGGTCGGCCTCGTCGAGCACGAACACCTCGACGTGGCTGAGGTCGACGAAGCCCTGGTTCTCCAGGTCGAGCAGGCGGCCCGGCGTGGCGACGAGGATGTCGATGCCGCGCTTCAGGGCCTCGGTCTGGGGCTGCTGGCCCACGCCGCCGAAGATGACCGTGTGGCGGAGGCCCGTGCGCGCGCCGTAGGCGTGGAAGCTCTCGTCGATCTGGGCGGCCAGCTCGCGGGTGGGGGCCAGGGTGAGGGCGCGGATGGGGCGGCGGCCCGGATGCTGGGCCTCGCCGCTGAGGCGCTGCAGGATGGGCAACGCGAAGGCGGCGGTCTTGCCGGTGCCCGTCTGGGCGCAGCCGAGCACGTCGCGCCCGGCCAGCACCTGGGGGATGGCCTGGGCCTGGATGGGGGTGGGCTGCTCGTACCCCTGGGCCTTCACGGCCGCGAGCAGCGAGGGGATGAGGTTCAGATCCTGGAACAGCATTCGGTTTCCTTTTTTCGAACGGTGGGGGTCGCGCAACCGGCGCGCGCGAACCGGATTTCTGCTGGGGCTCGGAAGACCCGACGGGCGTGCGCCGGAACGCCGGGTGTGGGGAAGGAGCACCTGCGGGCCGGGAAAATAGCACCGGGACCGTCGGATGTCAAACGCTTTCTCGTTCAGGGGCGCGCCCTTGCGAGCCCGGGCGAACCTCGCTACCGTTGAAGCGCACACGCGAAGGGGGAACCGATGAAGCTCGCAGGGAGGCTCGCTGGGGTCGCGCTGGCGCTGGGGGTGGCCGCGCTGCTGGTGGGGTGCGGGGCGGCCGCCTCGACCTTCCCGGCGGTGCTGCTCGGGGTGCTGGCCGCGCTGGGCGTGGGGCTGGTGGCCTGCGAGGGCTCCGGGGGCGACGCCGACGCCTCGGCGCAGCACGACACGGCCTCGCCGGCCGACGCGAGCGACGACGTGACGGCCGACGCCGTGCAGCCCGGCGACGCGGGCGCGGACCTCTCCCCGCCCGACGGTTCGACCGCCGACCTGCCAGGAGACGCGGTGGGCCCCGACGTGCCAACCCCCGGCGATACGGGGGGGCCGGACGCTCCGCTCGACACCGGGGCCGACCAGCCCATCCTGCCCGGTGATCGCGACGGCGACGGCGTGGCCGACGCCCTCGACAACTGCCCGCTGGTCCCGAACCCGGGGCAGGAAGACGCCGACGCCGACGGCTACGGCGACGCGTGCTCCAGCCCCGTGAACGTGCCCGCGTGCTGCGCCTCGGGCTGCGAGCTCGACAGCGACGGCGACGGCCAGGCCGACCGCGTCGACCTGTGCCCCCACACGGCCAACGCACCCGACCAGAACGTCGACAGCGACGGCGACGGCGTGGGCGATGCCTGCGACACCAACGACGACGTCGACGGCGACGGGGTGCCCGACGGGGTCGACAACTGCCCCTTCGTGGCCAACCCCGACCAGACGGACTCGAACGCCGACCCGCGCTGCGGCCTCGACGGTTTCGCCTACGGCGACGCCTGCGACCTGAACCCCGACATGCCCGACTGCCTGACCCCCTGCGGCCCCTACTGCTCGTACGACGCCGACGGCGACGGCGTGGTGGGCGGCTGGCGCTGGCCCGGCGACGAGGGCTGCCCGCCCGATCCCGGCCAGGACAACTGCCCGCGGGTGGCCAATCCCGGCCAGGAGGACGCCGATCTCGACGGGGTGGGCGACGCCTGCGACAACTGCCCCACCGTCCCCAACGCCGATCAGTGGGACGTCGACGGCGACGGCACGGGCGACGCCTGCGGCCCCGTGGGCGCCCTCGACGCCGCGTCGCGCCTCGAGCTCAGAAAGAGCCTGCTGCGTCGCCTCGAGGCCCGCGGCGTGCTCTCGCCCCGCACCGTCTCGATCGCATGGCCCGCGTGACGCCCCCCGCGCACGGCGCGGGCGTGCTGTCCGTCGAGGTCACCGGCCGCTGCGACCGCGCGTGCACCCACTGCTACAACGCCTGGGCGGCCGGCGCCCCCCGCCCCGCCGATCTGCCCGCCGACGCACTGGTGGCCCTGGTGCGCGACGTGCTGGCGCAGTCGGGGCTCTCGGCCGTGCAGCTCACGGGCGGCGAGCCCACGCTCCGCGACGATCTTCCCGCCATCCTCGAGGGGCTGCGGCCCCACGTGCGCTCGCTGTCGATGGTCACCGACGGCGCGCGCCTCGACGCCGCCTGGGTCGCCCGCCTGAAAGAGCTGCGGGTGGCCCCGGTCCAGCCCACCCTGCTGGCCGCCGACCGCGACGCGCACGACCGCCTGAAGGGCGCCGCCTGCTTCGACGCCACGGTCGACGCCCTGGCCCGGCTGGTGGCCGCCGGGGTTCCCACCTCGGTGGCCTTCGTCTGCACGCGCGAGACCGCGCCCCACTTCCACGACGTGCTCGAGCTGGCCTTCGCGCTGGGCGTGCGCTCGGTGGCCTTTGCCCGGCTGTGCTCGGCCGGGGCCGGGGCCGCCGCGGGCCCCGACCTGCGGCCGACGCCCGAGCAACTGGACGCCTGCCTGGCCAGCGCCGAGCGTGCCGTGGCCCGCCTGGGGTTGCGCGTGCACGTGGCCATCTCGCTGCCCCTCTGCGCCGCGCCCCCCGAGCGCTACCCCCACCTGGCCTTCGGCCGCTGCGCCGTGTCGGGGGGCGCGCCCGGCTACACCCTCGACCCCCAGGGCCGGCTGCGCGCGTGCAGCATCTCGCCCACCGTGCTCGGCGACCTGACCCGCGAGAGCTGGAGTACGGTCATGGAGCGCGCGCGCGCCGGCTACCTGGCCCGCATGGCCGAGGTGCCGCCCCCCTGCCAGGGGTGCTCGTACGTCGCGCGCTGCGGAGGCGGCTGCCGCGAGAGCGCCCTGGCCGCGCTCGGCGACCTGGCGCACGCCGATCCGCTGGCACTACCGGGGTGACGCCCCGGACACCCGCGAAGCGAGCATCCCGCACGCCGCTTCGGCGTTGACGCCGCCCGAGTAGCGTCGCACCACCGGAACGCCCAGGGCCTTCAGGCGCGTGCGGAAGTCGATCAGCTCAGCCTCGGTCGCGCGGCGAAAGCCCTCGGGGCGCGGGTCGTTCACGTCGATCAGGTTCAGGCGCAGCGGCACCCCCTCGAACAGGCGGCGGAGCCCCTCGACCTCGTCGTCGCCGGTGTTCACGCCCCCCAGCACCACGAAGGCCACGGTGGCGCGCTGCTTCGACGTGGCGGCGTAGTCGCGGACGGCGGCGGCCACCTCGTCGATCGACCAATGCGACGCCACGGGCATGAGGGCCGCGCGGCGCTCGGGCACCGTCGACGTCAGCGACACGATCAGCCGGAAGTCGTGATCCTCGGCGGTGAAGCGCCGAATGGCCGGCACGATGCCGGCGGTCGAGAGGCTGATGGACTCGCCCTTGACCTGGCCGCCGCAGGGGTGGGCCAGCACGCGCGCGGCCTGGAGCACGGCGTCGTAGTTGAGGAGCGGCTCGCCCTGCCCCATGAACACGGCGCCCGAGATGCGCCCGGCGTCGCCCTGCTCGGCGCGGAGGTCGGCCCGCACGGCCAGGAAGGCCCCCACCATCTCCGAGGCCTCGAGGTTGCGGGCGAAACCCAGTCGCCCCGTGGCGCAGAAAGCGCACCCCAGGGCGCACCCCACCTGCGACGACAGGCACACGCTGTAGTGACCGGGCTTCTGGAGCGGGATGCGCACGGCCTCGGACAGCGCCCCGTCGGGCGAGCGCAGCAGGAGCTTCACGAAGCCGTCGGCCGGATCGGCCGCGCGATCGAGCACCTCGAGGGGTGCCCGCTCGCACAGGCGCTCGATGGCCTGCTCGACGGCGCGCGGGATGGGTCGCTCGGTCGGGAAGCCGGGCCGCCCGTGCTGGATCACGTGCGCGATCACGCGCCGCGCCTCGCCCTCGCGAATGGAGACGCCGGCTCGCCCGAGGACCCGGACCAGGTCGTCGGGCAGCAGCCCGAACAGGTGCGGAGGGGTCGTCAAGCTACTGCGGGAAATGGCAGGCCTTGCAGGAGAGCGGAACCGGGAACCCCTCGGCGCCGTGTGGTTGGCCGTGGCAGGCGCAGCCCTGGCGATCCTCGTGGGGCGGCTTGGGCGCGCCGTTGGTGCCGTGGCAGCCGGCGCACAGGTAGGGATCGAGGCCGTCGTTGTGCACGTCGTAGGTGTGGCACGACAGGCAGCCGGGCTTCCGCCAGCCGGGGTGCGTGGCGTCGAGGATCGTGGGGGGCGGCGTGGCGCCGGTCTCGGCCTCGACCGCGGTGTCGGCGGGCGCCGTGTCGGGCGTCGCGCTGTCGGGGGTCGCGGTGTCGGGCACGGCCGTGTCGCTCGCGGTATCGGCCGGGGCCGCGGTGTCGTCGCTGCCGTTGCCGCCGTCGCCGCCGCCGCAGGCCGCGAACACGAGCGCCGAGACGAGCAGGGCCGAGAGCTTCAGGGTCCGGGTCAGCATGCCGACCTCCCGTTCAGGTTGAAAACGAATCATGGGAAAATCGCAGGCGCCGTCAAGCACCAACGAGGTAACCGATCGGTTTTTTTCGCCGTGACACGTCGACGATCTCCCGTTACAGTGAGGTCCGCAGCGCGTGGGTAGACGCGCCGCACCGCTCCAACCTTCTCCTCCGAAGGGGCCCCCATGACACCGCGAGCACCCGCGCCTCCCGACTCCCCCAGGCCCGCGTCGCGCCGCGACTTCCTGCGCCAGGCTGCCCTGGGAGCGCTGGCCACCGTGGGCACCGGCGCGCTGGCCCGCTGCGCCGCGACCGGCGACGCCACCTGCAGCGTCGACGCCGTGGCGGATGCCGGCGACGACGTGCGCGACAGCTCGGGCCCGGCCGCCCCCTGGTGGGACCGCGAGGCCGACGTGGTCGTGATCGGTGGCGGCTCGGGCCTGGTCGGTGCGCTGGCGGCCCAACTGGCGGGCGCCCAGGTGCTGCTCCTCGAGAAGTCCGACGCCGTGGGCGGCTCCACGCGCATCTCGGGCGGCGTGGCGTGGATCCCCAACAACGACGTGCAGAAGGCCGCCGGCCTCGAGGACTCGCGGGAGGACGCGCTCACGTACGTCCGGGCCGTGGCGCGCGGCCAGGCCTCCGACGAGATCGTGCAGGCCTTCGTCGACCGCGGCCCCGAGATGGTCGCCTTCGTCGGCCAGAACACGTCGCTCGTCTGGTCGGTGTCGCAGATCCTGGGCGACTATCACACCGAGTGGCCCGGCGCGCGCTTCCGGGGCCGCAGCGTGCAACCCAAGGGCGGCAGCGGGCTGATCCTCGGGCCCATGATGATCGACCCCATCGCCGAGGCCTTCGCGGCCGCGGGGGGCGAGGTGCTGCTCTCGACCCCGGCCCGCCGACTGCTGACGCGCACCCTGCCCGACGGCAGCCGCGAGGTGATCGGCGTGCAGGCCGTCTCGGGCGACGAAATGCTCACGATCCGGGCCCGCCGGGGCGTGGTGCTCACGGCCGGGGGCTTCGACTGGGACGACGAACTGAAGGTCCACTTCCTGCGCGGCCCCTCGACCTACACGCTGGGCCACGTGGGCAACACCGGCGACGGCCTGCGCCTGGCGCTCTCGGTGGGCGCCGACGTGCGCAACCTGAACGAGGCCTTCGGCGCGCTCTGCTTCAAGGAGGAGAGCGCCGCCCTGAAGGCCGAGGGCAAGTCGACCAACCTGAACGCCATGGTGCAGCGGCGCATGCCCGGGTGCATCACCGTCAACCGCCACGGGCAGCGCTTCTTCAACGAGGCCGCCTCGTACGACGCCTCGTGGCGCGCCGTGTTCGCTTGGGAGAACTTCGGTGAGCTGCGCGATCGGAACGTGCCGGCCTTCCACGTCTCCGACAAGAAGGTGAAGCCCACGGCCGCGGTGGGCGTGCAGCAGGCCGACACGCTGGCCGACCTGGCCGCCCTCCTGGGCATCGACCCGGCCGGGCTCGAGGCCACGGTGGCCGAGTACAACGCCAACGTGCTCCAGGGCAGCGATCCCCTGTTCCACCGCGGCGAGAGCCACTACGACACGCAGTACGGCCCGACCCTGGCCCCCATCGACAAGCCCCCGTTCTACGGCGTCGAGGTGGCCCCGGCCGACCTGGGCACCTGCGGCGGCGCGCGCGTCAACGGCAACGCCCAGGTGCTCGACCCGTTCGGCCAGGTCATCGGCCGGTTCTACGCCGCGGGCAACAGCTCGGGCGTGGGCGGACCGGGAGCCGGTTACGGGGGCGGCGGCGGCACCATCGGCCCGGCGATGACCTTCGCCTACATCGCGGGCACGCACGTGGCCGCACTCGCGCCGCAGGACCCGCCCGCCTGAAGCCACCTGCCTGGAGTTGCACCCCATGAGCCCCACCGACCGCCGCACCTTCCTGAAGACCACCGCCGGCGCCGCCGCCGCGCTGGTCGCGCCCCGCGTGCTGCCCCTGGGCTGCGCCACCACCGGCGACGAGGCCGACGCGACCGCCGACGCCCTGGCCCCCGACGCGCTCGAGACCATCGACGCGACCGACGCGGCCCCGGCGGAGTCGGAGGTCGTGGTCGAGGCCCCGGGGACCGTGCACGCCATCCTGGGCGACAGCCTGACCGAGCTGTACGAGATGGGCCGCGAGGCCGCGCGGCGCGTGGGGATCGTGCCCGGCGCCCTGGAGGGCAAGACCGTCTTCATCAAGCCGAACTTCGTGGCCAAGGGCATGGAGATGCTGGGCTGCGGCTTCGACCCGAACACGGGCGAGGTGACCAAGCCCGAGCTCGTGGCCGCCGTGGCCGAGCAGTGCCTCGAGGCCGGCGCGGCCAGGGTGACCATCGGCGACGGCGCCCAGACCCAGAAGTGGGACTGGGACACCATCCCCTTCGTCACCGGCAACTCGATCGAAGGCACCACCAACCTGGGGCAAGCCGCGGCCCGCCTGCAGGGCCTCTACGGCGCCGAGCGCGTCGCGCTGCAGTGCCTGAACGACGTGAACGACTGGGTGCCCGTCCCCTCCACCTCGACCGCCGACAACGTCAAGGACGGCATCTACGTGGCGCGCGCCTTCGCCGAGGCCGACGTGGTCGTCTCGATCCCGGTGTTGAAGACCCACCAGTGGGCCCACCTGACCGCCTCGATGAAGAACTACGTGGGCGTGGTCTCCAGCGCCCCGGAGCACCACGGCAACAAGATCTCGCGCTGCAAGCTGCACCTGGCCTACGCCACCTCCACGTGCTACGGCGTCGACAACGCGGGCGTGTCGGGCGCCTTCGTCGACATCCACAAGTGGCGCGTCGACACGGGCCACGCCGACGTCGCCATCCTCGACGCCACCATCGGCCTCGAGGGCAACGGGCCGCACAAGAAGCCCGTGAACGACGGCCACACCATCCACCTGAAGGACCGGAACGCGGCGAAGAAGTACTTCCTGCTGGCCGGCACCGACTTCACGGCCGTCGATTCGCTGGCCTCCCGGATCATCGCGCGCCAGCCCGACGACATCGTGTCGCTCCGCATGTGCCGCAACGCGGGCCTCGGCGTGATCGACGACGTGCCCCTGGAGGGGGCCACCCTCGACGAGCTGAAGGTGCCGGACTGGGAACAGCCGGTGCTGCGCTCCGAGGACTACTTCAAGGCCGTGTGCCCCAAGTAGGGCGCGTATTCTGCTGCAGGCACGGGAGAAACGGCACCGGGTGCCGATTCGGCTTGACGTCCGGCCAGTTACCGGTATTTATGTACCCTAATGCTTCTTTACCGCTCCAACCGGGGCGTCCAAGGGAGGTTCTCGATGAGCATGTTCTGTTTCCAGTGCGAGCAGTCGGCGCGCGGCACGGGCTGCGACAAGGTGGGCGTGTGCGGCAAGGACCCCGCCACCAGCGCCCTGCAGGATCTGCTGGTGCAGGTGCTGAAGGAGCTGGGCGCCGTGCTGACGGCCACCCACGTCGACGGCGGCAGCGATCCGGCGGCCGACGTGGCCCTGGTCGAGGGGCTGTTCGCGACCGTCACGAACGTCGACTTCGATCCGGCGCGCTTGGCGGGGCACGTGCGCGAGGTCGCGGCGCACCGCGATCGCCTGCGCGCCGGCAGGCTGGAGGCCGGTCGCCCCGATCCGCTGCCCGCGCCCACCGCGATCGCGGCCACGGCGTCGGCGGACGACCTGGAGGGGCTGGGGCTGCGCGTGGGCATCGAGGCCGCCCGGCAGCGCCACGGAGCCGACGCGGCCGGCCTGCGCGAGCTGGCGCTGTACGGCCTGAAGGGCATGGCCGCCTACGCGGACCACGCCGAGCGCCTGGGGGAGCGCGACGACGCGGTGTACGCGTTCTTCGCCCGCGCCCTGGGCTCGCTGCTGCGCGACGACCTGAGCGCCGACGACCTGGTGAAGCTGGCCCTCGAGGTGGGCGCCACCAACCTGCGCGTGATGGAGCTGCTGGACGCGGCCAACACCGGCACCTACGGCCACCCCGAGCCCACGCGGGTGCGCGTCTCGGGCGTGAAGGGCAAGGCCATCCTGGTGTCGGGTCACGACCTGAAGGACCTGCACGAGCTGCTGGAGCAGACCGCGGGCCGCGGCGTGAACGTCTACACGCACTCCGAGATGCTGCCGGCGAACGCCTACCCCGCGCTCAAGAAGTTCCCCCACCTGGTGGGCAACTACGGCGGCGCGTGGCAGGATCAGCAGGCCGAGTTCGCGGCCTTCCCCGGCGCCGTGCTCATGACGACCAACTGCATCCAGGCGCCCCGCGACAGTTACCAGGGCCGCATCTTCACCACGGGGCTCGTGGCCTGGCCCGGCGTGACCCACGTGGCCAACGGCCGGTTCGAGCCTGTCATCCAGGCCGCCCTGGCCGCCCAGGGCTTCGAGGCCGACGAGCCCGAGGCCTTCGTCACGGTCGGCTTCGGCCGCAACGCGGTGCTGGGCGTGGCCGACAAGGTCATCGACGCCGTGAAGGCGGGGGCCATCCGGCACTTCTTCCTGGTGGGCGGCTGCGACGGCGCCAAGCCCGGCCGCAACTACTACACCGAGCTGGTCGAGAAGACCCCGAAGGACACGGTGGTGCTCACGCTGGCCTGCGGCAAGTTCCGCTTCAACCGCCTCGAACTGGGCGACATCGGCGGCATCCCGCGCCTGCTCGACGTGGGCCAGTGCAACGACGCCTACTCGGCCATCCGAATCGCGGTGGCCCTGGCCGAGGCCTTCGGCACCGACGTGAACTCGCTGCCCTTGTCGCTGGTGCTGTCGTGGTACGAGCAGAAGGCCGTGGCCATCCTCTTGACCCTGCTGCACCTCGGGCTCAAGAACATCCGCCTGGGGCCGAGCCTGCCCGCCTTCGTGACGCCCGCGGTGCTCGACGTGCTGGTCAGCGCCTTCGGGCTCATGCCCACCACGACGGCCGACGCCGATCTGGCCGCCATCCTCGGGTAACCTCAGGCCACGGGCAGCTCTATCCAAAATGTGGCGCCCTGCCCGGTCTCGGACTCGAGGCCCACGCGCCCACCCATGCGCTCGACCGCTCGCTTGACGATGGCCAGCCCCACGCCCGTGCCGGCGTAGCGCGAGCTGTCGTGCAGGCGCTCGAACAGCTGGAACACCCTGTCGTGGTGCTCGCGGGCGATGCCGATTCCGTTGTCGTTTACCGCCAGGCGCACCAGCGTGGGCTGCGGCCGCGTGGCGACCACGCGCACCACCGGGTCGACGCCCTCCTGGACGAACTTCGCCGCGTTCGACAGCAGGTTGACCAGGGCCTGCACCAGCGTGGCGTGATGCCCACGCGCGCGACCCAGGGGGTGCTCGATGCGAACGTCGGCGCGGCGCTCGGCCAGCAGGTCTCCCACGTGGCGCACGGCGTCGTCGACCACGGCGTCGAGATCGATGGCCTCGATCTCGGTCGCCTTCTTGCCCAGGCGGCCGTACTCGAGCAGGTCGAGGATCAGCCGGTCCATGCGCTCGGCCGCCGCGGCCATGCGCCTCACGAAGTCGCGGCCCTCGTCGTCGAGCCGCCGGCCGTGCTCCTCGAGCAGCAGGCGGCTGAAGCCCTGGATGGCCCGGAGGGGGGCTCGCAGGTCGTGGGAGACCGAGTAGCTGAAGGCCTCGAGCTCGCGGTTGCTGGCCTCCAGGTCGGCGGTGCGCTCGCGCACGCGCAGCTCGAGGTTGTCGGCATGGCGCCCCGCCTCGGCCACGGCGGCGTCGCGCTCGCGCTGGTGCTGCTCGATGGCTGCCAGCATGCCGTTGAGGCTGGCCGTCAGCGTGCGGATCTCGCGCGTCCCGCCCGAGGGGATGCGCGCCGCGTAGTCGCGGTGCAGCGCGATGTGCTCCGCCGCCGCCGACAGGCGCAGGATGGGCTGCGACACCACGCGCTGGGCCACGAACGCCACCAGCACGCCGAGCCCGGCCAAGAGGAGCCCCAACAGCAGCAGCGTGGCCAGGTGCGCCCGCTGGCGCACGACGATCTCGGCCGTGGAGGCGCGCACGTAGGCCGTGCCGAAGTGCTCCTCGTCCTGGACGACGGGCATCCAGACCTCGATGGCCGCCGGGGTCTGGTGCACCGCCGGCCTTTCGACGGCGCGGGACAGGCGCTTCTCGAGCGCCGGCTGGGGGGCGACGTCGCGAGCCCACGACGAGAACAGGTCGCCGCGCGCGTCGTACAGCGCCACCGCCAGCATACGGGCGTCTTGCACGAAGCGGGAGAGCTCGGCCTGGGACTCGGCGCGCGACCCGAAGGCCAGGTCGGCCGAGCTGTAGTCGGCGACCACGCGGGCCGTGGTCTCGGTGGTGTCGACGAGGTGCCGGCGCAGGACGTCGGCGTCGAACGAGGCCATGAGGCCCACGGCCACGACGACCACCAGGATCGTGGGCGTGAGGAGCGCCACCATCAGAGCGCGCCGGAGAGACATGGGGGGCAGGGGCGTGCGCTTCACCGCGGCACCCCCGCGTCGGGACCGACGATGTCGCCGAGCCGCAGGAGCTTGGAGCTGAAACGCAGGCCGCTGGCCTGGACCTCGGACAGGTTGATGTCGAACCGTACGTACGGCCCGTCGCGGCGCAGGTTGATCAGCACGCCCCGCTCGGCGGCACCGGGCGCGCCGGCCACCGTGAGAACCGGGCGCCCGTGGGTGCGGTCGAGCAGGGCGTCGAGGTCGATCAGCCCCTCGCCCGAGACCCAGACCACGTGGGCCCCGGCCGCCTCGGCGACGCTGGCCGACTCGAGCAGCACGACCCGCCGCCCCTTCACGGTGTGGTGGCCCGCCACGTCGCGCAGGGCGGCGCCCACGGGGTCCTTGCCGAGGACCGCGATGACGAAGGGCGCCGCCGGCGTGACGAAGGCCTCGTCGGGCCAGTCGACGAAGCGACAGAAACGCTCGACGAACTCGGCCTTCACGCGCGCCTCGTCGTAGACGCGGCCGTCGGCGGCGCGAGCGCTCGCGACCGAAGCCACGATCGCCAGGGCGATCAGGCTGCGCAGCGCAAGGCTCGTCGACGAAAACGGCATGCCCCCCCCAGACGCGTCGAATGCGAAAAGGCGTATACGGATATCTAGACCCATCGCTGCGCCTTCGTCAAGCGGCGGCAGCGCTCCCGGCGGCCCTGCAGGTCGTCTCCTGGACGGCCTTGGCAAGCGACCGCGGTTCCGCTATCCTGACAGCGTACCGTCGATATCCGCCGATGACGCAGGAAGCTCCGATGCCCGCTCGACACCAGTCGCGCCTCATCGTCGCGCTCGCGTTCGTGCTCAGCCTGATGGGCTCGGTACCGCTACGCGCCGACGAGCCCGCCCCGGACGGCGGCGACCCCGAGTCCGGCAACGGCCTGTCGTCCATGAGCCTCGAGGACCTGATGGAGGTGCCCGTGGCCGTGGCCTCGCCGTCCCGTCCCCAGGCGCTGCCGCGGACGCCGGGCATCGTCACCGTCGTCACCCACGACGAGCTGGCCCAGTCGGGCGCCCGCGACCTGGTCGACGCGCTCCGGTTCGTGCCCGGCTTCCAGCCCGGCCTCGACGTGCAGGGTGCCGTGGGCTTCGGCGTGCGTGGCAACTGGGGGCACGAGGGCAAGATCCTCTACCTGCTCGACGGCCTCGAGCTGAACGAGCTCGACTACGCCACGTTCGCGCTGCCGAACCGCTTCCCCCTCGACCAGGTCGAACGCCTCGAGATCATCCGTGGCCCGGGCTCCGTGGTGTACGGCGGGTTCGCCGAGCTGGCGGTGGTGAACATCGTCACGCGCTCTCCCGACACGGTGCACGGTGCGACGCTCTCGACCAGCTTCGGCGGCAACCGGGGCGGCATCAGCCGCCGCACGGTCAGCCTGTTCGCCGCCGCGCCGGTGACCGATGTCGAGGGCCTCGACGTGAGCATCGGCGCCTTCGTGGGCGAGGGACGCCTTTCGGACCGCACCTACGTCGACTACGCCTCGCGAACGCTCGACCTCGCCGGGGCGTCGGCCACCGATCCCGGCTTCCTGAACGTCGCCGCCCGCTACCGCCAGACGCTGGTGCGCTTCGTGCTCGACCAGTACCGCACCACCTTCGCCGACGGCTTCGGCGACGTGCTGCCCCGGCCCGTCGAGATGGACTTCCCCTCGTACCTGGCGGAGGCCCGCACCCGCATCGACCTGCCGGCCCACGTGGCGCTGCACCCGCGGTTCACCTTCAAGCGCCAGCTGCCCTGGCGCGTGCTCGACGACACCTCGGCCACCTTCGCCAACCGCTACGTCGAGCGCTACGTGGCCAGCCTGCACGGCACCTGGGACCCCCTGCAGCACCTGCACGTGCTGGTGGGCTGCGACGGCACCTTCGATCGCGCGGGGCTCATCGACAAGCGCCTGATCGGCCTGCACCTCCCGTACAGCAACGGCAGGGCCAGCGTGGCCTACCAGGACGTGGCCACGCTGCTGCAGTTCTCGCACGAGAACCGCGTCGTGAACCTCACCGTGGGGGTGCGGCACGAGTGGCACAGCGTCACCGGGCACTCGTGGGTGCCGCGCCTCGACCTGACCCGCAGCTTCGACTGGCTGCACCTGAAGCTGCTGTACGCCCACGCCTTCCGCTCGCCCGCCCTCATGAACCTGGCCCTGAACCCCGACCTGTCGCCCGAGCGCACCATGGTGATCCAGGGCGAGGTGGCCGCCACCCTGGGGCGCTACTTCCTGGTGTCGACCAGCGGCTTCTTCACGTCCATGCGCCAGGCCATCGTGTTCCAGTCGTCCGAGGTCGACGGCGTGGCCATCGAGCGCTACGACAACGTGAACCGCACGGGCACCTGGGGGGCCGACGTCACGCTGCAGGCCCGCCACCCCCGCGCCTGGGCCAACCTGGCGTGGTCGTTCTACTCGCCGCGCGGCCTGAACGAGGTCCCGGCCTACCAGGTGCCGGGAAAGCCCGACTACACGCTGGG
>Ga0233425_10008170_pt1 | contig 14108 bp, 9 predicted proteins | sample Watercolumn_Towu_2_FD_181712 | JGI IMG/M metagenome (GOLD analysis project Ga0233425, IMG submission 181712) | Freshwater microbial communities from Lake Towuti, South Sulawesi, Indonesia - Watercolumn_Towuti2014_140_MG | ecosystem: Environmental > Aquatic > Freshwater > Lake | place: Indonesia...
GTTGATGGCCAAGAACGACTTGGCCGGCGCCGAGGCGTTGGTCGCACAGGCCGAGGCCCTCAATCCACAGTACCCCATGATTTACATGGGCGACACGCCCAAGAAGGCGCGCCAGGCGCTGGAAGGAATGCGAAGCGCGGCCAACGGCCCGCCCGCCCGGCCAAGTTCGCTGTTCCCGCCACTGGGCCTGACCAAGAAGACCCCGCCGCCCGTGGACCCCTTCGCCTCGCGCTCCGCCGGAAGCGTGGCCGATCCCAAGGCTGTGGAGACCTCGCCGGACAGCCAGAAGTCGGCGGGCCTGCCCACCACCGGCCGGCCCGACACGGCGACGCAGTTGATGCAAGGCCAGTCGCCGTTCGGTCGCCAGTCCTCGGCGCCGCCGGCCGACGACGATTTGGGTCTGCCCCCCGCGCTGGCACGCGGCTACATGCCGGCCGGCGCGCCTGTCCAGACCTCGGTCTCCGGCCCGGCGGGCACGGCGATTGCCGCAAGCGATGACGTGCAAGGCGAACGTCGCCGCGGTCTCCTTCAGCCCGTAAAGCCCCCGCTCTCGACCAGCGGACAGGCGCTGGCCAGCGATGGACCGTCTCCGGCCAACGCCCGCGCCCAGAGCGACGAACTCCTCCGCAGCGCCCGGCGCGCCTTGGCAGTGGGCGACGTGCGGCGTGCCACGGAACTCGTCGCGAAGGCAAGGCAACTCCAAGTGCGCTATTCCCTCGCCGACGATTCGCCTGAAAAGGTCGAGGCCACAATCGGGCGCTTCAACGAGGTCAACGCGCAGGGCAAGAACGGCGAGGCCTCGCGGCGGAACTACGCGCGCCTGTTGATGGAAGAGGCCGACGCCCTCTTCACCTGGAAGGAATACGACTTGGCCGAGCAACTCGCCAGGACCGCCGAACAACTCCCAGTGACCTATGGCCCGTTAGAGGCCAAGCCGGAGGACCTGTTGAAACGGATCGCCGCCGAGCGGCGCGGCAGCCGTTCGGCAGGGTTCTCGGTGGCGTCGAGTCCGCCCGGCCCCGGCACGCCCGGCCCCTCCTTGGCAGCCAAGTCGCGCGTGACGGAGCTGGTCACTCAGGCCCGTGCGGCGTTGTCGGCCGGCCAACTGGACCTGGCGGAGTCGCTGGCGCGCGAGGGCGAACAGATGCGAATTCCCGACGCCGCCTTCATGCCCAACGAGGACCGGCCGGGGACCGTGCTCCTGGACATCCGCCAGGCGCGCACGCGAAATCCGGCGGGCGTGGCGCTGGCCACCGGCAGCGCACCGGCCGGGTCGGCGGTGGCTTCCGACAGCGGCGCGGCGCGCGCAGTCTACGACCCGGGCAACGATCCCACGCGGATCCTTGCCGCCTCCGGCCAGCAGATCCTCGGGCCCGACGCCGGACGCCTGGCCGACTACAGCGAACAAGTGCCAACGCCTGCCACGACTCCACTCCCGGCAAACAAGCCGGCAGCCACGCCGCCCGGGCAGGCGTCGCAGGGCTACGCTTTGTTCCAGCAGGGCGAGGCCGCTCTGAAGGCCCATGACGGCAAGCGCGCCCTGGAGCTTTTCCGCCAGGCCCACGCCTATCGCAATGAGCTGGATCCCGTGACCGCCCAGCGGCTCCAGGACCACTTGATGCTGCTCCAGGTCAACCAGCGCACGGCCCAGCCCGGACAAGCAGGCCGTACGAACTCGCCCGTGGACGAGGCGGCGGCCAAGCAGCAGGCCCTGGCGCGCCAAGTGACGGCGGAAGTGGCCCACGACCAGACCACGGCGCGTGCCATGGTCGAAAGGGACCCCAAGGGCTCGCTGGCGATGCTGGAGAAGGCGCGGAAGAAGGTCGAAGCCGCCAGCCTGGAGGCGTCGTACCGCGATCGCCTGTTGAAGCACATCGACCGCGATCTGGCCGAGACCAAGCGGTACATCGAGCAGAACGCCCCGCGCATCGAGCAGGCCGCGCACAACAAAGAGACTGTCCAGGGCGTGGAGGACGCTCGCAAGCGCAAGCAGGAGATGCAGCAGCAACTGGCCAAGCTGGTGGACGAGTACAACAAGTGCCTTGAAGAACACCGCTACGCCGAGGCCGAGGTGGTGGCCAAGAAGGCCGCTGAACTCGCCCCGCGCGAACCGATCGTGCAAGTGCTCGTGCATCAGTCGAAGGTCATCCACGAGTTGGACCGCCAGCGCGAGATCCGCGAGGGGAAGGAAAAGGGGTTCAGGGACGCGATGGACAGCGTGGACTTGGCCGCCCGGCCCATGGACGACCAAAATCCGATCCACTTTCCCGAGGGCAACACGTGGCGCGACATCTCGCGGAGCAAGTGGCGCAAGGCCTACGAGGCGCGGCACCGCTTCAATGAACGCGAGCGGGAGATCCAACGAAAGCTGAAAACGCCGGTGAACGTCAAGTTCCACGGCGAGCCCCTGAGCCAGGCCCTGGACAAGCTGGCGAAGATGACCGGCGTGAACATCCACCTCGACGACGAGGCCCTGAAGCAGGAAGGCATCTCGGCCGACATGCCCGTGAACCTGGAGGTCACCGAGATCACGCTGAAGAGCGTGCTGAACCTGCTGCTGAACAATCATCACCTGGCGTACGTCATCAAGGACGAGGTGCTGAAGGTCACCAGCGAACAGATGCGTGCCGGTCAGGTCTACACGGTCACCTACAACGTGGCCGACCTGGTGATGCCCATTCCGAACTTCGTGCCCGGGCCGCGCATGGGCCTGGAGAATTCGCTGCACAATGCTCTGGGCGACATCAATGCGGGCGGATTCGGCGGCGGCGGGGCCTTTGGCGCCGCCCCCGCGCCGATGGCCGTGGTGGCCAGCGCCGACGGCAAGAAAGGCTCGGCGGCCATCAACCCGGCCCTGCTGGCGCAAGTGGCGCGGCGGCCCGGTGGCGGCGCGGGCCAGAACACGGGCATGGGCATGGGAATGGGCGGGCCCGGTGGGGCCGGCGCCGGCGTCCAGCCCGATTTCGACAGCCTGATCGACCTGCTCACCTCGACCGTGGCGCCGACCACGTGGGACACCGTGGGCGGCCCCGGCTCGGTCGCCCCCTTCGTCACCAACCTCAGCATCGTCGTCAGCCAAACCCAGGAGGTCCACGAGGAGATCGTCGACCTGCTGGAGCAATTGCGGCGCATGCAAGACCTGCAGGTGACCATCGAAGTCCGCTTCATCACGCTGAGCGACAGCTTCTTCGAGCGCATGGGCGTGGACTTCGATTTCAACATCAGAGGGGCCAACACGACGAACGCAGGAAATGCCGGTTTCACACCGGCAACCACGACCGTGGGGAACGGCCAGACACAAGTCCGCGCCCCCGGTTCTCCCGGCACCGCAATCGTTGGCCTCCAGGACGTCAAGCCGAACCCCGCTAGCCAGGGCGTCTTCACTTCGGACCTCGATATCCCCTTCACCCAAGGGAGCTATGCCTTGGCCGTGCCGCAGTTCGGCGGGTATCAAGCGGCGGCGGGGGCGGGCGCGTCCCTGGGCTTCGCCGTGCTGAGCGACATCGAGGCGTTCTTCTTCGTTAACGCCGCCCAGGGCGACGTGCGCAGCAACGTGCTCCAGGCCCCTAAGGTCACGCTCTTCAACGGCCAGCAGGCGTTCGTCTCCGACACCTCGCAGACCCCCTTCGTGATCAGCGTGGTGCCGGTGGTGGGCGACTTTGCCGCCGCCCAGCAACCGGTGATCGTGGTCCTCTCCGAAGGCAGCTTCATGACCGTCCAGGCCGTGGTTTCCAACGACCGGCGGTTCGTGCGATTGACCCTTGTGCCCTTCTTCAGCAAGATCGGCGAGGTGCAGAACTTCACCTTCCAAGGCAGCGAGACCACCACCGAGGACACCACGCGCGAGGGCCTGATCGACGCCGCCCGGGGCACGTTCAACAACAACAGGAACAACCGACAGACGACGCGGTCGGGCACGACCGTGCAGTTGCCCACGTTCTCGTTTGTGACGGTGACTACGACCGTAAGCGTGCCGGACGGCGGCACCGTGCTGCTGGGCGGCATCAAACGCCTCAACGAAGAGCGCAGAGAATACGGCACGCCGATCCTCGACAAGATCCCCTACCTGAACCGCTTGTTCAAGAACGTGGGCATCGGCCGCGACACCTCCAGTCTGATGATGATGGTCACGCCGCGAATCATCATCCAGGAAGAGGAAGAAGAGAAGCTGGGCATCCAGCCCGGCGGACCGTGACGAAATCACCTCATCAAGCTCCCCCGTAGGGGCGATTGGACATCGCCGCTACTGTAAGGGCGACGAACAATCGCCCCTACCCTTCCAACGAGTGTGCTCCCTCCCGAGGCCGTCGCCGGCTACCTCCCCCCAAGCCGGCGACGGCCATTTTCATTCCGGTCTTGCACGTCAGGTCTTCCAGCCTAACTGTCTTGCGCGCAGTCAGGCTGAAAAGCCTGACGTACAAGCGTCGGGGAGTGCATCCTCCGGCATGGTTCAGAAGTGGGTAACAACCAGTAGGTCCCGCTTGCCGAGCGGGACCTTGCCGCACAGGTCCCGCTCGGCAAGCGGGACCTACCACGTGTCACCGGCCAGCGGCGACTTCTGAACCATGCCCATCCTCCAGTTGCCAAGCAGGCAGCACGCGCCCACCATGGCCGCCAACGCGGCCATCAGCAGGAACAGCGTCGGATAAGGTGGCAGGCCGACCGTCTGGCTGTAGTGCAGGACGGCGCCGGCCGCAGGCATGCCGACCAGCGACCCAATGTCCCAGGCCGCCAGGATCAGCACGGTGCCCAGCCCGCGGTGCTGCTCAGGGAACCGGCTGTTCCCCACAGCAAGGCTGGCCGGAAACAGCACCGCGTGGGCCATGCCGTACCCTACGCCCGGCAGCCACAGGTCCCACTCGCCGCGCACTGGCAAGAACAACAACTGACTGCCGGCCAAGGCCACAACGCCCAGCGACACCATGGCGCGCAAACCAAGGCGTGCGGGCCACCGGCGCGTGACCACGCGAGTGACCACAGCGGCCAGCGAGTACACCGTGAAGAACAGCGCGATCCGCTCGATGCCCAGGTCCGCCGCATAGGTGGGCAGGAATGTGCTGGGAAGGTTCAGTGCCATGCCCATCACGATCACCACCGCCAGGAGCATTCCTGGGTGGCAGCGCCGAACCAGGCCCAAGGCCGAAGGGCAAGGGGCCGGCATCGGGTGCTTGTAGCCGCGCAAAGCCAGCCACGTGGGCAGGACTGCGGCCAATCCCAAGAGGCCGGCGACAACAAACATGCGATCGAGCTGCGCACGCTCCAACTCGCCGCTGCCCCGGAGAAAATCGCCCAATTGTGTGCCCACAATGCAAGCCAGGAAGCCCGAGGTCCCCAGCATTCCCACCATTTCCGCCATGCGCAGCAGAGGCGTTCGGCCGGAAATGAAGGTGATCGAGGCCAAGTACATGCCCGACATGGCACAACAATAGGCGATTCGCAGCACGTAAACCGCCGGGCTGGAGTAGCTGGTGATGGCCAAGTGTGCGAAACACGTGACAGCGAACAGGACGGTCGTGCCCAACCAGAGCCGGCGCGGGCCGTGCCGGTCGATCCCCATGCCCATCGCCAGACGAATCCCCAGGCTGCCCAGCGTGCCAATGCCCACGATCCATCCCAGATGGAATTCATCCCCACCCAATACGGTAATGAAGTCGCCAAAGCGGTACATCACCGCCACCGCGGCCGCCACCAGGAAGTTGGAAGCGTAGGTCAGCCAGAAATGCGAACGGTACGCGCCGGCCGGGCCGCCGGAGATCGCGGGGGTTGCGTGCGCGTACGGACGGCGAGGACGTGGGCCAAGGCGGGCAGTGCGGATCATCGAAGCGGCATCAGGCCATCGGGCGGTAGGGTTATCTATTATAGACAGAGCTGCGGCAACTGGCATACCCTTCGACGCGGTCGGCAAAGTACAATGCCCCAATCGCCCGTCCCTTTGCGAAAGGGGCAGCGAACCAACAGGCCCCCCGCTCCGCAAGGGAGAAGGGCGGCGAACAGGCTCCCCGCTCCCTCTGGGAGAGAGGCCGGGGGGTGAGGGCATTGCCGCCCATGCCTGAGTACTCGACCTCCAACCCCGCGCCTTCCATGCCCGACACCGCCAAAACGCTTGTCACGATCGCTACGTACAACGAGATTGAGAACCTCCCGCGTTTGGTGGACGAGGTTTTTCACTTTGCCCCGCAGGTTGACGTGCTGGTGATCGACGACCATTCCCCGGACGGCACCGGGCAATGGTGCGACGGGCGCGGGGCCGAGGATCCGCGAGTCCACTGCCTGCACCGGGAAGGGAAGTTGGGGTTGGGCTCGGCGATCATCACCGGCATGAAATACGGGATCGAGCACGGCTACCAGCACGTGCTCAACATGGACGCCGACTTCAGCCATCAACCCAAGTACCTGCCCAACTTGCTGGCCGGCATGGACCCGCCGGGCGCGGAACCAGTCGACGTGATGATCGGATCACGTTACATCCCCGGCGGCGGCGTGGAAGGCTGGCCGCTCCGTCGCCACCTGATGAGCCGCGGGGTGAACTGCTACGCACGGTGGCTTCTGGGCCTGAAGCCCAAGGATTGCAGCGGTTCGTATCGCTGCTACCGGACCAGCGTGCTGGCGCGTTTGGACTTCGGTGCCATCCGCAGCCGGGGCTACTCGTTCCAGGAAGAGGTCCTCTGGCACCTGAAGCGGGCCGGGGCGCGGTTCGGCGAAAGCCCGATCGTCTTCGTCGATCGCCAGCGCGGGACGTCCAAGATCCATTCCGGAGAGGCCCTTTCCGCCCTGAAAATCATCTTGCTCCTGGGCATCCGCAATGTATTGCGGATGTGAAATGGCGAACGCGCCTGGGCTCGGCGGGCCCCTCGAACCGATCTTGACGAAATCGGCGCCGCGCGAGTATGATGATTGAGGAGCTAGAGATGATACAGACTCTGGAAGCAATGATTGATGAGCAGGGCAAGGTCCACTTGCTGGAAGGTATTCGGTTGCGCACGCCGCGCCGGGCCCTAGTGACGGTCCTTGACGAGGAGCCCGCCCCTTCCGTTCCGGAGACGGCTTTGTTGTGCGAAGCCGCGTTGGAGGACTGGAACAGACCAGAGGAGGACGCTGCATGGTTACACCTGCAGTCGGGACCCTGGTTCTAGTCCCGTTCCCGTTTTCCGACTTGTCCCAGGCGAAGTTGCGTCCCGCGATTGCGCTTGCCGACGCTGGACGCGGCGACTGGATCTTATGCCAAGTCACGACGAGTCCTTATGGGGATCCAAACGCGATCGAGTTGACTGCGACGGGCCTTGCACGCAGTCAGTTACGGGCCACAAGCTACGCGCGTCCTGGAAAGCTCTTCACGGCTAACCGCAGCCTCTTGGTGGCAGATATCGGTCAGTTACAGCCTACGGCGATTCGGCAAATCGTCGGCGCCGTCGTGGCAATCCTGCAGGCTGGACTCCCCTGACCTCCGGCTAGATTCCTCGACGCCCTTTTCCCCCGGATTTATGCCATTGTCGCTAACCTACCTGTTTCGGGTCCGCTACGCCGACGTCGACGCCATGGGCACCTACTACAACTCCCGTGCTCTCGATTGGTTCGAAGTCGGGCGCACGGAGTTGTGCCGCACGCTGGGCAAGCCCTATCGGCAGTGGGAGCAGGAAGGCGTGGCCCTGCCCGTGGTGACGGCCCACGTTGACTACCGTGGCCGAGCAGAGTACGACGACGAGCTGAAAATGACGACCACGGTGTCCATGCCCGGCCGGGCGCGACTGCGGTTCGATGTCGAGATCGCCAGCGCCGAGACTGAGCGGCCTGTCTGCGAGGGCTTCACGATCCACGCCGTGACCGATCTCGCCGGCCGGCCCATTCGCCCGCCGCCGTGGCTGCTGGAGATGGTCCAGGAGTGATCCAAAATGCGCGGTTTCGGCGCCAAGAAACCACGCCGCCCCCGCACAAGCGCGGAGGCGACGTGAGTTTGGCGTTGGGCCGCACACCGCAGCCGGACGCACGAGTCTGGCAACGTCACTGGCAGCAACTCGAAACCGTCGGGCAGCACACCTTGACCGGCACTTGGGTCTCCACCACGCGCGGCACGCAGCGAGTCACCGTATACGGCACCTGCTTGCTCACATACCGCGTTACGTTGACCGTCTGCTGGTACTGCTGCGGAACCATGACGGTGTACGGCACCTGTTGCGTCTTCTGCTCGTACTCCATGCGGCACACCTGGTAGGGGACCTGCTGGACCTTCTGCTCGTACTCCATGCGGCACACTTTGTACGGGATCTCGCGGGTCTTCTGCTCGTACTCCATGCGGCAGACCTGGTAAGGGACCTCGCGGGTCTTCTGCTCGGTCACCATGCGGCACACCTGGAATGACACCTCGCGCGTCTTCTGCTCGTATTCCATGCGGCACACCTGGTACGGAATCTGCTGCGTCTTCTGCTCGTACTCCATGCGGCACACCTGGTACGGGACCTCGCGGGTCTTCTGCTCGTACTCCATGCGGCACACCTGGTAATTGCGGGTCTCGGTGCGCTGCTCGGGGACCATGCGGCACACGGTGTAGGGCACCTTTTGCACGACGGTCTCCGGCACATAGCGCACGCACTCCACCTGGCGCTGCGTCACCTCGGGGACCCACACCCGGCACTGCCTCACACAGCACGGATTGCAGGGATCCGTCTGGCAGCGGGTTTCCCAGCGGCCGGAGCAGACTTGCACCGTCTGCGTGTACGGCACGGGCCGGCACACCGTGTAGCACACCTCGCGCTCCTGCTGCTCCTGCACCTGCCGCCACACCGTACAGGTGTACTGCTGTTGGCGGGTTTCATAGACCGGCTTCGCCACCGTATACGTGCAAGTCCGGGTCTGGGTCTCCCACACCGGTTTGGCCACGGTGTAGGTGCAAGTCCTATAGCGGGTTTCGGTCACTGGCTTGCAGACCGTGTAGTTCTCGGTACGCGTCTGGGTCTCCCATACCGGCCGGCACACGGTGTAGGTCTCCGTGCGCACCCGGTTCTCGGTCACCGGGCGGCACACGGTGTACGTCTCTTGACGCACGCGGTCCTCCCACACCGGGCGCGCCACCGTATAGGTAGTTTCCCTAGTCTTGGTCTCCCAGACCGGCTTGGCCACGGTGTAGTTGCACTCGCGATAGCGGGTCTCGGGAACGTACCGGACGCAATTCACCGTCTGTTGCTCGCAGACCGGTTCGTACGCCGTCCGGTAGCAGGTCACTTGTTGCTGTTCGTACACGACCTGCTGGCACGTCCTCATCACAGTGCAGCAGTTCTCCTGCGCGGAACATCTGCCCGGCCAGCATTGCCGGGCCGCGCCGCAGAAACCGGCGTCGGCCGTCCCGGCAGCCAGGGCCAGAAAGACGGCCACTGCTGCCGTTCCATACAGTTTTCTCATGCCAAACCTCCTCAGAAATGGGTCGTAACGTAACGAGACAAGATCGATCCTAGAGCCAGTCGGCTCAAGACAATCACTGCAATGCTAACAGATCCGCTCGCCATGGCAACCGTCCAAGGCAAATCCCTCCTCCACGAGATTTCTCCCCGGGGCAGGGCGACGACGCGGCCGCCGGCCAAGTGGAAGCCCCTTCTGCCGCAAACCGAGATGGCCGACGCTGCCCTCGGAAGCTGCAAGAATGACGGATTTTTCTCGTCCTTTCGAGACTCCCGGGAGGCGGTGCGAGTTGAAATCCGGACCATCGCCGGTCGGAAACAGAACCACGGCGCGGGGCCGATCCTCTGCTTTTTCAGGGCTCGCGAAAACCCGCCTGGGGCCTCATGGGACTCCTGGTTTCTTGGCGTGTTCTCACGCTTTGCCAACTCTCTTCTTGCCCTCGTCAGGCGGGAGGGCCCTAGGGCGGCCATACCGTCCTTGTCAACGAGCGTTCGGCCGGGCACCCCCACGATCCACGTGCCAGGCGCGGAAGTGCGTAGTACAGGGCGGGAAAGTCAGGCGTAGGATAGCCGCCACCTGTTGACCAGTTTTTTCCTGTAGTTTCTGCTTTTTGTCTCCACCCACATCCGCCAGGCGATAGAATAGGAGCTGTAGCTGTAGGGTGCGTGAAACGCACCGCGCGACATTGCCGACTGCGCGGCCAGCATCGTCATTAGGGAGATGTAGCTGTAGGGTGCGTGAAACGCACCGCGCTACAACAGGTTGTGGTGCGTTTCACGCACCCTACAAAGTCGGCCCCACAGGCCGAAAACATCTTGCATGAAAGGACAAATGACATGAAGATCGCGGCCTTGGCTTCCTTGGTCTTCCTGACGCTGCCTGCCTGGCACCATGCCGTCCTGGCCGGTCCTGCCGGGCCGAACATCGTGATCTTCCTGGTCGATGACATGGGCATCATGGACACCTCGCTCCCGTTTCTTACCGACAAGGCGGGCCAGCCGAAACGGTATCCTCTCAACGACTTCTACCGCACGCCGAACATGGAGCGGCTGGCTTCGAGGGGCATCCGCTTCAACAACTTCTGCGCCATGAGCGTCTGCTCGCCCACGCGGATCTCGATCCTCACCGGTCAGAACGCCGCCCGACACCGCACCACCAACTGGATCAATCCGGGCACAGACAATCGCGGCCCCTTGGGCCCGCCGCAGTGGAACTGGAAGGGGTTGACCAAGGCCAACGTAACGCTTCCGCGCCTGCTGCAACAAGCGGGCTACCGCACGATCCACGTGGGCAAAGGCCACTTTGGGCCGCGCGCCTCGGAAGGCGCCGAGCCCGCGAACCTCGGCTTCGACGTCAACGTCGCCGGTTGCTCCATCGGGCAGCCCGCCAGCTACTATGGGATGCAGAACTACGGCAACGGTCCCAAGAAATCGCCCAACGCCGTGCCGCACCTCGACAAGTACCATGGCACCGATACTTTTCTGACCGACGCGCTGACGAGCGAGGCCAAGTCGCAGCTCAGCGATGCGGTGAAGGCCGACAAGCCGTTTTTCCTTTACCTCGCGCACTACGCCGTACACGCGCCCTTCAATCCGGATCCGCGGTTCATCGCCCACTACAAGGACTCCGGCAAGCCCGCCGCGGCGCAGGCTTTTGCCTCCTTGATCGAAGGCATGGACAAGTCGCTGGGCGACCTCCTCGACCACCTCGACGCCTTGGGTGTTGCCGAGAACACGCTGGTCTTCTTTCTCGGCGACAACGGCAGCGACGCGCCCCTCGGAGGTCCGCACGAGGTGGCCTGCGCCGCTCCCCTGCGCGGCAAGAAAGGCTCGCACTACGAGGGCGGCATGCGCGTGCCCTTCATCGCCGCTTGGGCCAAAGGCAACAGCGCCGACCCCTTTCAATCGCGACTTCCGGTCCCGGCGGGCGCTGTGCAGGGACAACAGGCCGCGGTCCAGGACCTGTTCCCCACGGTCCTTGCCCTGGCCGGCGCGCGGTCGCCGGAGCAGCACGTCGTCGATGGTTGCCGCCTCGACTCGCTTTTGGCCGGCAAGCGCGCCCCCACGCGCGACGAGAGTTTTCTCATGCACTATCCCCACGCTCCACACCGCAGCGACTACTTCACCTCGTACCGCCACGGGGACTGGAAGGTCGTGTATCATTACTTCCCCTCGAAGGCCTCCGAAGGCTCCCATTACCAACTCTACAACCTGGCCGAAGACCCGTTCGAATCGCGGAACCTGGCCGCGGACAGGCCGGACCAACTTCGACGCATGATGCAGGGCCTGATCGACAGCCTGGAGAAACACCACGCCGTCTACCCGGTGGAAAAGAAGGACGGCACGACGCCCTTGAAACCGGAGTTGCCTCGCTGACCATAGTCCCACTCCCTCCCTTTGTTCCCTTTGCGCCTTTGCGTGAGATATTTCGTGAGATATTTCCCCGGCCATGAAGCGGAAACGATACCCTGGGGCGTTGTCGTGTATAATCAGGGTATTGCAGACAACGACCATCCGGCAGCGCCTGGGCGTTTTGACGCAACGTCTCGCACGGAATCCCGTCCCATTCAGCGTGAATTCCCCCCATTGGAACAACCCTCAACCCAACGAGATGACCATGCACAACCATGCCTCCACCAACTCTACGGAACGGCCAAGCGTGACCACGCGCCGCGAATTCCTCCAACGCACCACGGCCCTGGCGGGCGCGGCGCTGCTTTCGCCCAGCCTTCTCGCCCGGGCCGACGCGCCGGCGAAACGCACGGCCGCCGACCAGGTGGCGCTGGGCAACACGGGCCTGAAGATCAGCCGTCTCGGTTTCGGCGCCGGCACCAACAGCGGCAACGTCCAAAAGGCCCTGGGCCAGGAGGAGTTCAACCGCCTGGTCCGCTATGCCTACGACCGCGGCATCACGTACATCGACTGCGCCCAGAGCTACGCCACCTTCGAGTGGATTGCCGGCGCGATCAAGGGCCTGCCGCGGGAAAAGCTCTTCCTCCAATCAAAACTTCCCGGCCAGCCGCAAGACGTGCTGAAGGCCATCGACCGCCACCGGCTGGTGTACAACACGGATTACATCGACAGCCTGCTGGTCCACTGCATGGTGAAGGACGGGTGGACCGACCAGTGGAAGCGGGTGATGGACGGTTTCGAGGCGGCCAAGGACAAGAAATGGATCCGGTCCAAGGGCGTTTCCTGCCACAGCCTGCCCGCGCTCCGCACCGCGACCGTCTCGGACTGGCCGGAGGTACACTTGGTCCGCGTCAATCCGCAGGCCCAGGCCGTGGACGGCCTTGAGGAGCACTATGACCGGCCCGGCAAGGACGTGTCCCCCGTGATGGAGCAGCTCAAGGCGATGCACGCCAAGGGCCGCGGCGTGATCGGCATGAAGATCGTCGGGGGGTACGGTTTCCGCACCCCCGAGGACCGCGAGAAGTCCATCCGCTTCGCCATGTCCCGGCCCGAGATCCACTCGGTGGTGATCGGCTTCAAGAGCACCAAGGAGGTGGACGAAGCGATCGAACGGATCGACCGGGCCCTGGCCGGCCGAGATTCAACCTGAGACAATCCGCCGCAAGGTGCGGCGGAACTCCGACCTCCTTCCCAGGGTGCGGCGAAAGCCCCCAGGGGCCGCGAAATACGACCTTTTGTACACATTCAATTGCCAAAGAGCGGATTGCGGACCACGGCGGCGTCCGCGCGCCGGGCACGGCTGGCGTGGCCGCGGCGTGGGTCTCTATCCAAACGTATACAATACCATAATTCTCCGCGCGCGGCAATAAGTTTATTGATCCATTTTCCGGCGCGGCGCGGAATTTTCGCTCCGAATCCCCTCTTCTCGCGCATCGTGGTCCCGCCGGAGGGATGGCGAGGCCATGCCGTCGGCCGGGGCCTCGGGATTTATTCCGCAATAAGCGGGGGACACGCTCCTGTCCTCAATGATCCTGCATGGTCACTTTGGGAACATGTCCCCGGCTTTTCCAGGTTTGGTCGTTGTTAAGACATTCCAGTCCGTGCGACGTGCTGCCGGACGGACTGGAAGCCCGACTTGGTGGCCGGCACCTTTTCCCCTCCCGTCCCCTCCCTTTCTGCTCATAGGACAGGGTTTCGAGCTTGAAGCCGGCCGGGTCCCAGCGGAGCGGGGACGTGCCGGTTTCCTTGCCGTTGGAGACGGCGTTGGGAGTGGCGGCCGGTTGCCCGGCCGGCCGTGGGGAACGATCGTTGGCCATGATTTCCTCCTCATGGGATGGGGACACAAGTCCAGTAGATGGGATGCGGCGCTCTTTGCGGGCGCGGTGCGCCGTCGAGGCAAGCTCCGCCCGGAGCGTCCGGCGGCTACGGGCGCCCGCAGGCATATACTTGTATACACTTTTTCGAGCCCGGCCGCAAGTAGTTTATTGTGCCATTTTCACGGAAAGATCAAGAATTGCCGGAAGAAAACCGGAACACCTCTTCTGGAGACAAGTCCCATCCGGCGACACATAGCCGGGCGGCAGGGTCAGGCTTGATAGCCAGGCAAAAGCATAGGACAGCACAACCCGGATAATGCACGCTGCCCGTGCGAACTCGCGCAGAGTGCGCGCGAGCGAATGCCGCGAAAACCGCACTTAACCGTCTGTTTTATAAGTGTTTACGACGACGCGCACCGCAAACCCATGAATAATCCGGGATAACGGCTCCTGGCACCTTAATCCCCTTGGCACCTTAATCCCCTTCTGC
>Ga0233425_10008171_pt1 | contig 14106 bp, 10 predicted proteins | sample Watercolumn_Towu_2_FD_181712 | JGI IMG/M metagenome (GOLD analysis project Ga0233425, IMG submission 181712) | Freshwater microbial communities from Lake Towuti, South Sulawesi, Indonesia - Watercolumn_Towuti2014_140_MG | ecosystem: Environmental > Aquatic > Freshwater > Lake | place...
TGATGGACATGCTCAAGGGCAGCGAGGGCGTCTTCGGCGTCCTGGTCGAGCTGACCCTCAAAGTCTTTCGCTATATGCCCGAGAACCGCAGGCGCTTCGGTTTCATCTTCCCGGATTTCGAACGTGCCGTGGAGGCGGCCCGCGAGGTCTGCCAGGGTCAGTTCGGGCTGCCGGCCATCTTCCGCGTCTCCGACTCGTTCGAGACAGAGAATGCCTTCCAGATGTACCCGCAGCCGCCCGTACTCGAGTGGGCCTTGGGGAAGCTGGGTTACCTGCCGGGCAGGCGCTGTCTGTGCCTGGGGACCGTGGAAGGGGAGCGCGATTTCGCCCGGCTGGTGCAGCGCAAGATCGGAGCGGTCACCCGGCGGTACGGCGCCTTCCCGATCGGCGGCGGTCCGGCCCGTTCCTGGGAGAAGGATCGCTATTCCTCCTTCCTGATCGCCGAGGCGATCTCGGATTACGACATCGTCATGGATACGGTCGAAACCCCGGTCAAGTGGGACAACATCCACCACATCCATGAGACGGTCATGGCCTACGCACATTCGGTGCCCGGCACGACCTGTTTCGGGCACATGTCCCATTTTTATCCTTCCGGCAGCAACCTGTATTTCATTTTCGGGGTCAAGGGCGGCGTGCAGGATTATGTCCGCTACCGCACCGGTCTGATCGATGCCATGGTCCAGGCCGGGGGTTCGCCCAGCCACCATCACGGGGTGGGGCGCCTGATGCATCCGTGGATCGAACGCTTCCTGGGGAAGGGGGAAATGGACGTTTTGCGGGCTCTGAAACGCCATTTCGATCCCAACAACATCATGAATCCGGGCCATCAATTGGGACTGTACGTTCCGGACGACCAGAAGCGATAATCTTCGCCTCTTCCCCTGTTTGCTAGGCGCCATTCCGGGAAGCCCGAAGGTGATTCGGGCTTCTCGATTTATTTTTCCAAAGTTGCCTGTTGACAAAGGCTTTCCATGTCCCTATAATGTAATCGATTACAGTAATCGATTACATTTCTGGCGTTCGGAAGGTCGTTCCCATGGCATCCAGAAAAACGAAATCCCCGGAGGCGCGCAGGATCACGGTCAAGGACGTCTCCACGGCGGCGGGGGTCTCGACCGCCTCAGTCTCACGCGTCCTGGCCGGATTCGAGGATGTGAGCGAAGAGACCCGTCAGCGCGTGCTCGAGGCAGCCCGGTCGCTCAACTACCAGCCGAACCGGAATGCCAGGAACCTGCGCCGGAACACGACCTCCAAGATCGGGGTGATCATCTCGGACATCCAGAATCCCTTCTTCGGGACCGTGGTGCGCGGCATCGAGAAGATCACCATCAAGGACGATTTCACGTTGATCCTGGGGAATTCGGACGAGGATCCGCAGCGGGAGCGCAAGCTGATCGCCATGCTGCTCGAGGAGGGCGTGGCGGGCATCATCATTGCCCCGACCGATGTCGACTCGGACAGTTACTGCTCCCTGTTCAATTCAGGCACACCATATGTGGTCATCGACCGCAGGATCAAAGACTGCGGCGCCGACATGGTCAACGTGGATGGGTACGAAGGCTCCCGCCAGGCGGTGGAGCACCTGCTTGGGCTTGGTCATACGCGCATCGGTTTCATCGGCGGGCTGGAACACCTATCCGTGATGCAGGAACGTAAACTCGGCTACCTGGAAACCATGCGCTCGCACAAGCTCCCGCTCGAAGACGGCTTCTTGAACAGCGGGAACAACCGCCAGGACGGCGGCTACCGGGCGATGGGCGAATTGCTCCGCCTGGAGCGACCCCCGAGCGCAGTGCTGATCGCCAACAACTTGATGACCCTGGGCGGTCTCAAGGCGATCCATGAATCCGGGCTGAAGATCCCCGAGCAGATCTCCCTGATCGGCTTCGACGACATGGATTGGGCCGCCTCGCTGCAACCGCCCCTGTCCGTCATCGCCCAGCCCGCTTTCGAAATGGGCGAGCGGGCCGCCGATGCTCTGCTGGAGCGGATCCGCGAACCCGGCCTGCCGCCGCGCAAGTTCCTGCTCCAGACCGAATTGATCCTGCGTGCCTCCTGCCGCAGCCTGAAATAGGACCCCTGTCATGCCTTTACTTTCCGCCCTGCCTGCCCTGATGCGCAAGGAAGACCTGCTCGGCCTGATCGAGCTGGAGAAAAGCCAGGCTGTCCAGGAAGGCGCGGACCTGCGGTACTGGCTGAAGGAGTTCGACGCGTCCGCCGGAGCGGAGAAGCTGACCGCCGCATACCAGTCCCTGCTTTCCGCCCCCCGGCATCCGGATTTCCCATTTCGGGAGCCGACGACCCTGGACACGATCCGGGCCGCCCGGCCAGGCAGTTCCCGGCAGGCGGCCGTGAAGATGACTCCCGAGCAGCTCCACGATCGCATCCATGGCGCCTGGCTGGGGCGCGTCGCCGGCTGTGTGCTCGGCAAGCCGGTCGAGCCGTGGGGACAGAAGGTGGCCATCCGGGAATACCTGCAGCTGGCGGGCGCCTATCCGCTGCAGGAGTACTTCCCGCGCCTCGATCCGCTCCCGGACGGTTTCCAGTTCGGCGTCTCAGCCGCCGGGACGTTCCGCGGCGAGATCCACGGCGCGCCGCCGGACGACGACACGGATTACACCCTCCTGGGTTTGCTCCTGCTGGAGAAATTCGGACTCGCCTTGACCCCCGCCCAGGTGGCTTTCACCTGGCTCGATCGGCTGGCTTATTCCCGCACCTGGACCGCCGAACGCGCCACCTATCGCAACCTGATCCTGGGCATTCCGGCGGAGCAGGCCGCCATGGTGGTCAACCCCGAGCGCGAATACATCGGGGCGCGTATCCGGGCGGACATCTTCGGCCTGGCCTGTCCCGGAATGCCGGAACGGGCCGCCGGGCTGGCGTACCAGGACGCGACCCTTTCGCATAGCAAGAACGGTGTCTATGCGGCCATGTTCCTGGCGGCCTGTCTGGCCTGGGCCTTCACCACGGACGAGCTCGACTCGATCCTCCGGGCCGGACTGGCGGAGATCCCGTCCGGCTGCCGGCTGACAAAGTCCATCCAGGATGTCATCGCCCTGCATGGCCGGGAACCGGACTGGGAAGCGGCGTATGAAGCTTTGCTGCCCGAAATGGCCGGAATGCATCCCGTGCACGCCATCAACAACACGGTTTGGATGGTGCTCGCCCTGCTCTATGGGGCGGGGGATTTCGATCGCACGCTCGGCATCGCCGTGATGTGCGGTTTCGATACGGATTGCAACGGTGCCAATGTCGGCACGTTGCTGGGCTTGCTCCACGGTGCAAAAAATATCCCGGTCAAATGGACGGCGCCGCTGGAGGATACGCTCTATTCCTCCCTGGCGGATTGGCGCGAAACGCGCATATCCGAACTGGCGCGCAGGACAACCCGGCTCGCCGATCGATTCATGAATGGAGAAAACCATGCTCTCTGATCTCACCCGCATCCGCAGTCGCAAGACCGGTCGTTGCTCTTCCTGGGATCATTCCGGGCGTAACGCAGACCTGTGGGTCGTCCCCGCCCGGTCGAGCGTCGTCCTGGCCGATATACCCGGTCCCGCCCAGATCACCCACATCTGGATGACCCAGCTGCATCACTACCGCGAATGTCTGCTTAAGATCACCTACGACGACGCACCCTTCGCGTCGGTGCTCGTGCCGCTGGGAGATTTCTTCTGCATGGGGCACGGCCTGGTCAACTCCTTTCAGAATGCCCTGTTCTCGGCCTCGACCTTCTTCGATCATCAATTCAACAAACCCTGCGCGCTGAACTGTTATGTTCCCATGCCGTTTGCCAAACGAGCCGTGGTCGAACTGGTCAACGAGAGCGACGAAGCGCACCGCCAGTATTTCTATGTCGACTACGAGACCCTGGAGGAGTTCCCGGAGAACATGGGCTACTTCCACGCCGAATTCCGGCGGACGAATCCCTTCCGCGGCTGGGCGCCGGAGATCGGGGTGAACAGCCCGGAAACGGATGTGGTCAACGCGGAACGGCAGGCATACGAGAACAATTACGTCATCCTCGAGACCCGCGGACGCGGTCATTACATCGGCTGCAATCTGTCGGTCACCAATTTCACCCGCAGCTGGTGGGGCGAGGGCGACGACATGATCTGGGTGGACGGCTACAAATGGCCGCCCGACCTGCACGGCACCGGTAGCGAGGATTACTTCAACCAGGCCTGGGGCATGCAGCCGAACGCCTTCCTGCACAACGGTTCGTCCATTTACGAGGGCCTGACGATCCCCGCCCCCGAGATCGAACTCTACCGCGGCGACAGCGGCTACCAGACCAGCTACGTGTTCCACCTCGAGAACCCGGTGCGCTTCACGCAGGAGATCAAGGCCACCATCGAGATCGGGCACGCCAACCACCTCGGCAACGAGGTCAGCAGCGTGGCCTACTGGTATGCGGAAAAACCCTCCCGGGCGGTGGATGTCCCCGAGGTGAGCCGCCGCCTGCCGGTGCGGCGCGACAATTCCGGGAAATGGCTCCAGGACCCGGAGCGCGAATGCCCCGGCACGCCGGTCGCGCTGACGGATGAGATGAAAACCGTCAAAGCCAGGTTGAGCGAAAGCCGGAAGAAGGAATGAAAACCGTCGCCCCCGGATCGGTCGGCCTGTCTTCCGCCCGCCTGCAGCGTCTCGACCGGGTCATGCAGGGCTACGTCGACCGCCGGCAGCTGGCCGGCAGCATCGTCGTGCTCCTGCGCCGCGGCCAGGTGGCCCACTGCGGGCTTTATGGTCAGATGAACCTGGAAGCCGGTGCGCCCATGCGCGAGGATGCGATCTTCCGCATCTTCTCGATGACCAAGCCTCTCACCAGCCTGGCGGTGCTCATGCTTTACGAGGAAGGCGCCTTCCATTTGCACACCCCGGTCTCGGCGTTCCTGCCGGCATTCAACGAGCTCAAGGTCCTGGTGAAAATGACCGAGGCCGGCCCCGAGCTGGTCCCGCTCGAGCGGCCGGTCACCCTCCACGACCTGCTGACCCATACATCCGGCCTGGGCTACGGGCTGGATGCCTCCACGCCGGTGAACGCGCTCTACCAGCAGGCCAGCCTGCTGCGCCCCGACGAAAGCATGGCTGACAAGATCGAACGCCTCGTCCAGATCCCGCTTCATCACCAGCCCGGCAGGGCGTACACCTACAGCATTGGCACGGATGTGCTCGGTCATCTCGTCGAACTGGTCAGCGGCATGCCGCTGGATGTCTTTTTCCAGAAACGCATCTTCGAACCGCTCGGGATGGTCGACACCGGTTTCCATGTCCCGGCGGAGAAGCTGCCCCGGCTGGCGACGCTGTACACGCCCGACCCCGCCGGCGGGCTGCAGGATGTGGCCGCCGTCCCCGGCGACCCGTTGCAGTTCCCCTTCGGTGTCTGGACCGACAAATCCGTCAAACCGGCCTTCCTCTCGGGCGGCGCCGGACTCGTCTCCACGGCCGCGGACTACCTGCGCTTTGCCCGGTTGATCCAGAACAAGGGCCAGCTGGACGGCATGCGCCTGGTCAGCCGGAAAACGATCGAATTGATGACCATGCCGCACCTGCGCCCCGAGCAGTTCTTCCTGCAGGGGGCCAGCTTCGGCCTGGGGTTCACCATCCTGACCGATCCCGCCCGGGCTGCGATGCTCGGCTCGGCCGGGGCCTTTGAGGCCGGCGGGGCGGCGCATACGAACGTCTGGTTCGATCCCGTCGAGGACATGCTCGGCCTGCTGATGACCCAGTATGTCCATACCGTCCCGCTGATGGTCGGCGCGGACTTCAAAACGTTGGCCGAAGCCGCAATCGAGGATTGACTTGAACCTGAGCGAACTGCCCCTGCTGCACAAGCGCAAGACCGGACGGGTCTCCTCCTGGGATCGATCCGGGCGCAACGCCGACCGCTGGCTGATCCCCGCCCGGTCCAGCATGGTGCTGGCCGACATCCGCGGCCCGGCGCAGATCACCCATCTCTGGATGACCCAGTACGCCGGGTATCGTGAGTGCCTGCTCAAGATCACTTACGACGACGCCCCGGCCCCGTCCGTGCTGGTCCCGCTGGGCGATTTCTTCTGCCTGGGGCACAGCCTGGTCAACAATTTCCAGTCGGCGCTGTTCAGCGCCTCGACCGGCTTTCCCTACCAGTTCAACAAGCCCTGTGCGCTGAACGCCTACGTGCCCATGCCGTTCGCCCGGCGCGCCGTGGTGGAACTGGTCAATGAGAGCGACCGGGAGCAGCTGCAGTATTTTTACGTGGACTACGAGACGCTCGAGGATTTCCCCGCCGGCACGGCGTACTTCCATGCCGAATTCCGGCGCGCCAACCCGTTCGGCGGTTGGGGACCGGAATTGACCGTCAATACCGCGGCGGTGGACGCGGTCAACATCGGACGCCAGGCCTGGGAGAACAACTACGTCATCCTCGAGACCCGGGGACGCGGCCATTACATCGGCTGCAATCTCTCGGTCACGAATTTCTCCCGGAATTGGTGGGGCGAAGGCGACGACATGATCTGGGTGGACGGCTACAAGTGGCCGCCCGACCTGCACGGCACCGGCAGCGAGGACTACCTCGGGCACGCCGGAGGCATGCAGAAGGACGCCGCGCTGCGGAACGGTTCGTCCCTGTTCGAAGGGTACACCGTCCCGACCCCGGAACTGAGCCTCTGGCGCGGCGACAGCGGTTATCAGACCGGTTATGTCCTGCACCTGGAAAACCCGGTCCATTTCGAGCGTGAGATCAAGGTCAGCATCGAGCACGGGCATGCCAACCACCTGGCCAACGAAATGAGCAGCGTGGCGTACTGGTATGCCGAAAAGCCCTCCCCGGCGGTGGCGGTTCCCCCGCTGGAGAAACGCCTGCCGGTCCTGCGCAACAATGCCGGGGCCTGGATCGACGTTCCGGCGCGGGCATACCCGGGCAGGCCGGTCACGCTGACGGAGGAAATGCAGGGTTTGAAAGAGAAAGCCGCGCAGAAATAAGATGAACGCAAGCCTGGCGCGCCTCCCGATCGTTGACGGTCACGTCCACTTCGTCCACCCGGAGAAGATGGATGAAATGCTGGCGCTGCTGGATACCGTGCCCTGCGACCGGTTCCATCTGGTCTGCGTCCCCAATCCGGATGCCAGCACGCACAATCCCGCCGCGCTGCATTTCAAACGCCATCATCCCGGGCGCGCCTACATCTCCGCGGCGCTCGATTACTCCGTGCTTGCCGATCCTGAGCATGCCCCGCAGCGCCTCGCCGCGCAGATCGGCATGCTCAAGCAGCAGGGCTTCGACGGCCTGAAGCTGATCGAGGGCAAGCCGCAGGTGCGCAATCTGCTGCCCCATCCGCTCGACGGTCCGCTCTATGCCGGGGTGTGGGCGGCGCTCGAGCGGGAAGAATTCCCGGTCGTCTTCCACGTCAACGACCCGGACGAGTTCTGGGACCCGGTTCTGTGCCCCGATTGGGCCAGGCAGTCCGGCTGGGATTACTCCGACGGCAGTTTCCCGTCCAAGGAATCCCTGTACGCCGAGGTGGACCACATCCTGGCGCGCCATCCCCGCCTGAAGATCACCTTTGCCCATTTTTATTTCCTCTCGCGCGACCTCGAGCGGGCCGGACGTTTCCTGGACGCCCATCCCGGGGTGTGCTTCGACCTCGCCCCGCACATGGAGATGTACCGCGACTTCAGCCGCGACCCCGAAGCGGCGCGCGCATTCTTCGTCCGCTACCAGGAGCGGATCGTTTACGGCACCGACATTGACACGCGCGTCCTCGTACGCGGCCCGCAGGGGCAGCGCTTCCTGCAGTCCATCCCGCTGCTCATCCGGTCGTTCCTTGAAACCGCCGGACAGTTCAGCATGCCCACCGGTGACACGTACCATGGCATCGGCCTGCCGCAGGAGGCGCTCGCCAGGATCTACGCAGCCAACTTCGAGCGCATCTACTCGACCCAGCCCGCCCCGCTCGAAGCGTGAAGTACCCGGTTCCAGGGAACCACAGCTGGAGCCGTCCTTTGGTTCGAAAGGAGTTGCACCCGGGAAGATTTCCCCCTTTCCTGACCTTCCCGTTTCATCCATTCTCTCGTTCCGTGAGGAGGAACCATGAAGAAAAAAGTAGAGAAACAACCGGTGATGCATACGACCCATCTGCCCCTGATATTGCTGGGAGTGGCGATGAGCCTCTACGGCCTGATCACTGCCCTGGTCTGGAGCGTCAGTTCCAGGCAGGCGATGCGCGGCCTGATCACGGCCGGGCAGCAGCGCGCCCGCCTGGCAGCTTTTGAAGACATGGGCGGCCTGATCGCCGGGATCGTGTTCCTGGTCCTGTTCGTCTGGTGCGCGGTCGCCTCCCGCCGCGGGCCGCGCGCCGCGTTCATCGTCGGTGCGCTGGCGTCCTTCGGACCGATCCTGACCGGCCGCGCCGATGGCCTGCTCTTCGACACCCTCGGTCTGCGCCTTCCGGCCGGGAGCGTGATCGCCAGCGCGCTGGCGACGATCGTCTTTGCCCTGCCGATGGTGATCTTCTTCATCATCCTGACCAGCAGCCGGCGCGTGCCGCGCGGCTGCCGCTGGCTGGCCTTCGGGTCGATCTTCCTGGTGCTGGCGACGGCCTTCTTCCCGATCGTGGTGACCGTCTTCGCCTTCCTGGTCAAACCGGGCGACCCGGGTGTGGGACGGATGATGGAGGTCGGTGCACTGGTCGTCAAGCTGCGCTACATCCTGCCCGGCCTGAGCCTGCTTGGTCTGGCAGCCCTCAGCCTGCAATTCAAGAAGAAACAAATACCGGTTGGAGCGCAAACCAAAACGCAAGAAGGAGGAACAAAATGAGACCCGCAACCCGCTTCCCTGCCCTGCAACAGCTGGTCGGCATGACGGTGGCCCTCGTCCTGCTCCTGTCGGCCTGCGGAGGAAATACCCCGCCGGCGACCGAGGGTCCGGCCGCGCAACCCGGCGATGAGTTTGCCGGACTGCAGCTGACCGTTCCAGCTCCCTACGACCCGCCCATCGAAATGCATTCGGTCATTACGGTGGACGCCACAGTCAAGTTCCTGGGCGAGAACGACAGCAACAACAACGTCTGGACGCGTGCCTACGCACAGCTGCTCGGGATCCAGCTCACCTACGACTGGGCGGTCGATCCCTCCATGTACGGTCAGAAGCTCGGCCTGGCGATCAACTCGGGCGACATCCCGGATATGTTCGTGGTCCGCTCTGACGAGTTCCTGCTCTACCAGGAGGCCGGCCTGCTGGCTGACCTGAGCGGCGTCTACGCCGAGGAGGCGTCCGAGAAGACGCGCGACGTGCTGACCCAGGACCCGGTGGCGCTCAAGGCCGCCACGATCGGCGGAAGCCTGTATGGCATCCCGCTCACCGATGCCGCGGTCGCCACCGCGTCCGTGCTGTGGGTGCGCCAGGATTGGATGGATGCCCTCGGCATTTCCGCTCCCGTCAGCATGGATGACGTGCTGGAGATCTCGCGCCGCTTTACCGAAGAGGATCCGGACGGCGACGGCATGGCGGACACGATCGGGCTGTGCCTGAGCAAATCGCTGATGGGCGCGAGTTCGAATGTGTCGGGTTTCATGAACGGTTATCATGCCTACCCGGGCATCTGGTTCGAGCGCGACGGCGGCCTGGTCTACGGTTCGGTGCAGCCGGAAATGCGCGCCGCCCTGCTGGCCCTGCAGGAGATGTATGCCAGCGGGCAGATCGACCCGGAGTTCGGCGTCAAGGATGTCAATGCGGTCAACGAGACCATCGCCCAGGGAAAATGCGGCATGGAATACGGCGTCTGGTGGAACCCCTATTTCCCGCTCAACCTGAGCCAGCAGAACGATCCCACCGCCTTCTGGTCGGCGTTTGCCATCCCCTCGGTCGATTCGACCATCGCCAGAAGCCAGTACTCGACCGCCATCGGCGCGTTCCTGGTGGTGCGCAACGGCTACGAACACCCCGAGGCCCTGATCCGCATGGTCAATTTCTGGACCGACAACCTGGTCGGCTCGCAGGACGAAGCCGTGCGCAATACCTTCCTGGGCAACATCGAAGCGCCGGACGTCGTGCTGTACAAATACACCCCGGTCGTCCTGTGGGAGCCGAACGCGGCGATCGAGGCCGGGAATGCCCTGCGGGATGCCCTCGCCAGCCGCGACCCGTCCGGCCTGGACCTGGAGGCGCAGTGGCGCTATCGCATCATCCAGGCCTACTATGAGCAGGGTATCCTGGAAGCCTGGGTGGAGGTGGCCACCAATGGCCCCAATGGAGCCAGCGCCATTCTCATGGAGATCCTCGAGGATCGCGGTCTGATGAATCGTTTCTATGGTCCGCCCACGCCCACCATGGCGATCACCATGCCCACCCTGCAGTCCATGGAAGCCGAGACGATCATCCGGGTCATCATGGGCGAACCGATCAGCCTGTTCGACCAGTTCGTCAGCGATTGGTTCGAAATGGGCGGGACGGAGATCGTGGATGAGGTCAATCAATGGGCAGTGCAGAATCCGTAGCCTGTTGAAGAATCCAACCAAGGTGTAAAAACCCTGTCACGAAGTTTTCCAGATGACTTCGTGACAGGGTGGCAGGCCGGCCCTGACGGTCACAGTCTGCCGGATCACGGTACTTGAAGGAGAGTTGCATGCGGTCGCGCAATCGATTCCTACAGGAAATGCCCCTGTTGCTCATGCTGGCCCCCGCCGTGGTGCTGGTCCTGATCTACTCCTATACCCCCATGGTGGGGATCGTGATGGCCTTCCAGCGCGTCCTCCCGGGAAAGGGCATCTTCGGATCGCCCTGGGTGGGTTGGGACAACTTCACCTTCGTGCTGCAGATGCCGACTTTCCTGCAGGTGCTCTGGAACACGGTCTTCATCGCCGGGATGAAGGCGATCGCCGGGATCGTGGTGCCCGTGACCGTGGCGCTGATGCTCAACAATGTCACCAGTCATGCCTTCAAACGCACCGTGCAGACGGTCATCTACCTGCCGCATTTCCTTTCCTGGGTCATCCTGGCCGGCATCTTCATCGACATCCTCTCTCCCTCCGACGGCGTGGTCAACAAGCTGCTCGGCCTGATCGGCATCCAGCCGATCTTCTTCCTCGGCGACGATGCGATCTTTCCCTATACCATGGTCGCCACGGATGTGTGGAAGACCTTTGGATTTGGCACCATCGTTTACCTCTCGGCGCTGACCGACATCGATCCGCAGTTGTACGAGGCAGCCGTCATGGACGGGGCCACGCGCTGGCAGCAGACCCGCTACATTACCCTGCCGGGCATCTCCGGGACGATCATCATGCTGACCACGCTCAGCCTGGGCAGCATCCTCAATGCCGGTTTCGACCAGATCTTCAACCTGTACAGCCCGCTGGTCTACCGGACCGGGGACATCATCGACACCCTGGTCTACCGCACCGGAATCCTCAACAACCAGTACGGGATCGCCACCGCGGTTGGGTTGTTCAAATCCGTCGTCTCGCTCCTGCTGATCGGCATCGCCTATAAACTGGCAGCCAAGTTCGCCGATTACAAGATCTTCTAGAAGGCAGGCATACCATGAATCAAAAGATCGTCCGGCTGCCGTTCTTGCAGAACGTCCTCAACCTGATCGCCCTGGGGATCCTGGGCCTGGTGTGCGCCTTCCCGATCCTGCATACCCTGGCGCTTTCGCTATCCTCCTCGTCGGCAGCTTCCAGCGGACGGGTCACCCTCCTGCCCGTCGACTTCACCCTGCAGTCCTACCGCTTCGTGCTGGACAATCCCGCCTTCCTGAAGTCGTTCGGGGTGTCCCTGCTGCGCGTGCTGGTCGGGGTGCCGGTCAACATGCTGCTGACCGTGCTGGTCGCCTATCCGCTCTCGCGCACGACCCGGGAATTCCGCCTGCGGGATGCGTTCGCCTGGTTCTTCCTGATCACGGTGCTGTTCTCGGGCGGCCTGATCCCCTACTACATGGTCATCAACCGCACCGGGCTGATCGACAGCTTCTGGGCGCTGATCATCCCCGGAGCCCTGCCGGTCTTCAACGTTGTCCTGCTGGTCAACTCCTTCCGCAACATCCCCAAGGAACTGGAGGAGGCGGCTGCCATGGATGGGGCCAACCACTGGACGATCCTGTTCAAGATCCTGCTGCCCATGTCGGCGCCGATCCTCGCCACGCTGACCCTGTTCGTGGCGGTCGCCCACTGGAATGCCTGGTTCGACGGATTGATCCTGATGAACTCCCCGGCGAAATACCCCCTGCAAAGCTATCTGCAGACGGTCATCGTCAACCCCGATCCGCGCTTCCTGACCGAGCGCGACCTGGCCCTGCTGCAGCTGATCAGCAACCGCACCATCCGGGCCGCGCAGATCTTCATTGCGATGATCCCGATCATGGCGATCTACCCCTTCCTGCAGCGCTACTTCGTCGCCGGCATCAAGCTCGGTTCGGTCAAAGGCTAGAAGGATGTCCAGCCAGCGTACCTTCCGTCCGCCGGACCTGCTCCAGATCGCCATGCCGCTGGGCGGCATTGGCGCGGGCTGCATCTGCCTGAACGGGTACGGAGGCCTGCAGGATTTCTCCATCCGCAACGCCCCGGCCACCTCCGCCGGAGCAGACCGTCACCAGCCATCGGAGGCCGGCTTCGCCGTCCTCCATTTCCCTGCCCAAAAGGAAACCCGTCTCGTCGAAGGCCCCTTCCCTCCGGAGAAGATCTACAACCTCGGGTTGAGATCACAGGGGTACAACGGTGGCGGCCATGAAGGACTGCCGCGCTTTCGGGAATGCACCTTCACGGGCGAGTATCCCTTCGGGATGGTGGAACTCTCCGACCCGGACCTGCCGCTGGCGGTCACGCTGACCGGGTTCAATCCGTTCATCCCGCTCGACGAGCGCAACTCCGGCATCCCGTGCGCGATCCTCGAATATGAGCTGCGCAACACCTCCGGCCGGCCGGTGGCGTATCAGTTCTCCTATCACCTGTCGAACCTGGCCTGGAAGGGTGCCGAGACCAGTACGCGCAGCGCCGCGCTCCCCGGACTGGGGATCCATTTCTGGAACGAGGCCCCGGCGGTTTCGCCGGCCTTCGGCAGCGCCGCCTTCGGCTGCCTGAACGGGGAACCGCGGCTTAAGGCCCGCTGGCTGCGCGGTGGCTGGTTCGACCCGCTCTCGGCCCTGTGGCGCGAACTCTCCAGCGGGGAATTCCAGCCGGCGGAGGGCCTCCCCGCGCATGGCGTGCCCTCCCGTGACGGTGGCTCGCTGCAGGTGGCGGGGGAACTGGCCCCCGGGGAGCGCGTCACCCACCCGATCGTGATCGCCTGGCACTTCCCGAACATCTCAGCGGGGGCTGCCAGCGGCGGGACGCTGCAGGTGGATGGTACCTGGCATCCGTATTATGCAACCCAGTGGCAGGATGCCCGGGAGGTCCTGCTCTATATCCGCGAGAACTATGCCGAACTGCGCGGCAGGACCCGGGACTTTCACGATGCCCTGTTCAGCTCGACCCTGCCCGATGCCGTGCTGGACGCGGTATCGGCCAACCTGGCCATCCTCAAATCCCCGACCCTCCTGCGCCACGAGAACGGCGACCTGTGGGGCTGGGAGGGCTGTTTCTGCGACGGCGGTTGCTGTCCCGGCAGCTGCACCCACGTCTGGAACTACGCCCAGTCCATCCCGCACCTGTTCCCGGCCCTCGAACGGACGCTGCGCCAGCGCGAGCTGGAGCAGGCGATGGACGAACGCGGCCACGTCAACTTCCGCGCCTCGCCGCCGGGCCTGCCCACCCCGCACGATTTCCACGCCGCCGCGGATGGGCAGCTGGGCGGGATCCTGAAGGTCTACCGCGAGTGGCAGGTCTGCGGGGACCGCGCCTGGCTGGAAAAAATGTACCCGCTCGCCAAACGCAGCCTGGATTACTGCATCGGGCAATGGGACCCGCGCCATGTGGGACTGGTCGAGGAGCCGCACCACAACACCTACGACATCGAGTTCTGGGGGCCGGACGCGCTCTGCTCCGGCTTCTACCTGGCTGCGCTGGCGGCCATCTCCGCCCTGGCGCGCGATGCCGGCCATCCGGTGCAGGCCGCTTTCTACGACGAACTCGCCCGGAAAGGCACCCAGGCCATCGCAGCCCGCCTGTTCAACGGTGAGTATTACC
>Ga0233425_10008172_pt1 | contig 14105 bp, 10 predicted proteins | sample Watercolumn_Towu_2_FD_181712 | JGI IMG/M metagenome (GOLD analysis project Ga0233425, IMG submission 181712) | Freshwater microbial communities from Lake Towuti, South Sulawesi, Indonesia - Watercolumn_Towuti2014_140_MG | ecosystem: Environmental > Aquatic > Freshwater > Lake | place...
TTGAAGCTCAGGCTCCGGAAGCTGGATCTCGAAAGGTGATGCCCCTCCTCACTCCCGGTCGCTCACGCGTAGGGTCGCGGCGATCGAGAGGCGTCCGAGCGCGTCCTCGGCGTCGTCGCCGATGCCTCCACGGAAGGAGACCGCGAGAGTCCAGAGCGGTCGGTCGAGGGTCAACGTGGCTCCCAGCGCCGGGGCGGCCAGGACCTCGTGGCCTTGGCGACCGAGGAGAAGCACGGCGTCGATGCCCACTGAAAAGACGTTCGTGATCCGGTAGTCGAGGGCGTACCCGGAGTCCCAGAGGAGCGCGCCATCCTCCACCACCTCGACGTCGAGTGCCTGACGCGTCCGGACGGCCACGCGGGGATGCGGCCGGAACGAGGCATCGACGACCGGAGCGAGCCGCGCTCCCAGCTCGCCGTCGAGCTCTCGCGTGGGCAGCCAGGCGCGGAGCTCCGCGGCCAGACCCCAGCGCGACTGTTCGACGACGAGCGATCCGAGGCTGGCCACGAGCCCTCGTCCCGCCGTGAGCGGCACACCGAGCTCCAGCCTCAGCCGCTCTCCGATGAACGAGAGGCGAACACCCAGAGTGGCCGATGCGGTGTGGTCAGTCCCAGCATCCAGTGTGTCGATCGCGAGCCAGATCCCGTTGCCGCCGCGCCGCTCGTCACGGACTCCCGTCACCGCCGGGGTCGCGACGAGCCCCCACGTTTCGGGGAGGTGCCAGGTCGATGTGAGATCCGGCCGGATCGCGTGCGAGCGTGCCTGGCGCGTGGGGACCGGGCGGACGAATTCCGGGCCACGTCCGGCCGGAGTCCCGGTCGAGCTCTCGACCCCGGTCGTCGATGGCCCGGCGCCAGAGATCGATGTGGTGGGCTCGGGCGCGACGATCCGGACCTCCCGGGCTTCCGACGGAGGGCCCTCGAGGCCCCGGTCGTCGATGGCCGCGACGGTCAGGAAGTAGGTGCCCGGAGAGAGCGCTCGGAGCTCGAAGCTCGTCACGTGGCCAGGGCCCTCGGTGGTTGCGACAGGCTCGCTGCGGTCTGCCGTGCGAGACGCCTCGACCCGGTATCCGGCCGCTCCATCGACCGCGTGCCACGATCCGGCCACGGTCGCGTGCTCTCCGGCATGTATCCGCACCTCGATGATCGCGTTCTCGGCCCACCTTGGAGGGGGGAGGAGCGGCCTCGGCCTCTCGGGGCGTGCGCCTTGCTTGATCGATGTGCCCATGCCCGCGCCGACCAGCACCTCGCCCAGCCCGTCCACTCCGCGCACGCGCGCCGGGCGGCCGGAGTGGTTGGCGACGTGGCTCGTGCGGTCGCGGTCGAGACTCACCACCGCCTCGCCCTCGTTGAGGTCCGCCGTGGCCGACGGTGTCTCGACCCGGAGCCTGTCGCCGTGCCCTCTGAGCTCGGCAAGGCGACTCCTGAGCGCGCCGTGCTCGAGCACCGCGCGGGAGCTCGACCTCCGCGCCGTGTCGGCGCTCGGGCCGAAGATGATGACGAGCGTCTCCTCCCGGACCTGGATGACAGACTCGTTCCGGAACGTGATCTCCGCGCCCGATTTCTCCAGCGTGTTGATGCGCCATGCGCGGAAGAGGTCTTCGCCCTGGTGCGCTGCGCGCCACGAAGAGCCGGGCGGGCGGGACCGCACGTCCCGGATCACCGCCGTGAGCCGCGCGTCCGAGGCGCGTCGATCGGGTGGGATGCGCGTGGGCAGGACGAGCGCCTGGCCTGGCCGCAGCGCACGATCGCACGAGGTCCGCAACACGCCCGTCGCGGAGCCGAGCGCATCGAGGACGATGAAGTAGTACCGGCCATCACCGTAGAGGCGTGCTGCGATGGACTCGCAAGTGTCGCCCTGCTGAACGATGTATCGGGCGTGCTCGCGTTCGGGCGACGACCCGGGCGGTGCGTCCTGCGCGGCGGCACCCCGGTCCGCCGCCAGCAGCGCGAGCGCCAACGAGCACGCCACGACGGCCCTCACCTCGGCGCGCTCCTGCGACGACCGCGTTTCGTCGCGCGAGCGAGACGGCGGCAGAGCTGCTCAGCGCCGACCGGGCACGGCACCACCTCGTCCACTCCAGTGGCGAGGAGATCTGAGATACGCCTGATGTTCGACGCCTCGGTGTCCGTGACCAGCGGCAGCCCGACTGCACCGATCCGGGCGAGGGTCTCGACCCCGGCACCGGGCGCATACGCGGCGATCGCTCCCGCGGGCAGGTGGTCTGGGGAACACTGCGTCGGCTGCCAGCCGCTGGCCAGCAACGCAAGCCGCAGATCGTCCGGGATTTCACCGACGACGGCGAGGACCTGGCATTGCCCCGCGTCCGCGGACGATGGCGCGTCGCGGGCGGCGAGTGTGGGCGAGTCGAGGTGCGATGCGTCGATCCCCCGGATCTCCCGGGCGAGCCTGAGCCGCTCGCCTCGGCCCCGCTCGGACATGCCGAGCTCGGCGAGCGTCGACTCGAGCTCCGCGTGTGCTTCCGCGGCCGACGGCCTGTTGGGCGCTCGCTTGGCCAGCATTCGGCACACGAGGTCCTCGAGACGTTGTGGGACCGGCTCGAGGTCGACCGGGCGGACAGAGCGGATCGGGCGCGGCGTCCCGAAGAGGTGCTGGTTGAGCACGTCGAGCTCTCCGGAGCCGGCGAACGGGACCTCGCCGGCGAGGAGCTCGTACAGCGTGCACCCGAGGGAGTAGACGTCGGCCTCCGGTCCGAGGGTTCTGCCCTGGGCCTGCTCGGGCGAGAGGTACGCGGGCGTCCCGGTCACCAGCCCTTCTCTCGTCAGACGATCGGCTCCCTCGCGATCCCGGATGAACGCAAGGCCGAAGTCCGCAACGACCACCCTCGCGGCCTGGCCGTCCCGCTCGACGACGAAGATGTTCTCGGGCTTGAGATCCCTGTGGACCAGCCCGATCTCGTGGGCCGCGACGAGCACGGCGGTGACCTCGAGCCCGACCTCGACGGCCGTGCGGAGCGGCGGAGGCCCGTGGCGCAGGAGCTCACGGACCGACGCGCCCTCGAGGAGCTCCATTGCAAGGAAGAGGTGGCCCTCGTGCTCGCCGAAGTCGTGGATGGCCACGGCGCCGGGGTGGTGCAGGGCGGCTGCCACCCGCGCCTCGCGTTCGAAGCGCGCTCGCGCATCGCGCAGGTCTCCCGGGCCCGGCCTCAACAGCTTGAGCGCGACGGGGCGCTCCAGGTTGATCTGGACAGCCTCGAACACCTGGCCCATGCCGCCCTGGCCGATCTGGCGCACGAGCCGATACCGTCCGGCGATCACCTGGCCGGGTTCGAGCTGAAGGACGCTCACGACCATATTGTAGCGCGCGGGCCTCCGCTGCGAAGCTCAGCGGACCCAGTAGAAGGTGGCGGTGTCGGTGATGCTGATCGAGGAGTCGCCCGCGTATCTCACTTCACGCGACGGGTCGCAACCGGCGCACGCGTCGGTCCGGACGCCGCTCCAGTCCACGCAGAAATCGCAGTCTGTCCAGCCTACGTCGCAGACGTAGCCGGAGCCGCCGGCTGCGATGGGACCACCCAGGGTGTTGGCGATGACCCGACCGTCAGTGGGTGCGGTGCTGCACGTCTGGGTGGCGTTGCTGCACGTCCCGGTGGCGAAGCAGCGGAACCCGCGCCCGCCGTCGCCACGGTAGCTGCTGACCATGTCGAATACCACGGCTGCTCCTCGCCTGGTCGAAGCGCGCCACTCGGTCGCGCCGGTCTCGGTGAACAGCTCGTTCCTCTCAGCGATGGTCGGGCCCTGGAAGTCGCCGACCGGGAAATCGAGGGTGGTGGGGAATGCGGTCCCCGATCCGGGCATCACGATGTTCCACCAGGGATTTCGACCGGCGTCGATGTTGTTGCGGATCTTGTAGGTGAGGGTCCAGCCGCCGCCGCTGGTGGTCATGTCGCAGTATGCCGAGAAGGGCGCGTCACCGGCCCCTTCGCCGTCGGGATCGATGGTGTAGACCCCGCTGCCGGTGGAACGTCCCGCATCGAGGATCTCGTGACAGCTCCGGAGCACGCGCGAGCCGAGCGGTGTGCATGCTCGATCCACGCACGCTTCGTCGTCCGCGCACGCTTCTCCGCACGCGCCGCAGTTCGCCGGGTCGTAGTCGATGTCGGTGCACGAGCCGTCGCACTCCGTCAGGCCGGGCGGGCAGTCCCACGAGCAATCGCCCTCGACGCAGTCCATGCCGGGCGGACACGAGGTGTCGCAGGCGCCGCAGTTCTCCGGGTCCCACGAGGTGTCCACGCAGGTCCCGTGACACTCCGCGAGATCGCCGGAACAGGCCATGCCGCACGCTCCTTCCGAGCAGACCTGGCCGCCCAGGCATCGGAAGCCGCAGCCGCCGCAGTTGTTCGGGTTCCAGAGCGTGTCGACGCAGACGCCGAAGCACACCTCGAGGTCGCCGGGGCAGGAGAGCGCGCACTCGCCGCCGGCACAGACCTCATCGACCAGGCACGGTCTCCCGCACCCGCCACAGTTGTCGGGATCCCAGTCGGTGTCGACACAGACCCCGCTGCACTCGGCGAGGCCGGAGGGGCACGACACGCCACACTCCCCGCCCATGCAGACCTCGCCCGCGGCGCAGGTCGTGTCGCAGTCCCCGCAGTGGCCAGGATCGATGTCGGTGTCCACGCAGGACCTGTCGCACTCTTCGAGGCCAGATGGGCAGGAGAGCACGCACTCACCCTCGGCACACACATCGTCGTCGGCGCACGCGGTGTCGCAGCCGCCACAGTGCTCGGGGTCCACGTCGGTGTCGAAGCAGGCGCCGTCGCACTCCAACAGGCCGGTGGGGCACAGAAGAGTGCATTCGCCTTCGGCGCACACCTCGTCGACACCACATGCGGTTTCACAGCCGCCGCAGTGCTCCGGGTCCACGCCGGTGTCGAAGCACGAGCCGTCGCAGTCGGTCAGGTCACCTGGGCAACGCACGAGGCACTCGCCGCCCGAGCACACCTGGTCGGCCTCGCAGGCCGTGACGCAGTCGCCGCAGTGCCCCGGGTCCACTCTGAGGTCGACGCAGGCACCATCGCAATCGGTCATGCCGCCCGGGCAGGTGAACGAGCACTCGCCCTCGAGGCACATCACGCTGGCGTCGCACTCGATGTCGCAGGAGCCGCAGTGGGCGGGGTCCACACGAGTATCGACGCAGACTCCGTCGCAGTCCGTGGTGCCCTCCGGGCAGAAGACGGTGCACGCGCCCTCGACACAGACCTCGCCGTCGCCGCACGCCTGGTCGCAGCCGCCGCAGTGCTCCCGGTCGGCGCTCGTGTCGACGCACTCGAAGCCGCAGCGCGTCTCGCTCTCGGGGCAGCTCGTACAGGCGCTGTCCTCGCACCACTCGCCCGCTTCACACGAGGCACCACACGCGCCGCAGTTCTCCCGGTCGCTCCTGACGTCCACGCAGACGCCCTCGCAACCCTCCGACCCCGTCGCGCACTGCGTCCCGCTGCTTCCGCACGCGGTCGCACCGGTCAGCCCGAGCGCCAGAACGATGTAAACGGCTCTCGACATTGTCCTCTCTCCCTCGCTTCCACTCCGTGAATCCTGATTGTACCAGAGCACTGGCGAACCGCTGGCCGGTCGGCGTTCACCCGATCTCCCGGATCTGGCCCCCGACGACGGAATGGATCTCGCCCGAGGCATCGGTGACCAGCAAAGCGCCGGTGGGATCGACATCGACGGCGCGGCCCTCGAGCCCGTCCGCGGTCCGGACGATGCGTCCGATCGTGCTCGACAGGGTCCTCCAGCGCTCGAGCACCGAGGCGAGGCCGCCCTGCTCGGCCTCCTCGAACCGCCGGTGCATGCCACGGAGCATGGCCGCGGCGAGGACCGCTCGATCCGTGTCTCGGCCGGTCTCGCGGAAGATACTCGTGGCGATCGACTCCAGATCCGGCGGGAAGAAGCGCACGTTCACGTTGATACCGACGCCGACGACGAGCGCCAGCGGTGAGGTGTCGGCGATCTCGGCGAGGATCCCCGAGACCTTTCGCCCGTCGATCAGGACGTCGTTGGGCCACTTGAGGCGCGCCGGGAGCGCGGCCGTCTCCATCACCGCCTCGGCCACGGCCACGCCGGCCACCAGCGCCAGGACCGGCACGGACTCGATCTCCACCCGCGACGGTCGTAACAGCACCGAGAGGTGGAGGTTGGTGCCAGCGGGCGAGTGCCACGCGTGCCCGAGCCTTCCTCGGCCCCTGGTCTGCTCCTCGGCGACGAGGGTCCGGCCGGCCGGGGCGCCCAGCCGCGCGGCGCGGACCAGGTCGTCGTTCGTCGATCCCGTGCATTCGACCACGGAGAGGTCCGATCCGAAGGGGCCGGGGTCCGCCGCGGCGATGGCCGCGGCCGTCAGCACGGCTCGACCGTCATCGACAGGTCGATCGCGGGGGCCGAGTGGGTCAACGCGCCGACCGAGATGAAATCGACGCCGAGACGGGCGAAGCGCAGAACGTCGGCCGGATCGACGTTTCCCGACACCTCGATGAACGGACGCCTCGTTTCGCCATCCGGTTGACGGCTCCTCACGTCTGCGACCATCTTCATCGCGTCCCGGGCGAGCTCGATCCCCATGTTGTCGAGCATGACCACCTCGGCGTCGCACGCGAGCGCGTCCTCGAGCTGCTCGAGCGTCGAGACCTCGATCTCGATACGGAGCGAGGGGCCCTGGGACTCACGCGCCAGGGCCACGGCCTCGCGCACGCCCCCGCAGGCCGCGACGTGGTTGTCCTTGATCAGCATCCCGCCGTCGAGCCGGGCGCGGTGGTTGAACCCCCCGCCGCAGCGCACGGCGTAGCGCTCGAGCGCTCTCAACCCGGGCGTCGTCTTACGGGTGTCGAGGATCTTCGTCCGAGCATCCGGGAGCGCCTCGACATACTTCCGCGTCAGCGTGGCCACTCCGCACAGGTGCTGGAGGAAGTTCAGCGCGACCCGCTCCCCGGTCAGCAGCGCGGCCATCGACCCCTCGAGCCGGACGAGCGTCTCGCCGGCGAGCAGGCGTGAACTCTCGGGCGCGTTGTCGAGCACCGCGATCGCCGCATCGAGCCGCTGGAGCACCCGCAGGAACACGGGGACGCCGGCGACCGTGAGGGGCTCGCGCGAGGTCACCCTCGCCCGGCCGCGGAGGAAGGGGCTCACGAGGCCGTCGGTCGTGACGTCACCGATGCCCAGGTCCTCGGCCAGGGCCTCGTCGAACAGTCGATCGAAACGTGCGATGTGAAGCATGGCGTACCTCTCAGGACCACCGCTCGATGCGCCAGCCCTTCGCGCGGGCGAGGCGAGCGAGGCGGAAGTCCGGGTTGACGATGACAGGGAAACCGACCCGGAGCAGCATGGGCATGTCGTGGACGCTGTCCGTGTAGAAAGCGCTGCGATCGAGGTCGATGTCGTGCTCCCGGGCGAGCTGCTCGGCCCAGAAGACCTTGCCTTCTCCGATGCACGGCGGATCGATCGCGCGTCCGGTCAGTGTGCCGTCCATCACCTCGACGCGGGTCGCCAGGACGTGGTCCATGCCGAGGTGCTCCGCCACGGGCCGGGCCGCGTACGTGCTCGACGCGGTCAGGAGCACCAGGACGTCACCGCGTCGGCGGTGGAGCTCGATCGCGCGGCGTGCGTACCCGCTGATCTCCGGCTTGACCTCGTCCTCGAACCACGTGCGGCAGAAGACCTGGAGGTCGCGGTCGCCGGTGCCGGCCATCGCGGCGATCGCCTTGTCCATGGCGCGCTCGGTGTCGAGGACCGTGAGCTTGTAGAGGAATGCCCACCAGAGACCAACGGCGACGTGCCGCTTCCTCATACGGCCGTGGCGGAAGGCGTACGCCAGGTACGAGGGCCCGGTGTTCGTCCTGACCACCGTGCGGTCCATGTCGAAGAACGCGCCGGCTCTGCTCACTGGAAGTACTCCTCCGGGGAGATGATCCCGTACCCGAGCAACAGGATATCCATGAAGATGTTGCAGAGCGCGTGAAAAACCACGGCCGCGGTGATCGACCCGCGCCACGCGCGCATCACGCCGAAGGCGAGGGCAGGGAAGAAGACCGCCAGACGCTGGACGTCGAAGGTCACGACGTAGTGCCCGACGGCGAAGAGCGCGCTCGTGATCAGCAGGGACCAGCCGACCTCGACGCCGAACAGCGAGACCCTCCGCCGCGCGAGCAGGTCGATGCGCCCCAGCATGTACCCTCTGTAGAACAGCTCCTCGGGGAGCGCGACCACGACGAGGTTCGCCAGGGCCGAGGACGCGAAACCGGCCGGCAGCATGAGGTCGAACGTGCGCTCCCAGCCCCACCACAGGCGGAACCCGACCCAGAACGGCGGGTAGATCACGAGCGCGGTCACGAGGACGACCAGGAGCTCCTTCCAGATGGGCTGCGGCGGCAGGCCGTAGTCGTCGAACGACTCGCGGCGCGGCAGGAGCACCAGCATCGGAATGCCGACGAACACGGCACCGACCAGGGTGTGCAGGTACTCGCGAAAAAACCCTCCGGCCTGAGCGAGCTGGTAGAACACGACCGTGGCGAGCACGGAGAGCGTGTACGCCAGGCCGATCTCGACCACGAGCCAGCGCCGGTCGCGCGGCGCCGGCTGGACCGATGAACCCGTCACGGTCGCCACACTCCGCGTCACCGCCGCGCCTGTCAAGCACGAACGCTACCGAGCTACCGATCGTCTCCTGAAGCGGGTACGATGAAACCCGGCAATGTGGTCGTCGAGAATCACAATGCTGGCCCTGGCCTGGCTCACGCTCTGTGGCGTGGCGTGCGACGAACCCCGGGCGGAGCAGGACGCTGGCGGCGACGCGGGCTCGGACGCGGATCTGGAGCCTGATACGGAACACGAGATCGACGCGGACGAGCCCCTCGACGCCGAGGCGGACAGCGACGAGGAGACAGACTTCGAGTCGGGTGACGACGCGGACGTCGATCCCGATCCGGATCAGGACCAGGACACCGAGCGCGACACCGAGTCAGACCAGGGTGACGGCGAGCGCGACGGCGAGTCCGGAGAGGACGCCGACTCCGAGGACGGGGGTCCCGACCCGTGCGAAGGGGACTGCGCCGCCCGGACTGCATCTGACTGTACCTGCGCCCCCTCCGATCCCTGCGGCTGGATCGGCGACGGGGTCTGCGACCTCGCGTGCGACGACCGACCGGGCGAGCACCTCGTGGACCTGGACGACTGCGACCTGGACCTCGACGGGCTCCACGACGAGCTCGAGCTGGTCCTGGCCTTGCGATACGAGCCCTGGCTCTGGCTCTCGCCGCGCGAGGAGGGTTTCCGCGACGACCGCCTCCCGCACTTCGCCGTCGAGCCCACGGGGGAGGGGACTCTGAGCCTCTACTACGCACTCAGCTACTTCGAGGACTACGGCGATCCCGACCTGGGCGGCCTGAGCTCCCACATGGGCGACACGGAGTTCATCGTGGTCGAGGTGAGCGAGGTGGACTGGCGGGTGATACGGGTGTTCCTGTCAGCGCACTACCTGGCCTGGAACGACGCGTCCGGCTGGTTCTGGCCAGAGCAGTTGAGCTTCGAGGCCGAGGCGGACGGCTCGCTCCATCCCATTGTCTACGTGGCGGAGTGGAAGCACGCCAACTACCGCAACCTGGTGCTGTGCGACATGGGCTCGTTCTTCGCCGACCACTGCGCCGAGGGGAGCCTCGAGCCCGTGGGCATCGAACGAGGGCGCAACCTGGGCAACCCCGACACCCCGCTGATCGACGGCGTCACGCTCGAGGGTAACCTCGAGTCCTACTGGACCTCGCTGCCCTTCTGCGGCTGGCGCGTGGCCTCGGTCGATGAGGACGCGCGAGGCGGCTGCTCTCCGGCGTACACGGGATATCTGTCACGGTGGCTCGAGGGCGACCTGTGAACGTTTCGCGCGCAGGAGGTGCGATGGGTCGTGCGATACTGGCGCTGTCGAGCATCCTGGCGGTCTCGACCTGGTCGTGCGACGGTGGACGCACCCAGGATGCGGATGCGGACGGCGACGCAGACGGCGACTCGGCGAGCGATGCTGATTCCCCGGACACGACGCCGGACACCGATGTGGACGCGGATCAAGACCTGGAGCCGTTGGTGATCTGGCCCAACGAGGAGAGCCGCGCCAACTCCGACCCGTGGCTGATGGAGCACCACCAGGAGATCCAGCAGCTCCGGCCAAGGATCCTCGCCCTGAACTTCGTCAACGCACGCAGCATGGACGAGATGCGGGCGCAGCTCGAGGAGATGATCGCCGTGATGGCCGAAGCGAGCCGGTATCACGGGTACCGCGACCCGGACGCACATCCCAGGTTGCTGTACGAGCTGGCATACGCTATCGACCTGCGTGACGCCTCGCCGCCGGACGGGTGGCCGTACCGCAACAGCACGCTCTATCCTCGCGAAGATCCGCAGGTGGGCTACTGGGGCTTCGACTACGATCGGCTCTTCACCCGCGAGTACGCCGACCTCTACGGCATCGACGACCCGGACGTTCCGGGGCGGCACCTCACTCTGTGCGAGCTGATCGATCGCGGGTTGGTCCACGAGGTCTGGATCTACGGCGATGGTGACGTGCCCGACGTCTCGGCCGCCGAGATCCTGGAGCTCAAGCCGTGGTACGACGACGAGCGGCGCCGCCGCGATACCCCGATGACCCCCTGCGCCGGAAACGGTTGCTTCGAACCCGATGACGAAATTCCGTGCACTCGAACGGTACGGATCGGCTGGTTCAACAACACACGGGGACCGGGGTGCTTTCTGGAGAGCCTCTCGCACGGCTTCGAGTCCATCGGCGCCTGGTTCCCTCTTATTCTTCCGTCGCTTTCGAGGGACTTCATCCCGTTCGCGAACTACGCCCTCGACGACCGGTACGGGGTCCCCTTCGATAGCTGGTACGCGTGTCCGTACGAAGGCAACTGCCTCCAGTACCCCTCCGAGACATCGGTGCGGTGGGATATGGAGAGCCTCTCGGGCGAGATCGACCCGTACGACCCCGTCTGTGGAAACGTCCATTTCATGCCGAACGGCCGCCGTCACTACGACCTGGACAACCCGGCCTCGGTGCTGACGACCTGTGAAGGCTTCGGACTTCACGAGGGACCCGGCGGCGATGACCTGCTCCGGACGTTCAGCTCCGAGACCTTCGCTGCCTATCGCGACCTCGCGCCGGACTGCATGGGACCGTTCCTCGTGTACTGGCGCCAGAGCTTCCCGAGCGACGGCAGCGGCGCGACCGACGAGAGCGGGCGACCGATCCTGAGCTTCTGGCCCTACATCTACTACTGAGTCCGCTTGTTGAGTGCGATGGTAGCGCAGCATGGCACTCCCGAGGATACTCTCGGAATTGGGCGCGATGCTGGTCAGGAGCTGGGGCGGCCGCGATCGGTGGGATCAAAAGCTGAAGAGCTTGACCTCGTCGGGCGCCACCAGGACCGGCAACGACTGCTCCTCGAGCAACTCGACGCGGAACCGCCCGTCGCTGAGGCGCTCGACCATCCTGGCCTTGCACCACTCCCCGTTGTAGAGGACCTGGGCCATCGTCCCGGCACGGACGGTGTCCTGGCGGAGCGCCGTGGTCGGTACCCGCACCCGGGCGCCGTTCGCGAACAGGACCAGGGTCGTCCCGTCGTGTCCGTCCTCCTCCACGGTCCCCAGAGTGTAGTACCGCCGGACCTCGGTCGGGGCCAGCACCGGCTGGCCCTTCGTCACCGGTCTCACGATGGCCCGAGACCATGACGGCCCGCCGTGCTCCACATCGCGGGGATACCCCTCGCGGTCCACCAGGAGTGGTGTCGTGGAGGCGAGGAACGCTACTGCGACCACCACGAGGACGACCCACGCTCCCGCCGCGACCCTGACCCTCGTGACCGTCTGGTCCATCGCCGCGAGGGTCCTGCGGAGCAGGGAAGCCGGCGCTGGCTCGGGCCGTGCGGGCGGCGTAGCCGCCGCCATGTCGATGGGCTCGCCGGGTGGAGGGATCGCCAGGACCTCAGCGGTCCGGGCCGAGCCCCGGTATGGGTCGGCCCCGTCGACCTCGCTCCGCCTGAGGAGCGTCAGCTCGAGCAGGTCCTGGTCGTTCACCGGGACGGCGTAGCGCTCCAGCCCGAGCGCGCGGCCGAGGGAGAAGGCCAGGTCGAGGGCCTCATGCCTGAGGTCCAGCGCCGCGACGACAAAGGGCCAGCGGAGGGTCTGGCGCGAGCCGTCGCGCCCGCGGTGGTCGAGCTCCAGCTCCATCGGGATCGGCCCTTCACCCTCCCGGCCGATCGCGATCCTGGCCTCGAGGATCGCCTCGAGGGCGATGGCGATGTTCCGGGTCAGGAGCGTGGGCGGCAGTGCCACCGTCGCCCGGACCACGTTGCGGCTCCTGTCCGCGATGAACCGCGTGACCTGGACCGGGTGGCCAAGCGAGGAGGTGCGCTGAGCGCCGAGCCTCGCGAACCGCACGATATCGACGGGGGCGAGCCCGAGCACCGCCCCTGGCGCCGGCCGGCCTCGGGTGCGCGCAGTGAGGACGACCGCCTCGCCGTCGCCGGCCCTCGTCATTGGCGCCGCCCCCACGAAAGGGACCAGCGCGGCCGCCCGCGCGGCCGGCGTTCTCGATTCAACGACCCATGTCAGCGCGCCATGGAGCCAGGCCGCCCCGCCCCTCTTCAGCCCATCGCAGAGCACGAGCCGCCGCTCGCCCGCCATGGCGACGACCCGGAGAGCATCTTCCGTGCTCGAGCTGGACTGCTCGACCACGAGCTCCTCCACCTCGTCCCATCGCACTATCGAGTGGACCGGAACGAGCCCCCACCGCGCGACGTCGAGACCCGCCCAGGTCGCGCGGAGCAGGGTCCTCCCGTGGCGTCGCCCATACCACCTCAACAGGACGACCGCGAGAGGGATCGCGATCATCACGAAGAAGGCACAGACGTGGAATGCGACCACACGGAGCGTCACGGAGCCGCCCGCATCCAGGGTGTTGGCCATGATCGTGAGCAGGGTGGCGATGCCGACGATGCCAATGAGGATCCAGGCGCAGCCGGAGAGGAGCCCGAGGTACCACTTCTCGTAAGGTCGGGAGAGGACGATCTCGCCCTCGCGGAGCTCCGCGCCCAGAGACGGAGGGACCGGGCCGGGTCTGGTCACGGACCCTGGGTGGGCCTCCAGCCAGGCCCGGAGCGACGTTCCAGGGCAACCGACGTCCAGCCCGACCTTGTCGGAGAGCCCGTGGGACACCAGCTCCGCGCCGAGCTGGCGCGCGAGCGCCCCGGCCCAATGCCGGGCGCAGCGGTAGGTGCCCGTTCGGATCAGCTCCCGGTCGTCGAGCATCACGAAGTACGCCGGGCTCCAGTGCTTCCTGGAGGGGTTGCTCCGCAGGACCACCACGCGCTTCGGATCGCCGAGTGGCTCGTGCTTGCGGAGAAACGATACGAAGAGGCCGTCGTGGCGGGTGACGGTGCGGCGCACGACGTCGACGGTGACGCCATGCTTGACGGCCAGGACGGTGGCGTAGAAGAGGCCGATGACAGAGAAGACCAACCCGACGCGTTCTCTCTCCACGAAAAAGGGAGCGCCGTAGACCATCGCCAGGAAGGCGATGGCGGCATAGACCGTGATCGCGATCGCGAGCTTGATGGCACCGGCGCGGGTGCGATAGCTCGAGAACGTCAGTCGGGCCGGGTGGTCCTCGGTGGTGCTCATCGTCTGTCGCCTCGTGCTCTGTCGAAGGTCGCGACGACCTCCGTCATGTGGGTGCCCTCTCTGGGGGCAGCGTTGTCATTGCAAACCGTTCGTGGATTTCACGGGCACGCCGGCGGGTCGACGCGCTCGAACGGGGCGGGGGCGATGGTCCCGGTCACGACGAGGGCCGGGCTGCTGAGCTGGATGCGGCCGTCCGCGCCGTCGCCTCCGTACTGGCTGGTGGTGGCACCCTCGGGGCCGCCGTCGCCGCCCACGGCCGAGAGTGCTCCCTCGATCCGCAGGTCCATCGCCTCGAGCCAGATCATGCCTCCGGCCCCGCCGCCTCCTCCGCCCGAGGAGCACGAGCCCGAGACCTTGATCGCGCCCCGGCCGCCGTCGGCGGTGATCCGCCCTCCGGCAGCGATCACGATCTCCCGGGCGATGATGCGGATT
>Ga0233425_10008173_pt1 | contig 14103 bp, 8 predicted proteins | sample Watercolumn_Towu_2_FD_181712 | JGI IMG/M metagenome (GOLD analysis project Ga0233425, IMG submission 181712) | Freshwater microbial communities from Lake Towuti, South Sulawesi, Indonesia - Watercolumn_Towuti2014_140_MG | ecosystem: Environmental > Aquatic > Freshwater > Lake | place: Indonesia...
TGGAATAGCTGCCCACCGGCAATACGGAGGCTTCCAGGGCCTGCTTCACCTCGTCGGAGGATTGGGCATTGGCAACCGTGGAGATCAGGATGCCGTATTTTGTAAAAGCGCTTGTCACCTGCCTGAGCCCGTCGCTGGCCGGTTTCAGATAGCTCAGCAGGATGGTGGCATCGTAGATGGCTGCCGAATACTTTTTAGTGGCCAGGTGATAGGCGATGTCGACGGAAGGGTTCAGGTATTTCTCGATCAGGTCATAGTCAGCGCCTATATCTTGTTTGTCGGTAATCGTGGCGAGAAGGGCGCTATGCGCAACCGGCTTCAGGATGGCAGTTACTGTTTTGTAGTAATTGTAAAGGGCCTGCGGGCTCGCTTCCGAGGCCTTGTCTGTGGCGGCCATCATCGTCTTCATGGCCTGGTTGGCAGCGTTGAACGCCGTATGCGCATTCCGGATGAGGCTGCTCACCTGGGATTCGACGCTGCTGTAGGAATCGTACTGCCGGATGAGAAAGGTGCCGAAGCTGATTAGGCTATGGTCGGCTTTATAAAAATCAATTACCACATTATTCGTTTGCTCTTTGGCCAGCAGTAAGCCTAAATACACTTTGAGGGCTGTCTGGCTTTTCAGCATAGTATTGAGCTCTTTGGGTGTGATCCAGATCTGCTGATCGTCTTTGCTGATGAGGCTTTGAGAGATCAGGTTGCTCAATCCGATGGAAGAGGCAAGGTTATAATTGCTATAGTAGCTGCTGTCTTTCGAAAAGGTTTTGATGCCTGCCAGCTCCTCCGAGCCGCTGATGGATTGCAGCAGGTCGGCGGGATTGGGCAATTGCACGGCTTCTTTCGCGGTGAACAACCCGAGCCCGACCCAGCGCCCTTCGCGGCCGTCAAAAAAGGCATGCAGCTGTTTCAGGCGCTCCTGGCAATTGCCGAACTTACTTTTATTGAGAAGAGAAGCGTCGCAACTGGCTTCTGTCAAATGTTTGATCTGGTATAGATTCATCGGCAGGTTCTGCACATCCGTTTCAAAAGCTTCTTTTAAGACCTGGATCACCGAGGCATAGGCATAGCCGTCGATCACATTGAGAAAAGAGCTCGTTTGAGGGAACAGGGTCTTTAATTCGGGATAGGCGTTCAGCTGTTCCTGCATCCTGCTGAAAAAGGCTTCGTTCAGCTCGTCTTTGGTACGCTCGGCCAGGAACCTCGCAATGCCGGCCGCAAAGTAGGTTACGTTGGTGTTCCCGATGCTTCCCGTCAGGCCGGCGAATCCCCCCTCCGGCAAGGCCCTGCCATAAAGGCTTCCGAATACCTCATTGAGGTAAGGATTGGCTTTTATGGTGGCGGCATTCACACCATAAGAGGCGAGGATCTTCATCTTCAGGCGCGCATCGCTGTTTCCGTCGAGCAGAGCCATCACATCATAATACATGTAGCCCGCTTCGTAGTCGTCATCTTTCTGAGGAGTTCCTGCCTTGTTGCCGCTTCCACCAGCGCTTTCACCCGGAGCGCCGCCGTTTCCGGCAGAGCCGCCATTGGCAAGCCTCAGCATAAAGTCTTTTCCTCCAAGGCTGAGAAGGATTTCTCGGGAAGGAATGTTATAGGCGCCTGGATTCGTTTTCAGATCCGTTTCAACGACATACTCGAAAGGATCGCCGGCATGAAAGGTCAGGTCCCCGAGGCCCAGGATTTGGCCCGGATTGAGCAGCTGACGGTCTGCATTGTTTTTCAGCACGATCGCTTTCCCGCTGAAATCCTTGCTGAACCGAAGCTTCAGCGGCAGGCTTAAATTGTTCAGGGCATCCGTTGTGACGGGCAAACCGCCTTGTAAGGAAAAGCTGATGACAGAGCCCTGCGAAAAAGAAAGCAGGGTTATCAGCAGGCATGAAAGGAGTAGGAATGGTTTCATCATTTATGAGAGTTTAAAATTGAAAGCGTTAAGCGTATCCTGTAAAGGCAGCACGAAGCTGAATTTGGCATTTCCTCCCAGCAGCATGCCGATCAGCTTTCCGCTTTCGGTGTGATAGACACAGCTGCCCGAATCGCCGCCGCCCGAAACGGTTTGGGAGGTGGCCCTGTCGTTGGTGCTTCCGATGAGGATGATGTTGCGGATGTAGCGCGGCGTATTGAAATAGTTGATCTCGAATGATACATCGAAGTCCAGGATGTAAGCATTGCGGATGTTGTTCTGCCGCGAGGCGATCGTGATATTCGGAGCGCCAGTATGAAGATCGCTTTCCGACACCTCATAAAAGCCTCCGGCAAACGAGAGGTAATCATCCGGAATGCTGGCTTTATCCGTGATCTCGGCAATGGCAAGGTCCTGGTTGAATTTCATCTGCTGGAAGAAAAGCCTGGTGGACGGAATACCGTTGAGAAGCCCGTCCCTTGCCTGATCCTGGCCCAGCACGCCGCCATAGTCGCGGAAGTCGCCGTAGGTAAATACATGCCCCGAGGTGAGGAGGCCTTTGAAGCCGGGATTGGTGGCAGAGTCCACGAGGCAGCATACCGAGCCATAGTACTTCGGGCTATCGGAATCGCTGAGCTCATCCGTGGCCTGCCCGATGTGTGGCTTTCCCTTACCGGCACCGGGGATGATCTCCGTGGGAACGCTTACGACCGAGCCGCTTTTCAACGTGGCGCTTACTTCCGCCGGAATAGCCTGTGTCTCCGAATCCCTGACGTAAATCGTCACGGTGCTCCTGCCATCTTTCAGGGTATTGCTTACGCATTCGATGTTCGGGTACCTCGCCAGCAGCTCGTCGCGGTTTTGATTGGCTGCCAGCCGGGCGAGCTCTGTGTTGGTTAAGGGAGCGGTGCCCGGATCCGCCTTCGCTCCTGAGTTGCGGCCAAGCGATCCGGCATGTTCAAAATAGGATTGGGTGGCTTTGGCGCCGAACACAAAGGCGATGACACCCATCCAATAGCCATCCAGACCGATGTCCTGTAAGGAGCCTTTGTCCCAGCCGATCTTCAGCATCAGCATGCAGAGCACATTGGCAAACATAAAGACGATGATGCGCATGGTGCTGATCTCCTTGGACTGCCCTCTCAGCATATCCGGGAAGGCAAAGGCCACGCCCAGCATGGTGGTGAAAAAAGCAATGGAAATGCCATTGGGCGTTGGGTCCTCGTCGAGCTGAAGCGAACTGAAATAATGGATGACGCCACCTGGCAAGAGATAGGAAGCGAAATAAACCACGCCAAAGGCGATCAATAAAAAACCGAAGAGCTGAACATAGGTGAGCTTGCCTTCGCCTTTCTGAATCCAATCCCTTTTCAGAAAATTGGAGAACCTGGTTTTGAAATGAGCATTCATAGGCCTGTTTTTTGAAACGTATTTTCGCAATCGCTGGGGCTGTTCAAATGTATAGGAATATTCAGACATAAAAACGAGGGTTTCTACTCGGTTTTTGAGTGGAAATCTACATCATACCGGTGTGACACCGGATTTTTTAACGGGTTATCCATCTTCGGAAGATCCGGTATGTCGTCTTAATGCCATTGTGTGGTGGGTAGATCGGATGCAATTTTTCTGCAAGGAGAGAAATGCTGTCGAAAGCAATCATGTCGGGCAAATCGGTATCTTTACAAGAGCTATCATTTACATACAAAAGAAGAGTTATGAAAAAAATAGGATTCTTATCATTCGGCCACTGGGCCAATCATCCTGCCTATAGCACCCGCACGGCCAGCGACACCTTGCTCCAGTCGATTGACCTGGCCGTTGCTGCCGAAGCACTGGGTGTTGACGGTGCCTATTTCCGGGTACATCATTTTGCCGCTCAGCTGGCGTCCCCCTTTCCTTTGCTGGCAGCTATCGGCGCCAAAACGAGCAAAATAGAGATTGGGACCGGCGTGATCGATATGCGCTATGAGAATCCGCTCTACATGGTGGAGGATGCCGGCGCTGCTGATCTGATCTCTGAAGGGCGATTGCAGCTGGGGATCAGCCGGGGTTCGCCCGAGCAGGTCATAGATGGATGGCGCTATTTTGGCTACGGTCTATCCGAGGGAGAAACCGATGCAGACATGGGACGCCGTAAAGCGTTGGCGTTTTTGGATAAGCTAAAAGGCGTCGGATTTGCGCAACCCAATCCAAACCCGATGTTTCCCAACCCACCGGGCCTGTTGCGGCTGGAGCCACACTCAGAAGGGCTGAGGGACCGGATTTGGTGGGGAGCCGCGACTAATGCAACAGCCATATGGGCCGCAGAGCATGGCATGCATCTGCAAAGCTCCACGTTGAAATTCGACGAAGGCGGTAAGCCTTTCCATATACAGCAGGCAGAGCAGATCAGGCTGTACAGGGAGGCATGGAAAAAAGCGGGGCATCAGCGCGAGCCAAGGGTGTCTGTGAGCCGGAGTATCTTTGCGTTAATGACCGATGAGGATCGCTATCTGTTTGGGCGTGATGCGAAAGGGACCGATCAGTTCGGGTATATTGAAAAAGATACACGCGCTGTTTTTGGCAGAAGCTATGCGGGAGAGCCTGATCAGCTTGTTAAGGAGCTGGCGCAGGATGAGGCCATCAGGGAAGCGGATACGGTTCTTTTAACGATACCGAATACCTTAGGGGTCGATTATAATATTCACGTGCTGGAATCTATTTTAAAGCATGTGGCTCCGGGCTTAGGCTGGCGTTAATGAAGTGTCCGGAACTTATAAAGATAAAATTTCCTGATAAGGTAGTGACGGTTAAAGCGGCGCTCTCATGATCGCATCCGGAAGCTAGCGTCGCTTTCTTTTGGCATATGGAGAAGCAGAACAGGATCGTTTTAAAACAAACACGGATTAAAATAAAAACAAGATGCAATACAAATTTGAAAAACCGATTGTCGGAACCGGTGGAACTATAAACTACCAATGTACCATCGAGTGGCGCAATGGACGCTTTATAGCGGATGAGCCGCCAAAAAATGGCGGGCAGGACTTAGGCCCTGATCCTTTCACATTACTGATGAGCTCCCTTGCTTCCTGTACAATCATAACGCTCCGGATGTATATTGAACGAAAAGGATGGGAGGTGCCGAAGATCCTTGTCAAGACCAACATGTTTCAAACAACGACCGGAGAAACCATGAATTACTTTATAGACAGGGATATCTCGTTTCCGGATAGCGTTCTCGATCCGGATCAGAAAAACCGGCTTTCCGCCATTGCAGAGCAATGCCCTGTGTCAAAAGTTCTGGAAGGAAATACCAAAGTGCGGACCTTTGTGTATCATGAAGAAGCTACCGAAAAAAGCCTGCTTTATAAAAATGATGACATCACCGTTGTATGGAAATCCGGGCTCTGCAAACATTCCGGCAGATGTGTGACACAATTGCCGGAGGTATTTAACCTGAAAGGACATCCCTGGGTTAATATGAATGGAGCTGATGTGCAGACCATCATGGAGCAGGTAGGCAAATGCCCGACAGGCGCGTTATCCATACAACCTAATAACCCTTAATACAGCTTTAAATTCCAAACCAGGAGAAAAGCACAAGGTGCCGGTAAGGGCCGGTTTTTTCGTGCGCGGCTGGTATCAAGCTTGAGGTGCCTGGGATGGTCGTGATCCTTGCTCTGAGCGCGGAAGGTTGTCGCAAATGGCCTTGCTATTGGCGCAAATACCCGTGAGGAGAAAAGCATTCAGGGCTTAACTTTGTAACATCACTCACACATCCTAAACACATGAGCACTCTCAACACTACCATTGCCGGCCTCGAATTTGCGCAAATCGGCTGGGTTGTTCCGGACATTCACGCCACCGCCGGATTTTTATCGAACACCCTGGGCATTGCAGGCTTCCCGCCGCCACAGCATGTACGGGCACAGGACCTGGACATGAGCTATTACGGAAAGGTGGTGGAGGCCGAGTGGCTGACGACACAGGCCTTTAACGGAGGCACGTTCATCGAGCTGGTGCAGCCTCTTTCCGGGCAAAGCATGTTCCACGATTATTTTAAGAGCTACCCGGCTGGAGGCACGCAGCACCTTGCCTTTCGTTTACCGGTGAGCGATTTCGAACGCATCACCGGCGAGCTGCGGGAGCAGGGCTATGAGGAGATCAGCGCGGTCGATCACCCGATCGCCCGCATGGCCTTCTTCGATACTTATCAAACGCTGGGCGTTGTTACCGAAATTATGGGGATCACGCCCGAAGGGTGGAAGGCTATCGCGCAGATGCAGAAGTCCCGCTAGCCTTTTTCAGAGCCGGCACCAATGAAAAACGAACCGACCGGAAGATTTATTACCTTTAACCAAAAACGATTAAGCTATGATCCTTCACTACCTGACCACAGAATTCGAACATGAAGTAAACAACACCCGCCGGTTGCTCCAGGCGATCCCCCAAAAAGACATCGCCTACAAGCCCTCCGAAACCTCCTGGACCATGGGAGAGCTGGCGCAGCACATCGCTACCATCTACTACTGGTATGTGGGCGCACTCACGCAGGACGTTTACGATACGACGGCGGATCGCCTGGAACGCGGTGCCACAAGCGATATAAAGGCCACGCTGGCGCTTTTTGAAAGCAATGTGGAGAAGGCGAGGGCAGCGCTAAAAACACTCACCGAGGAAAAGCTGCAGGCCAACTGGACGATGAAAGCCGGAGAGCATGTGATTCTGGGCCCTATGCCGAGAGGCATTGTGGCGCGCGGCTTTTTATTCAATCATATTTACCACCACCGCGGCGAAATGATCGTGTACCTGCGGGCTACCGGCAACAAGGTGCCTGGCCTGTACGGGCCTACGTATGAGGAGAGCAAGAGAGGGTAGAACCCGTATTCGCTTACCTCTTTGCGGTCACGCCTGGGGCCTGGGTGCCGGAACGACAGTAAGGAACTCTATTACAGGAACACTTCTCGATACGGCCATGCAAAGAGCAGGCATTGCCATCCGAAGTGACAGGATAATTTACGGTCAGTTCGAGTAATTTCGCAATACGCGCACAGCGTATGCGAAGTTGTATCGGGAACGACAGAAGGGAGCTGACATTTCCCCGATACAATAATACAAAGAACACACATTGCCACCCGAAGTGACAGAATGTTCGCCGCCTGATATTACTCAAATTAAAAAACCACCCGATTGAGGTGGTTTTCTTTTTGTGATTCCAGTTGACCAAATATCGAACCAGATTTTAGAAGATTTGAAACAGTTAAGTGTCTTAAGCTCTTACTGACAAGGGTTAAGGTGATTCAGGACCAATAGTACAGGAAATCTTTAGGGGTTCCGATCACTGTCCCATGACGATAGTTTCCTCCCTCATGGACAATATAATGGCAGGCTTCGCACAAGATAATACAATTACCTACAGTGTTCGTACCTACAAATTTCACATGCCGGATATGATGGGCATGTGCAGATTCACCAAATTCATGTTTTAATTTTCCCTGTACTCCTAAAGCATGAATATTGGTGCCGCATGAACCGCATAGGTTCATTTGCCGCAAGAGGGCGTTCTTCTTTGTCTGTATCGAAAACCGTAGATTAACACTCATTACGTTCCAAGAGCAAAGTTATGAGATTCAATTGTACTGTTACACATAGCATTGATGTTTCTAGTCTGCCAGCAGGATATTATTTCATTACAATCACAAAACAAAACCGTGCTGTGCTACCCAGTAGGTTTATTAAAGAGTAAATACCACTGGTACAAAATCTTCAATGGAGGTCAATAATGTCTTTGTAAATTGATGAATACTATTTTCTTACTCCTGTTGAATCTAATTGAAAACTCTGATCATATTCCATATAAAATTTATAGGTGTCTAAATCGCTATCCTTGCATTTATTCAGGTAAGTAGTAGCTATAGATGTATTATTTTCTTTAAGCGAAATCTTATACAAAAAGTAATAAATAGTTGCTTTCGACGGCTCGAGCATTTCATAATCCAAAAGATTTAATAGTGCCTTTTTGTATTTACTTCTGTTTTGCGGGTCGCTGGCATATTTGTAACTTAAATTATAAGCAGTTCCCCGATAAGTGGGATCAGAATTAAATACCAGCATTTCCTGAAAAGTATGAGGCGTTTCTGCTTTTGCTAAAGCACGATAGATATTATTTAACCTTGCATCTAATGGGTTATCTTCTTTCATTACATTCGCGTAAATAATTGTTGCAAAAAAGCCTATAGTAAAAAAGACAGTTGCAGTAGCCGATAGATCGAATGTTGATGGCTTCTGAGTTGCTTCAATGGCATTAACCCCTTCGCCACGGATTTTTATCTCTTTGGTAGTAGTAGAACTGATTTTTGCAGTAATGATGAAGCTAATGGCTTCACCTGGATTTAGTGTATCTATGTTGAACCGCACACGGTTAATTTCCGTTTTTAAATCTTTTATCAAATCATGTGAGGTTACTTGGTCAATTTCAGCATCCGACAAATTAATGTCCACTGTGATACTTTTAATAAGTTTTTTGCCGCTATTGGTTAATTTGATCGCATAATATTTTCCGTCTTTGCCATGCAGAGGAAAAATCTCGGATTCTGTAAGAGAATAGCCTAAGTTTAATTTTTCTCGACGGCTCCAAATATACCAACTTGTAAAAAGAACAACGATGGTCCCAGTTGCCACTCCGGTACCTATACTTTGAAAAACAGATGAAAATGTTGACATTTTTAATAATTAGTTTATCAAATATAACAAAAACAGCAAATCATACTGTACTATACTTCACTCTTACTTACCTGCAGCTCATTTAGCACAGCCTATGATTCTTTCTTTGCTTTAGCCTTTTCCTGGAGATCGTGGATTTTCCAGAGTGAGTAATTCAATTCGAACCAATGGCCTGCTGCTTAGAAGGCAGCTGCTCTATCCTCACGACCTGTCGTGAGAGCTACCGGACCAAAACTTTCGAAACTAAAAAACCACCCGATTGAGGTGGTTTTTTGCGTGACTCCAATTGGATTCGAACCAATGGCCTGCTGCTTAGAAGGCAGCTGCTCTATCCAGCTGAGCTATGGAGCCAAATGATGTGTTTTGCGATTTACTTCATTATTGCGGAAAGTAAACCTCTTTATTTAGTTGTAGCCCGTACGGGAATCGAACCCCATATGCCAAAACGGAATGCGAATTTACTAATTTTTTTCATTCCCCCATCCACTTTTTTTAATCCGCCGGATCAGGCAATATTTTGCTATTTTTAGCGCTTTAAGCCGTGGTTAAACTATCCGTCGTTATTGTTAATTACAACGTCAAGCATTTCATCGAGCAATGCCTCTTTTCGGTGCTGAAAGCCGCACAGCACGTGAGCTGCGAGGTGTTCGTGGTGGACAATAACTCCGTAGACGGCTCTGTAGGCCTCATCAAAAGCAGGTTCCCGCAGATCACCCTCATAGAGAACAAAACCAATACCGGCTTTTCCGTAGCCAACAACCAGGCCATCCGGCTGGCCAAAGGCGAGTATGTGCTCCTGCTCAACCCCGATACTGTGGTGCAGGAGGACACCTTCGTGAAAACGGTGGCCTTTATGGACGAGCATCCGGATGCCGGAGGACTGGGTGTGAAAATGCTGGACGGGCAGGGCAACTTTGCCCCCGAGTCCAAGCGCGGTCTGCCAACGCCTTCGGTCGCTTTCTACAAGATGTTCGGCCTCTCGAAGCTCTTCCCGAAATCCCGGAAATTCGGCAAATACCACCTGAGCTACCTTCCTGAGAACGAGGTGAACGAGGTAGACGTTCTCAGCGGCGCTTTTATGCTGATGCGCAGGAGCGTCCTCGATAAGACCGGCCTGCTCGACGAAACCTTTTTCATGTACGGGGAGGACATCGACCTCTCCTACCGCATTACCAAAGCCGGCTATAAGAACTATTACTTTCCGCTCACGCAGATCATCCATTACAAGGGCGAGAGCACGAAGCGGAGCAGCATCAACTACGTCCTTATCTTTTATAAGGCAATGGCCATCTTTTCGAAAAAGCATTTCAGCGGCTCGCATACCTTCTGGTTTACCTTTCTCATCAACATGGCCATTGTCCTCAAGGCGGGCGCGGCCCTGCTGAGCCGCTTCTTCAAGGCTTTCACCGTGCCGCTCATCGATTTTATCTGGCTCACGGCCGGGCTTTTCGTCATCAAAGACCTGTACCTCAGCAAAACGGGGCTCAGCGTCGACGTTTACTCCCAGAAGCTGCTGCTGATCGCTTTTCCGGCCTATGCGCTTGCCTGGATCCTGATGGTGTACTTCAACGGCGGCTACGACAAGCCGGTGAAGCTGCTGAAGATCGGGCGGGGCATCGTGGTAGGTACGGTGTTTATCTTATTGGGCTATTCCCTCCTGCCGGAAACGTTGCGCTTTTCAAGGGCTTTTATCCTCTTCGGCACAGGCTGGGCCTTTGTAAGCTTCCTCTTGCTGCGGCTGATCCTGCATTTCCTGAAAGTGCGCTCCTACAGCCTCTCGTCGGAAACGACCAAGCGTATTGCCATTGCGGGCAATGCGGCCGAGTTCGAGCGCGTGTCGGGCCTCCTGAAAGAAACACAGCTCAGGCCTTCCTTCATCGGCTTTGTGAATACGGAAAGCGGCGAGGCGCAAGGCCTTGCCAGCATCGGCCATATTGCCCAGCTCGACGAGATCATCAAGGTGCACGGCATCAACGAGATTATCTTTTGTGCCAGGGACATCAGCTCCGGGGAGATCATCAATTATATGCTCACCATGGTATCCAGCGGCGTGGATTTTAAGATCGCTTCGCCCGACAGCCTTTCGATCATCGGCAGCAACCACATCGACACCGCCGGCGATCTGTACATGATCGATGTGAACAGCATTACGAAGCCTGAGAACCAACGCAAAAAACGTTTGCTCGATTTCGGAATGGCCCTGCTGATCCTGGTGTTGAGCCCTGTTCTGTTCTTTTTGCAGGAAAAGAAATCGCGCTACTTTTTAAATGTGTTCAGCGTTCTGCTCGGCTTTTATTCCTGGGTGGGTTACGGCAAGGGCACGGACAAATCCCTGCCGAGCATCAAGCGCTCGGTGCTGTCGCCCGATATGCTCTCCGCCACAGCGCTCGATGCCGATAAGGTCAAGCTGCTGAACCTGCGCTATGCCAAGGATTACAGGCCTGAGAAAGACCTCGTCATCATCTGGAGATGCATCCGGAAGCTGGGGGTGTAACTGATATAAGAGGCATCGCCAAAAAGAACCGCCCCTTCGTATCCCTGGCGCTTATCCTAATACGTTCCGGTATAGCGCGTCGCGCTGTGATGGTCTGCCTGTGGCAATCACGCTGGGACCTGAGGATCGGAAACGGCTGGAGCAGCCACTGGAAGGGACATTTTACTGATTCATAAAAATGAAAAGCCCCATGCTATACGTTGTAGCATGGGGTTTTCCTATAGCACTTTGTTAGAAGCTTAATTCCAGCCGCCGCCCAGGGCCTTGTAAATATTGACCCTCGCATTCATCTGCTGCTTCTTGGTTTCGATCAGCTCGAACTTCGATTCCAGCGCATCGCGCTGCGTCATCAATACTTCCATGTAATCCGCTCTCGCCGATTTGAAGAGGTTATTGGAGATGGTGATCGATTGCGTCAGCGCCTCTACCCGCTGCGATTTGAGGTCGTAGCTTTTTTTCAGGTTGCTGATGTTCGATACCTGGTTAGCCACTTCGATATAAGCGTTCAGGATCGTGCGCTCGTAATTGTACACCGCCTGGATCTGCTTGTTGTTGGCGCTGTAATATGCCGCCTTGATCGCATTCCGGTTGATGAGCGGTGCCACCAGGTCGCCCGCCAGCGAATAGATCAGCGACTGAGGTGTTTTGATCAGAAAGGCCGGGTTAAAGGCCTGGTAGCCTGCACCCGCCCTGATGTTGAGAGAAGGGTAGAACTTGGCCCTTGCCACTTTCACATCGAGCTTGGAAGCCATGAGCTCCAGCTCCGCTTTCTTGATGTCTGTGCGGTTGCTCAGCAGCTGTGAAGGAATGCCGGCGTAGATGGTGTCGTTCGTGAGGCTGGCGAAGCTCTGCGAATCCCGCTGAACCGTTTGCGGGAACCTTCCTACCAGGAAGTTGATCCGGTTCTCCGTCTCAACGATCTTTTGCTGGATGTCGAACTGCAGGCTTTTGGTATGGAATACCTCCGCCTCGAAACGGCGCACGGCAAGCTCCGTCACACGGGTCGACTCTTTTTCCTGCTTCACGATCTTGAGGGCATTCGTCTGGATCTCGATGTTCTGTTTCACGATCTCGAGCTGGTTGTCGAGCGCCAGCAATTCATAATAGGAATTGGCGATCTCGGAGATCAGCTGCGTCACCATGAAATTCTTTCCCTCGATGGTGGAGAGAAAGCGCTTGAAGGCCGCTCTTTTCGCATTGCGGAGCTTCTGCCAGATATCCACCTCCCAGGAGGCATATACGCCAAACATATAATCCGGCAGGACCTCCGGAGTAGCCTGTCCGGGCGCGATCGTCGTGATGGCGTCGCTGGCGCCCTGGCTCGTATGCCTGCCGACCTTGTCCACGCCGGCGGAGGCACCAACACCCAGAAAAGGCAGGTATTCCCCTTTCCTGGCCCGCACTTCGTTTTTGGCCACCTGAATTTCCTGCAGCATGATGTTCAGCTCCTGGTTATTTTTCAGGGCCGTATCGATCAGGGCATTCAGGTTCGGATCGGTGAAAAAATCCTTCCATTTGGTTTTCGCCGTGTTGGTGGAGTCCTGCGCGCCGCCATAATTCGCAGGAACGGTTTTGTTCTCTTTTGTGTGAACAAAAGACGGCCCTTTGCAGGCAGTATAGGTCAGGGCAACAAGCGTGATCCCTATATAGGTCTTGATTCTCTTAGTGCGCATCGTCTTCATGTTCTTCATTGTGTGGAAAATTGTCTATCTGATGAACAATCTCTTCGGTTAAAGAGCTGTCCTCTTCGTTTTTAATGAGTTTGCGTCCTTTGGCCCATGAGGCGAAAATGAAATACAATCCCGGAACGATGATCACGCCGAACAGGGTTCCGAACAGCATCCCGCCTAAGGCAGAGGAGCCGATGGTCTTGTTGCCAATGGCGCCGGCACCATGCGCGAATACCAATGGGATCAGGCCCGCAATAAAGGCGAAGGAGGTCATGAGGATCGGCCTGAAACGCACTTTGGCGCCCTCAATGGCGGCCTCAATAACGGTCGCGCCCTGCCGTTGCTTCTGCACGGCAAATTCCACGATCAGCACCGCGTTCTTGCCAAGCAGGCCTACCAGCATCACGAGCCCCACCTGTGCATAGATGTCGTTGGCCAGCCCCATGCCCTTGATCAGCAGGAAGGAGCCGAACACACCGGCCGGTAAAGAAAATACCACCGACAGGGGAATGATGAAGCTCTCGTACTGAGCCGCAAGCACAAAGTACACGAACACCAATACGATGATGAAAATATAGATCGCTTCGTTGCCGCGCCTGGTCTCATCATAAGAAAGCGCTGCCCAGTCGATGTCGTAGCCGTGAGGCAATGTCTTGGCGGCCACTTCCTGCACCGCCTTGATCGCCTCGCCGCTGCTGTAGCCCTGTGCAGGCCCGCCGCGGATCGCCGCCGTGTTGTACATGTTATAGCGGTTGATCTCGTTGGCGCCCTGCTGCTTTTTGATCTTCATAAAGGCGGAGAAAGGAACCATCTCGTCGCGGTTGTTTTTCACATACAGGTTCATGATGTCTGTCGGGAGCTTCCTGAACTCAGGCGCCGCCTGCACGAATACTTTGAAGAAGCGCTGGTACTTGATGAAGCCGAGCTCATAGGTGCTGCCTACAAAAATTGAGAGCGTGTTCATGGCATTGCCGATGGTCACGCCTTTCTGCATGGCCGCCTGGTTGTCGATCTCGATCTCGTACTGAGGATAGTTGGCGCTGAAGAAGGTAAATAAGCCTGTAAGCTCTTTGCGCTTCCTCATCTCGTTCATGAAATCCGTCGTTACCTTTTCGAGCTGCTTGTAATCACCGCTGTTGGTCTTATCCAGAAGCTGTAAGGCGAAGCCGCCTGCCGCGCCGAAGCCCGGTACAGCCGGCGGATCGAAGAACTCGATCGTAGCGCCGGGAATAGACTTCGCTTTTTGTTCCAGCTCCTCGATGATCTCACCCACCGAATGCTTCCGATCCGACCAGGGCTTTAAGTTGATGAGGCAGGTGCCGGCATTGGAGCCG
>Ga0233425_10008174_pt1 | contig 14101 bp, 7 predicted proteins | sample Watercolumn_Towu_2_FD_181712 | JGI IMG/M metagenome (GOLD analysis project Ga0233425, IMG submission 181712) | Freshwater microbial communities from Lake Towuti, South Sulawesi, Indonesia - Watercolumn_Towuti2014_140_MG | ecosystem: Environmental > Aquatic > Freshwater > Lake | place: Indonesia...
CACGTGGAGCAGCCCGACGCTCGCGTGGGCGTAGAAGATGGCCTCGGTCGAGTGGCGGCGACAGAGGGCGAGCACGCCGTCGATGTAGTCGGCGAGCACCTCGACCGGCACGGCGGCGTCCTCGATCGTGGGGATCGGCTTGCGGTCGCCGCGGAGGCCCAGCAGCAGGCCGAGCCCGGCCTTGCGCACGGCCCAGACCGCCGCCTGCTCGCGCGGGTCGAGCACCAGCGTGCACAGGCGCGGCGCGAGGCTGTCGGCCAACGCGCGGGCGCGGTCGGCGGCCTCCGCCGGCGTGTCGGCGATGAACTCGATGAGCAGCAGCGCGCCAGGGTCGCCCTGCACAAAGCCACAGGAGCGCGCCGTGGTCGGGTTCTGGCGGGCCAACGCCAGCAGCGCCCGGTCGAGCAACTCGACCGCCGAGGGTCCGTGGCCCAGAATCGGCGGCACGGCGGTCAGGCTCTGGCGCAACGTCTCGTAGTGGACCACGACCAGACTCGTCGACGCCGGCCGCGGCACGAGCTTGACGCGGGCTTCGAGGACCGTGGCGAGCGTGCCCTCGCTGCCGCAGATCAGCTTGGCGAGGTTCCAGCGGTCGGTGCCCACGAACTCGTCGAGGTTGTAGCCCTGGACGCGGCGCATGACCTTGGGGTAGCGCGCGAGGATCTCGTCGCGTTGGCTGTCGACCACCGCGCGGAAGCCCGCCAGGATCTCGCCTTCGCGCGAGTTGGCCGCCGCGCGCCGGGTGTAGAGCGCGGGCGAGAGCTCGGACAGGTCGAGGATCGTCCCGTCGGACAGCAGCGCGCGCACCCCAAGCAGGTGGTCGACCGTCTTGCCGTAGACCAGGCTGCGCATGCCTGAGGAGTTGTTGCCGATCATGCCGCCGACGCACGCGCGGTTGCCCGTGGCGGGGTCGGGCGCGAACTGCAGGCCGAGCGGGGCCACCTGGGCGTTGAGGTTGTCGCGCACGATCCCCGGCTGCACGCGCGCCCAGCCCTGTTCGCGGTTGACCTCGAGCAGCGCATCCAGCCGGCGCGAGCAGTCGATCACCAGGCTGTGTCCCACGCACGATCCGCCCAGGCTGGTGCCCGCGCCGCGCGGCAGGATGCTCACGCCGAACTCGGCCGCGGTGGCCACGGCGGCCACCACGTCGGCCTCGTCGCAGGGGAAGCAGACGGCCACCGGCTGGATCTGGTAGAGACTGGCGTCGGTCGAGTACAGCCCGCGGCTCAGCGCGTCCGTGCGCACCTCGCCGCGCAGCCGCGAGCGGAGCGCGCTCTCAAAGGACATGGCGTTCATGGTTGAACCAGTTGGACTCCGCCGCGCGGGTACCTTCCCGCTGGGCTCTGTCTCAGTCGTCGGTCCGCCTCCACCCCTGCCGCTCCATCTCGATGGCGACAAAGGGGCACTTGCGGCGCAGGTACTCGAACGACACACTGCCGTCGAGGTAGGCCTCGGCGTACTCCCGCCGTGCCCGACAGCACTCCTCATCGTCGAGGCCGAGACGACGGATGGTGGCTGCGACCGCGTCGCGACAGGCGGGACCGAGGTCTGCGCAGGGATACGGAGCGAACGAGACCAAGTCCAGCCCGAACCAGCCCTTCTGCACCTCGAACGGGTCCAGCACATCCCGGCAGGCGCCCTTGCGGGAGTTCATCAGGCTGCAGGCGAGACGGTAGTTGCCCCACTCGTAGACCAGGGCAGGATCGGCCGAGCGTCGCACCAGTTCCTCGCTCCGGCCGTCGTCCTCGACGCCGACGTCAGCCAGCGCCTTCGGCTGGTAGTGGTCCACGGTCCACGCGCCGGTGACCCGCTCGATGTACAGGCATGTGTAAGCGCAGATGCGCCCGTAGCCTGCGAGCAGGTCTGGCAGGCACCGTCGCCAGTACGCCGGAAGTGGCGACTGGCCGTTCGCCAGCGCCCGCTGGCCTGGCGCGCGCACCAGTCGGTCGAAGTCGTCAGGTTCTGGCTGTGGCACGACACGGATCACGGCAGCACGCCCTGACGCTCGAGTTGGGCCTTCCAACGCACCCAGAACGGGTCCGTGTCGCTGAGCAGCGATGACAGCCGGTCATCGGCGGCACGCAGCGCGGCCGGCGACACGTTCGTGGCATGCAGCAGCGAGAGCGCGTCCTGCACGGCCCGCTCTTGCTCGCGGCCCCGCGCCGAAGGAAGTCCGAAGACGTCTGAGGTCAGCCACCCACACGCGTCGTAGTGCGGTCGCCACGGCACAGTCCGCACCGTGACTGCCCCGTCGGTCAGGTCAAAGTCGAAGAGCCGGTCGTGGCACGGGTCGAAGGCCGGCTCGGCCGACGCCAGCACCAGGGGCGAGTGGGTGGTGCAGATGAGCTGCACGCTGAGTTCGCGCGCCAGCACCCTCACCACCTCCAGCAGCGCCGGCACGATGGTGCGCTGCCACTTGGGGTGCAAGTGGGCGTCGACCTCGTCGACCAAGAGCACCACCCGGTTCTCGGGGGGCGCGTTGATCAGTTGCGAGGTGTCGGCATGTCGTCGCCAGGCCCAGACCAGCAGATAGGCCAGCGTTACGACGCGCTGCACGGCGGACGAGGCCATCGTCAACGGTACCTCGCCGTACGCAGTGACCAGCGTGGGCACGAGCGTCAGGTCGTCGACCAGGATCTGGCGCGAGGCGCCGGGAACCAACGGTTCGCCTGGCGCCGACAACGCCGCGAGCGCAGCGCGCAGCGCGCGGAATGCCTCGTTCTCCCCGCCGTCGAGGATCTCCCACTCGCGCCAATCGCCCAGCAGCCCGCGGCAGCGCAGTGCGCCAGTGCTCTCGTCGCGCAGCTCGCGCCAGGCGCCGCCCGGCCCGAACACGTCGGCGCTGGGCCGCGCCGGGTCGGTGACGCCGCGCGCACGCGACGACCTCCAGTAGTGGACCGCTGGATCCCACACGGCGGCCGCCCCGTCCACGCGCAGGTAGATCACCAGACCGGTCATCGGGGGGCGACGCGCAGGAGCCCGCCAGCGCTGGCGCTGAGCGTCGTAGGCGCAGGCGACGGGGTCCGTCGGTCCGCCGCGGCCCGACACCCGGTACTCGAGGCTCGGGGGAGGAACAGCATGGCCGCCGGCCGGCAGAGCAACCTGACTGGCCCATGAACGCGTTAAGGCCCACCACGCGACATCGAGCACGAAGGTCTTGCCCAGACCGTTATCGCCGGTCAGGATGTTGAGGCGGTCCCCGAACTCGAAGTCCAGTTCCGCCGCCGGCCCGACACTGCGCGTCCTCAGCGAGTGGATCATCGTCTTGAGGCCCTTCTCAGGACGGGTTCCCCGACTCTCGCCGGCATCCTCCCTTCGTTGCTCTGACCTTGAGTCATTGTCACATCTGGGGTGTCTTACCTCCCCAGGAGGTGGCTGGCGATGGGTCATGCGGACGAGGTCTGGTGGGACGCGACGTGCGCGGCGTTGGGCGACCGGCGCCGGGCGCGGACGCTGCGGCGGGTGCGGGAGCGCCTGCAGAGCCATGTCGGGCAGTCGTGGTCGGCGGCGCTGGGTAGCGGCCTGCGCCAGGCGGCCGGGGACTTGGTGGCGCTGGCAAGCGCGGGCTATCGGGACATGGTGGCGGGGGATGTGGCAGTCACGGTCGCCCGCTGCGCGGCCCTGCCGTGGGTGATTGCGTCGGACGACACCTGCGCCTATGACTTCACCAGCCAGCGGGGCAAGCAGGGGATGGGCCGGCTGCGCAGCAAGGGGCGCGGGGTCTGGGGCCACAGCGTGCTCGCGCTCAGCCCCCAGGGGCAGGTCCAAGGGCTGTTGGACACGCAGTTCTGGACGCGCCAGGGACCGGCGCTCGCCGGCCAGCGACGCGCGCGCGACTACGCCGCCAAGGAGAGCCGCAAGTGGGAGTTGAGCCTGGAGCGGGTGCAGGAGCTGCTGCCGCCGGGGCTGGTGGTGGTCATCGTCTCGGACCGCGAGTCCGACATCTATCGTTACATCATCGCGCCCCGCGGTGCCCACGTGCACTTGCTGCTGCGTCTGACGCACCCGCGGCGCCTGGCGGACAGCGAGCAGGACCTGGTCACGACGGCCCGCTTCGCGCCGGTCGTGGGCGCGGGCTGGATCGACGTGCCGGCGGAGCGCGGCCGACCGGCGCGGCAAGCGTGCGTCCAGATCCGCGTGAGCGAGGTCGAGGTGTGCTCGCCGCGCAACGGGTGGTCGGGGCCGGCGAGCACGGTGCGGCTGTGGGTGATTGCCGCGCGGGAGGAGAACCCACCCGCGGGGGCCAAGCGCCTGGAGTGGATCCTGGCCAGCACGCGCCCGGTGGTCAGCCTGGCGGACGCCTGGGAAGGGCTGCGCATCTACGCGCTGCGCTGGCAGATCGAGGTCCTCCACCGGACCCTCAAGAAGGACGGGCTGCGTGTGGAGCGGCTGCAGCACAAGAGCGCGCTCGCTGTGGAGCGCGCCTTGGCCATCTATCAAGGCGTGGCGGCTGACATGTTGCACCTGGTCCAGGTGGCGCGGGCGGACCCGGCCCGGCCGGCCACCGACTTCCTGGCGTCCGACGCCCTGACGGTCCTGGCGCTGTCCACGCGCCGGCCCGTCACCACGATCGGCCAGGCCGTGGCGGCGATCGCGGTCCTCGGCGGTTGGCCCGGCCACCCGCGCTCGCCGCGGCCGGGCGTGCAGGTGGTCAGCACGGGCTACCACGACTTGGTGGTCATGGTCACCGGCTACCGCCTCGCTCGCGGCCTGCCTCACGGACCCGTTTGTTACAATGACACAGGATGAGTTGGTAAGGAAGGGGAAACGGACGTGCGAGCCCGATCCCCCCTCCTTGCCAAGGAGGGGGTCAGGGGGTGGTCCTCCTCCGCGCCGCCCGCCAAGCCCGCCCACACCGCGGCCATCACGGCGGCAACGGCGTCTGCACGGGGCATGCCGCCCAGCAGCAACTGGTCCAGCGCCGCGCGGGCCAGCCGACGGGGATCCGCGCTCACGGCCTGGCCGGGCCCGGGCCGACCGCGGCGGGCGCGGCTTCCAGCGTCAGCGCAACCAGTCGCGCGTTGGGCGCGGTCGGCAGCACGAGCCGTGCGATGGTGAGCGTCGGGTCGAGCGCGACCACCGCATGGTGCAGCCAGCAGCGCACGCCGGGCTCGATGCCGTGGGGGCCGTGGCGCCGCGCGATGGTCAGGCCCACGGTTTCGCCGTGGGCCGGCGCGCGGTCCCAGGTGGTCAAGGCGACCGGCGGCAGCAACCTGGTCTCGCCGGCCGGCGTGCCGACGCCGAAGCGCACCTCGGCGTCCTGGTCGACCGCGGCGCCGAGCAGGTGCAGGCGCCGGTAGCTGCCCGCGGGCACGGCGATCGTCTGGCCGGCGGGGCGCACGACGGTCAAGGCCGGGCCCTTGGGGCGCTGGGCCGGTGGGGTGGGCGGCGCGGGCTTGCCACGCTTCGGCGGTGGTGGTGGCGGCGGCAGCGGCGGCACGGGGTTGGGGTACTGGAAGACCACCGCCCGCCCCGCGCCCGGGTCGCGCTCGAAGTAGCCCGACGGGTAGAAGCGCTCCGGCGAGTCGTCGGCGCCCGGCGGCACCAACTCCGCGCTCAGGCTGCGTCCGTGGCCGTCGAAGTTGCCCTGGGTGGGGTCGTCGTCGAAGCTGTGGCCGCGCACGTTGAACAGGCCATCGAGCGCGACCGGCCGGAACGGCCCCTGGGCGACGTGCACGAGCACGGGCGCGAGGTCGGGGCCGTAGGTGCTCGGCTGCAGGCTGGCCCAGACCAAGTCGTCGTGCACGACGTCGAAGAGCAGGTAGAGCGGCCCGGTGTACGCTGGAGCGACGACCGACGGCTTGAGCCGCACCGCCTGGCCGCCGGGCAGGTCGGCGTTCAGGCGCAGCCGGCCGGCGTCGGCCTTGAGCAGCGCGCCGTCGAAGCGGTACCAGTGCCAGACCAGCTCGGTGCGCTCGGCGGGCCAGGTGACCGTGCCGGCGTTGAGCAGCGTGACGTGGACGGGAGCCGGGCTGCCGGCCGTCAGCCGCCGCGGCGCTTCCGCCGCGCCCAGGCCAAAGCCCCAGTCGCGCGCCAGCACGCTGATCGCCTGGCGGTACGGCCGCACTTCCGGCACCGGCTGTCCCCGGCGGTCGAGCACCGCGAAGCGCGCCACGAGCACCCAGTCACGGTCGCCGCCCAGCGGCAGGCGCGTGCCGTCGGCGCGCACGGTGGGCACGTCCGCGTCCACCGTGACCACCGTGCCGGGCGCCACTTCGGGCAGCGGGCCGCAACTCAGCCAGCCGGTGAGCAACTCGGGCTCGGGGTCCTCGCGGCACCAGGGCGCCAGCGCGCGCCGCTCGTAGCGCACGCCGAGGCGGCAGGCCAGGTCGCTGGGCCGCGCGCCGTCGTGGCGCAGGCGCACGCGCACGCGCTGCTTGGGTCCCGTTTCCAGCCGCGCCGGCATGGTCACCTCGAGCACCTCGACAGCCAGCGGCGGCATCGTCGCCCGCGGCGCCACTTCGACCACGACGTCGCACGGCTCGTCGCTGGCTGTCGGCAGCCAGTTGGGCGTGGTCACCTTGCGCTTGACCGGCTGGCCGTCGGGACCGGGCTCCTCGACCTCGCTGGTGGTCTGGCCGGCGTAGGCTTCCAGGCGCAGGCGGTAGCGGCCCGTGGGGAGCGGCTGGTCCCCGTCGTCGGTGGCGGTCACCGTGAGCAGCGCCTCGACCGTCTGTCCCGGTGTGGCGGCCAGCAGGTCGCTGGCACGCACGCGGTCGGTCAGCGCCTTGTCGGCGAGAATCGGCTGGCCGCTGAAGCGGTCGACCAACGGCTTCCCGTCGGGCCCGAGCAACGGTGTGGGCGCCTCAGGGTACCAGCGCCAGCCCAGCCGCACGCCGGTGTCAACCTCCCACGCGCGCAGGCCGGCGTTGGCGACCTGCACCGGGATCTGCGCGCCGGCGCCGGCGGCCAGGCACGGCGGCAGGTCGATGCGCCGCAGCCGCGCTGCCAGGCCGGCCTCGCGTCGGTTGGCGAACTGCGTGGCGAGCATCTGCGCCGTGCGCTCGTAGCCGTTGCCGTATTCGCGCGTGGCGACGAGTTGGTCGCCGTGGAGCAGGTCGTTGAACGAGCTGAGCAACAGCCACTGGGTCGGGCTGGCCAAGGTGGCGCGGAAGCTCTCGCGGAAGGCGCGGGTGCTCAGGCGCGGCACGACCGTGGGCCGGGCGGCGGTCTTGGCGTCGTCCCAGGCCGGCCCGACGCTGGCCAGACGCAGGCGGCCCCGGCCGCCGACATGCTGCTCGACACCGGCGTCGAAGCTCACGAACCCGTCGAGCGAGACCGAGCGGCGGCCCCAGGTGGCCGAGCCGACCCACAACAGGTCGCGCCCGAACTCGGCGCGGAAGCGGCTCTCGCACCAACCGATGAAGCCGTCGGAGAGGCGCAGCTCGCGCGGCGGGCGCTCCAGACAGACCAGGCAGGAGCGCCGCGGCCCGTCCGTCACCTCGGCGCGCAGCGGAGGCGGCACGTGCAGGTAGAAGTCGCGGATCAGCCGGAAGAGCGTCTCCTGGTCGGCCGGCTGCGTGAGGTCGCCCCAGCCCGCGCCGGCCCGTGGCAGCGCCGTGGCGGGCACGAGCAGCGCCAGCTCGGGGCAGGGCAGCCGCTGGAGCCGCATCTGCTGCGCGGCGAGGATCAGCGAGCGCAGGCCCTCCAGGCTCCACGCACGCCGGTTGGCGGCGTCGCCGGGGTACTCGGCCAGCAGCACGTCGATGCCCACCGCGGCGGCGCGCCGCAGTTGCTCGCGGTGCCAGCCGACGCGCAAGGTGCTGCACCACGGCCCGAGCCCGTCGAGCGGGTGCGCCGAGAGCAGGCTGTGCCCGGCCTGGTCGAACACGTCGCGCAACGGCTGGTCACTGCGCCGCGGGTCGGCCTGGTAGCCGAACACGTAGCGCGCGAGCGTGAGCGGATCGCCGCCGAAGCCCCGCCGCGCGGCCCGGGGCGCGAGCACGCGCGGCTTGAGATCGCAGCCCTCGGGCAGCGCGCGCGCCTCGCTCGTCGGCGGCTCGTAGACCACCGGCGGCAGGGGCCGCAGCGACTCGGGGGCGAGGCGCACGTCGATGCGGTGCACGAGCGGCCATTCGCGCTCGGCGACCTCGCCATCGATCAGCGGCCAGGTCTGGCGCGGCCCGCTGCTCGGCGGCAGCGGCGGCACCTGCGGGCAGATCAGCGCGCGGCCCGGCTCCAGCCCGCCCGTCCCTGCGCGGAAGGCCAGCAGCGCCCAGGTCGCGGGGTCGTCCTCTTTCGCGCCGCGCGGGTAGCCGTAGGTCGCGTCGGTGTCGCCGCGCAGCCGCCGCAACAGCCCGAAGCGCCACGTCTGGCCCACCGGCGGGCCGTTCTGGCCGAGCACGGCCCAGGGGATGGCCACCTCCACCTGCCAGCCGAGGTCGGCGTCGGTCGTGTCGTTGAGCGTGCCGAGCACCTTCACCGCCTGGCGCAGCACCGGCGCCCCGCGCACGAACGGCGGCGCCAGCACCCAGCGCCGCTTGCCGGCCTCGCCGCCGCCGCGCGCGAACCAGATGCCCTCGGCCGCCGACATGCCCAGCTTGACCGACGAGCCGGCCAGCTCCGCCGGACGGCCCGTCACCAGCCGGTCGGGCGCCAGGTCGAGCAGCAGTTCGACCGAGTCGTCGGTGACGGTGTCCTCGCCCAGGCTCCGGCAGCGGCCGACGACGTTGATGTCCTCGAGAATCGCGCCGACGTAGAAGTAGCTCGCGTCCCACATCGAGACGAACTGCAGGCGGTCGACCACGTAGTCCTGCGCGCCGGCCCAGGACGCCCAGACCAGCACCAGCGCGCACCACCACGAGCCTCGCCGCCGCATGTTACCGCCTCAGGGATGGAGCCAATCGCGCACGCGGGCCTTGACCTCGGTCCAGGTATCGAAGACCGGTGTGTAGCCGGGCACGCTGCGCAGAAACGCCCGGCCGTAGCGCATCTCGACCAGGCGGCGGTCGAGACAGATTACCACGCCGCGGTCGGTCGTGCTGCGGATCAAGCGCCCGAAGCCCTGCTTGAACAGGATCACGGCTTGCGGGACGCTGTACTCGTTCCAGGGGTCGACCCCGCTGGCCTTGAGGTGCTCGCAGCGCGCCTCGAACACCGGGTCGTCGGGCACGGTAAAGGGCAGCTTGACGATCACCACCCCCGTGAGCGCCTCGCCAGGCACGTCGATCCCCTCCCAGAAGCTGCGCGTGCCGAAGAGCACCGCGCGCTCGTGGGTGCGGAACCGCTCGGCCAGCACGTGACGCGAGCCCGAGACGCCCTGGCAGAGCAGCTCGATCCCGCTTTCGGCCAGCCGGGCCTCCAGCCGGTCGAAGGCCTGGCGCATCGCGCGCAGGCTGGTGAACAGCACGAGGGTCCGGCCCTCGAGGATGAGCGCCAGCTCCTCGATCGCCTTGCCCACATGGCGCTCGAACTGCTCGTCCCGCGGCAGTGCGATGTTCACCGGCAGCCCGAGCAGCACGTGGCGCTCGTAGTCGAACGGCGAGGGCACGGCCAGCGCGCGGTGGCGCGCGGCGACCTCGGGCACGCCGAGCCCGAGCCGGTGCGCGAAGTAGCGGAAACTGCGGTCGACGCTCAGCGTGGCGCTGGTCAGCACGACGGTGGCCATCTGGGCGTAGACGCGGTTGGCCAGCTCCTCGCCCGCCTCGATCGGCGCGCCGCGCAGCCGCCACTCGTAAGCCTCGCGGCGTAGCGCGAACTCCAGCCAGTAGACGAACCGGGCGTCGTTGAACGCGAGCGTCTGCTGGATCCCCGCCAGCGTCTCGGACCAGGTGCCCGCGGCGGCCTGGGCCTGCGTCTCGAGGCGTTCGAGCTCGTCGCGCGACACCTCTGGGCCGAACGCTCCCGCGCCGCGCAGGCCGGCCAGCCGGGTCACGAGGTTGGTCAGCTCGCGCACCAGGTCGCCGGCGCGCGCGAGCAGGTTCTCGCCTGCGGTCTTCACCGTCGCGCCCAGCGCGTCGTCGTAGACGCTCGGGTCGAGGCGCAGTCGCTCGACCGGGCCCAGATCGTCGATGGCGCGGCCCAGCCGGCGCAGGACCAGCGCGGCCAGCCGCTCGCCGAGCTGATCGACGCCCTCGATCACGGCGTGGGCCGCCATCTCGCTGCCGGTCAGGCTGGCCAGCGCGTCGCGCGCGGCCTCCGGCCCAGCTTCGCTCAGCACGCGGCGCAGGCGGTTGTGGAAGCTGCGCGCGTCGCGCGAGGCGCCGGCGTCGCGCGCCTGTTGCAGCAGGCCCCGGCGCTCCAGCGTCAGCCCGAACGCCTCGGTGGCGATGTCCTCCAGGTTGTGCGCTTCGTCGAAGATCACGTGGCGATACGGCGGCAGCACCTCGACCGCGGCGTTGGCCAGGGCCAGCGCGTGGTTGACCACCAGCAAGTCGGCCTCGAACGCCCGACGCCGCGCCACGGTCGCGAAACAGGGGTGCCCGCGCGCGCTGAGCGCCGTGCACGTCTCGCCGTCGCTGGCCAGCCGCCGCGCCAGGCCGCCCAGCCGCGGGTAGCGCGCCAGCAGGTAGCTGCTCACGTCGTCCAGGTCCCCGGTGTTGGTGCACGCGGCCCAGCTCAGCAAACAGGCGAGCAGGAAGCCCTGGTCGTCGAGCATGACCAGACCGCTGTCGGCGTACTCGCGCAGCAGCTTGTCGACGCACAGGTAGTTGCCGCGGCCCTTGATCAGCTCGGCGCGGAACGGCTGGTCGAGCGCCTGGCCGAGCAGCGGGATGTCCTTGGCGCAGAGCTGGTCCTGGAGGTTCTTGGTGGCAGTGGAGATGACCACCTTCGTCGTGTTGCGCAGCGCGAAGAGCACGGCCGGCGCGAGGTAGGCCAGCGACTTGCCCGTACCGGTGCCGGCCTCGACGAGCAGGCACTCCTCCTCGTTGAGCGCCTGGGCCACGGCCACCGCCATCTGCGCCTGGCCCTCGCGCGGCTCGTAGCGCCCCATCACCCGGGCCAGCGCCCCGTCGGGCGCGAACAGCGCGCGCACCTGCTCGACGTCGATCGGCTGGGGCTCCGGCGGCTCGGCGGGCTTGGCCGCCTCGGGGGTCAACTCGCGCAGCCGGCCGCGCAACAGGCCGTCGATCGAGCGCGCCTCGTCCGGCCCCGCCTCGCCCTGAGCCGCCGCGCTCCACGTCGGGGCCAGGGGATGCCGCGCGCGTTGGAGCAACTCGGCCAGCTCGTTGCGCAGCGCCCACGGCCGCTGGGCGATCGCCGCGGGCAACGCCTGCCACAGCGCCGCCACCGCCCGGGCGGCGGGCAACCCGCCGGGATTGGCGGCGACCGCCGGCAGTCTGCGGTCGACGAACGGCGCGGCCTCGGCCAGGAAGCCCTGCAGGCTGCGCCCCGGCACCCAGGCCAGCGCGAGCGCCGCCAGGTCACCGGCGTCGAGTTGCGGCACGACGTCGAGCGCGCCCGTGGTGTCCTGCTCGCGCCAGGCCTCGAGGCGGCTCGCCTGGTCGAAACTCACCCACGGCGCCTCGTCGGCGCGCTCCAGCAGGCCTTCGGCAATGGCGTCGAGGCTGTGCGCGACGACCACCTCCACCTGCTCGTCGGCCAGCCCGCGCGCGCGGGCCGCCGTGGGGTCGCTGCCCAACAGGAAGAGCACCGCCCGCTCGCGGCCGCCCTCGACCAGCACGGTCGCGACCTCGCAGCGGTCCGCCGCCGGCAGGCCGATGTCGAGCGCGACGAAGTCCACCGGCATGGACGACTCCGCCTACACCTTGCGCAGATCGGTGTAGACCGTCAGGTCGTACTTGATGCCGACCGCGTCGAGCACGCGACACAGGCAGCGCAGCGCCACGCCGAACCCGTCGCAGCCGCTGAACCCGCCGAACTGGCCGCCGCCCTTGAGATGGGGCTCGAGATCGAGGAACACGCCGGGGATGCCGCGCGCCGCGTGCGCCGCGGTGAGCGCCGGCAGCCGGTCGCGGAAGTCGGCGAAGATCTGGGTGTAGCCGCTGCTGCCCCGGTCACACGGCACGAACCGCCGCAGCATCGCCTCGTCGACGTGCCCGGCGAACTGCTCAGTCTCGGGTCGCTGGTAGTCCTTGACGTGCATCCAGCCGATGCCGTCGCGCATCGCCAGGTACTCGGCGTGGACCTGCTCGGTGCTGTAGCCCTGGCAGGAGATGTTGGCGCCGTCGAAGATCAGCAGCAGGTGGTCGTGGTCGACCGCCTGGCGCAGCAGCGCCAGCAGCCGCCCGTTGCGCCCGACCAGGTTGGCCTCGACCTCCAGCCCGAAGTAGACCCCCGCGGCCGCGCAGCGCTCACAGATCGCGCGCAGGCACCACGCCGCCTTCTCGACATGCCGCTCGGGCTCTTCGTCCTTGGGCGCGTAGAAGCTGAACCCGCGGATCAACCTGGTGCCCAGCGTCGTGGCCAACTCGACCGCGTGCGCGACGTCCGTGTCGAGGTACTGGTCGAAGGGCACGTAGCGGTTCGCCGTGCCGTCGTCGATGTCGAGCAGCTTGACCTTGCCGATCGGCGAGCCGATCGAGCTCACCTTCATCTCGTACGCGGCGTGCAGGTCGACCAGCGTGGCCACCTCGTCGGGCGTGAGCGCCATGAGGTTCTTGGCGCCGTTCCCGCAGTTGACGAACCGCGGCGTGTAGTACGACAGCCCCAGCCCACGGCACATCGCCAGTTGCGCCTCGGCGCTCTTGTCGGTCGGGCCTTCGTCGGCGAAACCGGTCAGGATGACCTTCGGGTCCATGCGTGCTCCTCTCATCGTCCGTGCCCTGAGAGGATACACCAGGGAGCGCCGAATCCCTGTCGTGCGGCGAGCTCGCCCGGGCTCGGTAGCTGAGCTGAGCCGAAGCTCGCGCGCCACGAAGGAGTCGCCCGCGCCCCGCCGAACCAGCCTGCCGACGGCCAGGAACCGTCGGAAAGGGGCAACCCATGAGACCTGGTGGTGAGTTGGCGACGCGGCCGCTCCACTTCATCTGGATCGCCGACTGCTCGGGCTCGATGTCCGAGGACGGCAAGATCCATGCGCTCAACACGGCCATCCGCGAGGCGCTGCCGGCCATGCGGCAGGCCGCCGACAGCAACCCCAACGCCGACGTGCTGGTGCGCGCGGCGCGCTTCTCGAGCGGCGCCCAGTGGCACGTGGCCCAGCCGACCAAGGTGGACCAGTTCCAGTGGACCGACCTGCAGGCCGACGGCGTGACGGACCTGGGCCATGCGCTCAGGCTGGTGGCCGAGCAGTTGCGCATCCCGCCGATGGAAGAGCGCGCGCTGCCGCCGGTGCTCGTGCTGCTCTCCGACGGCCAACCGACCGACGACTACGCGTCCGGCCTGGCTGAGCTCATGGCGTTGCCCTGGGGCAAGAAGGCCGTGCGCATCGCGATCGCCATCGGCGCGGACGCCGACCTCGACGTGCTGGCCAAGTTCATCGGCAACCCCGAGATCAAGCCGCTCCAGGCCAACAACCCCGAGCAACTCGTCAACCACATCAAGTGGGCCTCGACCGCCGTGTTGCAGGCGGCGTCGGCGCCGGCCAGCCAGACCGCGGGCGCCGGTACGGCGGGCGTCAACGTGCCGATCCCGACGCCGGTCGACACCGCTGGCCCGGACTCGGCCGCCGATGTCTGGTGAGGCGCACGCCATGGCATTGCCGTCGCCCGCGGAATGGCGGGCCATCGGATGCTCGGTGATCGGCGCGAGCCACGTGCGCGCGGGCGTGGTCAACCAGGACGCGCTCTCGCTGCCCGAGCCGCGCAGCGGGCCGCCGCTGCTCGTCGCCGTCGCCGATGGTCACGGCAGCGCGCGCTACTGCCGCAGTGATGTCGGCGCGCGCATGGCGGTGGATGTCGTCACCGCGATCGTCCAGCGCTGCTTCGTCGACGAGCGTCCGGCGGAGGCGGGCCCGAGCGTGCTCAAGCGCTCGGCCGAGGAGGATCTGCCGCGGGAGCTGGTCGCCGCCTGGCGCAAGCGGGTCGAGGGCCATCTGGCGGAGAGCCCGCTGACGGCCGAGGAGTTGGAGGCGGTCGGCGGCGATGGCGTGCTGGCCTACGGCACGACGGTCCTGGCGGTGCTGGTCGCCGCCGACTTCATCCTCTACCTGCAACTGGGCGACGGGGCCATCCTGGCGGTCGGCGCCGGCGGTGAGGTG
>Ga0233425_10008175_pt1 | contig 14100 bp, 10 predicted proteins | sample Watercolumn_Towu_2_FD_181712 | JGI IMG/M metagenome (GOLD analysis project Ga0233425, IMG submission 181712) | Freshwater microbial communities from Lake Towuti, South Sulawesi, Indonesia - Watercolumn_Towuti2014_140_MG | ecosystem: Environmental > Aquatic > Freshwater > Lake | place...
ACTGATACATAAAGATTGAATTTCTTTGCATGGTCAACAGAGGTGCGCACGCTTTCCAGCACCCATTCCCTGCTTTTACGGAGTTTATGCTCAATATGAATGTCTGATGAAGAAATAGAAATAGCCACCGCATCTACTCCGCATTCAATTGAATCGTCAATATCTGAAACAACTGCCCTGTTCCATCCGAGAATGCTGCAATTCAAATTTAATGCAGTTATTGCTTTTATTGCATCTTTCTCATCCCCACCCATTGTGGGAATGCCTGCCTCTATCTGGTGAACACCTATGCGGTCAAGCATTTTCGCAATATAGATTTTTTCATCATTTGCAAATACCACACCAGCTGTCTGCTCACCATCACGCAATGTGGTGTCATCTATTTTTATGTTCTTTGGCTCAAGCTTTTCACCGGCTTTCTTTGAAAATTCAGTAAGGATATCCAGCCCTCGCATTTAAATCACCCCTCGTTAAAGTATTTGTTAATATATTTTCATAAATATGCTGATGAAAAATATTGGTTTAGCAGGTTTTTTTGGTAAAAAACATTTTAAAAAATGTAAAATATGAAAATAATTTTTAAAATTACTGTTAAAACCATTATTATTTAAAATTTTAGCATAAAATAAGAAAAATTTAAAATAAATAGGTCATTTATTATAATATTTTTAATTTTCTATGAAAAATACAGCACAGATTTTAAAAAGAACGCAAAGATATCCAGCACTCCCTTGTTGATGATATAAGGCAGCTAAAACGAAAATTATCCTTTTATTACTCCCAGGGGCTCAAGCATTGCCACTTTTCTTGACAATCCCGCATTGTGGGCCACTTCCACGACTTCGCTGACATCCTTATAAGCCGCTGGCGCTTCCTCGGCAAGCCCTGAGAGGCTCTGTGCAAGAACAACTATCCCTTTATCTTTTAAAAGCTGCCTCTGGAGCTCTGCGCCATTTATCTGTTTTTTTGCCTGTGTCCTGCTAAGTACCCTGCCCGCACCATGGCATGTTGAGCCGAAGCTCTCTTGCATTGCCTGTTGCGTACCGGCCATTATAAAGGAATACCTTCCCATATCACCGGGAATTATTGCGGGCTGGCCTGTGTCTTTATAGACTTCCGGCACTCCTGCGCTTCCAGGCCCGAAGGCTCTTGTGGCACCTTTTCGGTGCACACAGACTTTGCTCTCAGTCCCATTTATTCTATGGGCCTCTATTTTTGCTATATTATGGGAGACATCATATACAAGTCCCATATCAAGTTTTTTTGCTGATGAGCCAAAAACCTGTTCAACCGCAAGCCTGACCCAATGGGCCAGGCAATGCCTGTTTACCATGGCATAATTTATAGCGCATACCATTGCCCCGAAATACCTCTTGCCTTCAGCAGAATTTAATGGCGCGCATGCAAGCTGCCTGTCTGAAATGCCGGCATTTCTCCAGAAAGTGGTTTGCTGCATGACTTTGAGGTAATCGCCGCAAATCTGGTGGCCGAGCCCTCTTGAGCCCGAGTGTATCATTAGGGTCAGCTGCCCTATGTATAGGCCCATGGCTTTTGCAGCTTCAGGGTCATATACTTTGCTTACTCTCTGCAGCTCAAGGAAATGATTTCCCGAACCAAGAGAACCGACCTGGTCATTTCCCCGCTCATAAGCTTCCCTGCTGACATAATCAGGATTTGCTCCATCCATGCAGCCGCCCTCCTCAACACATATACTGTCCTCTTCCCAGCCGTACCCGCTTTTTATTGCCCAGGGAACTCCTCCTGTAAATAATTTATGCATTTCCTGCTTTGACAACTTTATCCTTCCCTTGCTTCCTACACCTTTTGGAACTGCACTGTAAAGGCTGCGCATAATATTCTCCAGCCTGCTCTTTATGCTTGAAGCTTCAATGTTTGTACGAAGCAGCCTTACCCCGCAGCTGATGTCAAAACCAACACCACCAGGAGAAATTATTCCTTCTTCTGCATCAAAAGCTGCGACACCGCCTATGGGAAAACCATAACCGAAATGAATATCAGGCATTGCAAACGATGCATTTATAATGCCGGGAAGGCCTGCGACATTTACCACCTGCTCCAAAGTATTTTCTGATTTTGCATGCTCAAACAGATTCTCGTCAGCATAGATTATGCCCGGCACTCTCATGCCTCTTGAGCTGTCCTTCTGGATTTCCCACTTATATTTATCAAGTTTCTTAATTGAATACTCTGCCATTTTTAAACCGCCTGTTAAAAGTTTTTAATTATATTTATTTATTGCAAACCATGCTCATGTTCATATTTACTTTATAAGTATTCAGATTTTTATTTCCCTTTTATATTTTAATCAAATTTTAACCAACTTGTATTTCTTTAAATAACTGACATAACCACACCGGACCTAGACATCAAATATAACATTCCCAAGCCAGTTTCCGCTTTCATCATCTTGTTTTAGTGAAAGCTTATGGTAAGTGGGAGCTTTTATCCCAAGCAGAAGTTCATGGACAGAAATATTTATTTTTTCACCACAGGCAATTGCATCAAGTATATACTTTTTATCTCCTTTTATATTTTTTGAGGGTTGCATAATTACAGTCTGGACCTCAAATCTGCAAAACAGCATCTTATTTACCTCATGAAGATATAATAGTTTTTCCAGCCATGTAACAAGTAAACCTTCTATCCCCATTTCGATGCTGGAAGAGACGCAGACTTTTTTCTGTATTTGCGGTTTTACTGTATCTATATCACATATTATTGAAAACATCCCTTTAGCTGCCACCTCAAATGCCCCTTCAAGGCCTGGCGCACAAAAGCTTATACCAATATCTGCCGGGTGCCCGATTATACTGAAATATTCACTTTTATCCATATTTTCGTCGCTGCAAGTTGAAATTATTTTTTTATTAACCATAATGATTTATATCCTGATAAGTTGAAGGTTTTACCTGCCCCTGTTTCTATTTTAACTTAATAAATATTAGTATACAATTGTGCCAATTTCTAAAATTAAGTACTTAAAATAACATGATTTTTATAAGAAGCCAGAGTACCAATGCCTCTCCAAAAAAAAGGATTGATGTAACAAGGAAACAATTCCTTATCATAGGACTGGGCAGGTTTGGGGCAAGTAAGACCCGCACCCTAAAAAGCATGACACAAAGTAAAAAAGCCCTCCTGATATCAACTACTGGTTCCGGCCTGATGATATTGTCATGCTAATCGGCGAGAACCAGCAGCTTAAGAAATTACATCCCTATATTCCTGGTTATCTTCAATTGCATTTATACAGAAATCCAAGTTATGCTTTTTTTTATGCAAAAATAAAAAATAAAAAATATATCAAAAATATTAAAAATCTATTAAAATAATTTGGTTTTATAAGTTAGTTTCAAGAGGGAAAAATGCCAGAAGAGTCAAACAGCAAAAAGGGCAGCAACAATGTTGCATCAAGGCTGCCATTAAAGGAAGCAATCGCAAAGGGTGACTTTGCAGTAACTTGTGAAATCGGTCCCCCAAAAGGTGTCGATACAGAAGAGATTTATGAGATTGGAGACATTCTAAAGGGCCTTGTAAACGGCATCAATGTAACTGATCTGCAGAGTTCCGTTATGAGGCTTGGTTCTCTAGCCACGTGCCATATGTTAAAAGACATGGGACATGACCCTGTTTTCCAGATGACCTGCCGCGACAGAAACAGGCTTGCATTACAGTCTGACCTGCTGAGCGCATACGCTCTCGGGATAAGAAATGTCCTTTCACTGACCGGAGACCATACAACTACCGGGGACCACCCTCAGGCAAAACCTGTATATGATCTTGATTCTGTGAGCCTCCTTTATACAATGTCAAAACTTGAAGAAGGATTTGACCTGGTGGACAATCCGTTAAAAGGCATACCGTCTTTTTTCAAGGGTGCAGTGGTTAATCCTGGAGCCGATACTGATTCATCACTTAACCTGCAGCTGATGAAAATGCAGAAAAAAATAGATGCAGGTGCACAGTTTTTCCAGACACAGGCTATCTTTGATGAAAGGGTAATGGAAAAATTTGCAGCTAAAATAGATAAGCTTGGCGTTAAAACGCCTGTAATGGCTGGCGTGATACTTCTTAAATCAGAAAAAATGGCAAATTACATGAATAAGAATGTGCCTGGCATATTTGTCCCTAAAAATATTATTGACAGGATGGCATCAACTACAGATAAAGCCTCCATGTGCCTGGAAATCCTGACAGAGCTAATAACAAGGTTAAAGCCATATTGTGCAGGTGTGCATATTCAGGCGCTTGGTTGGGAAAAACATGTGCCGGCCCTGATTAAGAGCGTGGGCATATAAGAATTTTGGCCTTATTTAATAATATAATGTATTTTTTTAAATTAGTGTTAGAATAATTTGCTGTAAAAGCTGTATAGCACACAAGTAAAAACAACAAGGATAATTCCTGTTTTTATACAATAAAATAAAATGCCTGAAAGGAAAAATAAGTGAATAAAAAGCTATATGTTGGCAACCTTGAGTACTCAATAACTGACAAGGAACTGGAGGATTACTTTACAACTGCAGGAAAGGTTATATATTCAAAAGTTATAACCGGCATGGATGGCAGGCCCCGTGGTTTCGGTTTTGTTGAAATGGAGACCGAGGAAGAAGCAAAAAATGCAATGGAAACCCTTAACCAGTCAAGCTTCAAAAACAGGACAATTGTAGTCAATGAAGCAAAGCAGATGAAGAATAACAGGGACTCTTCTGGCCCGAGGGACAACAGGGGCCCAAGGACCTTTGACAGAAAACCTAAAGACGACCTGAACTCAAAACTAAGGGAACTCCGTAAAAGATTTAACTAGTAGCCCTTGATAAATTGTAACTGATATATCTTATCAGATATATGCTTTATATTAGTTCAATGGTTTAGCACCAGTGTCTTGCTGTGTTAAAATCCAGTTAATGTACACGACAATATATCTGATAAGATAATTATAGAACCACAAATACCAGATTTTTCAAAATCCTGTTTATTCATTTTTTTCAGGAACTGATTTCTTATCAAAATTAACTACTTTTTAATAATAATTACAATATAATTAAAATACAGCTAACGAACCAGTAGAAATAAATAAAATAATCAGGGAACTCGAAAGATATGCTTACTTACAGCATTAAAAAGATTTACAATCCTGAAATATTCCAGGGCCACAGAAAAACCAGCAGATATTTTGAGGGCTGGTATTTTAAGCTTGCTGACAGGCAAACTGAAAATGTTTTTGCAGTGATTCCCGGCGTATCGATTTCTGATATAAAAAATGGCAGCCACTCTTTTATTCAGGTCATGGATGGCATAAATGCAACATCAAGATACTTCAGGTTTGATTTTAAGGATTTTACCTATTCCACTGACAGATTTAATATAAGCATAGGCAGCAATTCTTTTTCGGATACAAATTTAAAACTAAACCTTAAAGAGGGAAATGAAACATACAGGGCCGACCTTGAGTTTTCGTGTCCAAGTAAATGGCCACGTACCATATTGTCACCTGGCGCCATGGGGTGGTATGCATTTGTGCCTTTTATGGAATGTTATCATGGAGTAGTTTCCATGAACCATGCCATTTCCGGTATCGCATCTTTTGCAGGCAAAACAATTGATTTTTCAGGTGGCAAGGGATATATAGAAAAAGACTGGGGACAGTCTTTTCCGCAAGGCTGGATATGGCTGCAGTCAAACCATTTTAAAAATGATATGACTTCCATAATGTTTTCTGTTGCCAGGATACCATGGAAGAAAAAAAGCTTTACAGGTTTTATTTGCGGTCTTCTTTATAATAAAAAAATACTGGTATTTGCAACATATAATGGTTCAAAAATCAAAAGTCTTGCCCACACACCTGACAGTTTTAAATGCATAATTGAAAACAGTAAACACAGGCTTTCAATTGAGGGCTCAAAACAAAAAGGCGCCACTCTCCTATCCCCTGTTTTAGGAGCAATGGATGGAAGGATAAATGAGAGCATAGATGCAAAAGTAAAAATCAGCCTCGAAAAAAAATCTGTTAATAAGGCGGGGGAAAAAGAGACTTCAGTGAAATTGATTTATGAAGATACAGGATATTGTGGCGGCCTTGAAATAGCTAACCCTGATGTAATTGACCAATCAAATATAACCGTAACATGATTTCAATAAACCACGTAAGCCTTGGATTCAGCAAAAAATTACTTTTTGATGATATTTCATTTTTAATATCACCTCGCGACAGGATAGGACTTGTCGGCAATAATGGTGCGGGCAAGACTACACTTTTAAAAATTATACTTGGGTTGCAGTCACCTGACTCCGGAAATGTTGAAAAACCTGCAAAAATAACAATTGGTTACCTTCCCCAGCAAATGAAGCATGTTGACAATAAATCCCTTTTTAATGAAGCCAGGACTGCATTTTCAAGCCTGATTGAGCTTAAGGCGCAAGCTGCGCATTTGCACTCAGATCTTGAGAACAGGCAGGATTTCCATTCCCGGGATTATATGGATATAATCAGCGCGATATCAGAAATAAATGCCAGGCTTGAGATGCTTGGTGAATCTACTGTCAATGAACAGATAGAAAAAACACTATCCGGACTTGGTTTTAATCCTTTCGATTTTACAAAGCAGACCAGGCAATTCAGCGGGGGCTGGAGGATGAGGATAGAGCTTGCAAAAATATTACTTCAAAAACCTGACCTTCTACTTCTTGATGAGCCGACAAACCACCTTGATATCGAATCCATACAATGGCTTGAACAATTGCTTTCAACATATAACGGCGCTGTTGTTCTTATATCACATGACAGGGCCTTTCTTGATAATGTAACCAGCCGGACAATTGAAATATCGCTGGGAAATATTTATGACTACAAAGTCCCTTACTCAAAATTTACAATACTCAGGGAGGAAAGGCGCGCGCAGCAGCTTGCTGCTTATAAAAACCAGCAAAGGCAGATTGCAGATATTGAGCGATTTATTGAAAGGTTCAGGTATAAAAATACCAAGGCGATTCAGGTCCAGTCAAGGATAAAATATCTTGAAAAACTCGAAAGAATCGAGGTAGATGAGTTTGATAATTCTTCAATACGCATACGATTTCCTGCTGCCCCCCGTTCGGGCAATATTGTAATCGAAGCAAATCATATAACAAAAAGTTTTGGAGAAAAAAATGTCCTGGAAAATGTAAGTTTCGCAGTAAGGCGCGGTGAAAGAGTGGCGTTTGTGGGTAAGAACGGTGAAGGCAAGACTACATTGTCAAGAATAATTACCGGTGAACTTGACTTTAATGGCGAGCTTAAAATAGGCCATAATGTTACTACCGGCTATTTTGCACAGAACCAGGATGAAATTCTCAATGAAGATTTGACAGTATTGGAAATGATAGACAGTGCATCAAGTTGGGAGAGCCGGACGGCACTCAGGTCCATACTGGGTGCGTTTCTTTTCGGTGATGAAGATGTGGACAAAAAAGTAAAAGTACTTTCCGGCGGAGAAAGATCAAGGCTTGCCCTTATAAAGCTCCTTCTTGAACCTGCAAACCTGTTAATACTTGATGAGCCGACAAATCATCTTGATATGCGCTCCAAAGATATACTTAAAACGGCGCTTGAAGACTACGCAGGGACAATGATACTGGTCTCCCATGACAGGCAGTTTCTTGACGGCCTGGTGGAAACTGTTTATGAGTTTAAGGACCATAAAATAAAGAAGTATATCGGCGGAATAAGTGATTTTCTGGAAAAGAAAAAAATAGACTCACTCAGGCAGCTTGAAATAAAGCAGGAAGTGTTTTCAAACCATACGGACAGGGTCGCAAATAGTAAGACGGTTTCGGTTTCAGGTGGAAAAGAAGATTATTTTGGCAAGAAAGAGTTCCATAAACAACTGAGAAGGCTTGCCAAAAAGATATCAGAATGCGAGGAGTCAATAGAGCGCCTCGAGAAACAGGTATCTGAAATGGATGAAATGTTTGCTTCTGAAAGCAACAATTATGCAGATCCTGAAAGCCAGAAAATCTTTACCCATTACGCAAGACACAAAGAAGAATTAGAAAACCGGATGAAAGAGTGGGAACACCTTCAGACAGAGCTTACCGGGTTAAAAAACAACAACCTGGAATATTTAGATTAAACTACCATCAATATCTTTACTGCACCTTACATGCAGTATTTTCTCCCTTCATCGACCATTGCCAGGTAATTATCTATTGGTATGTAGTTTGCTACAGTATTTCCTGTACCCAGGCAATAACCGCCCTGCGGCATACAGACATCAAGTGTTTTTCTAATGCGCTGTCGTATTGATTTTTCATCGCTTCGGCAAAGAAAATCTACATCTATGCCACCAAGTATGGATATCCTGTCATGGTAGAGCTTATAGGCATCAGTTACTTCCATGATAGTATCTTCAAACGAATGTTTTGCATCTATGCTCACATAATCTATCAGGTCAGCCATTACTGCATCAAGTTTTCCGCATGCATGCAGAAGATAGGCTCTTCCGCATTTGTGGGCAACCTCAGCACATTTCTTGTGCCAGGGGAAAATTTTTTTACTTAAAAAATCCGGGGACACAAGTGTTGAAGTCTTAAATCCCATGTCATCAGAGGCCCAGATAAAAGGTACGCAACTAAATGTGCATAATGCTTCGGTATGTTTAAGGTAAAATGAGCCCACTTTTTCAAGTATTGCATCAACAAGGTTAGGCTCATCATATATTTTCATGCATAAGGTTTCATATCCAAGCAAAAAAGTAAGCTCTTCCAATATGTGAGCCGTGAGCTCATAGCATCCCATATTTTCAGGGACATTCTTTTGCATCCACTCGAGGCAGGAAAAATCAATATTTTTTAAATCGGGCCAGGGGTATTTCTCAAAATCCTGCCAGCCCTGTATGGGTCCTTTATGCTCTTCTGTCCAGGCGCGCTGCCCCCTGCTTGTTTCTTTTGAGGCGGTATCATTAAGGTAATTTAAGGGTTCATCAAAAAACCCCTTGTCCCGAAATGGCACATGGAAAGCATCAAAGCCCATAAACTGGTGCATAATTATATATAGCCTGTTTTTATATGAAGGGTCTTTTTTATCAAGATTTTCATCAAGCCCAAAACGCTCTGCAATAATATTTACAATTTCAGGGTCATGAAAAATTTCCAGATTATGTACCCTTGATGGAATTTTTTTTCTAAGCAGTATGTCAATCAATTCACCTTTATCACCAATTACTGAAAATCCTTTAAAATCAACCATTGGCAGCCTCCGCACAATATTAATTTTTATTATTTATGGGTTTTAATACACTAATAGGCAGCTTTATATAATCAAATCACAGCTGTAAATGCAATGATATTATACAATAATCTTTCTTATATGAATTAAAAATTAGAAGGGTTTTGCTGATCTTCGCCTGACAATAATCTCATCTACCCATGCAGTATCTGAAAGCTTCAACATGTACAAAACAGTATCTGCAATATCCTCGGGACGTATGAGAAGTTTCCTGTCAATATCGGGCCTTGCCTGGGTAGCAAGACCGGTATCAACTGCTCCCGGGTGAATTATTGCAACAGATATGCCATCCTGCTGGTGTTCATTAGATATTGATTTTGTTATTGCCAGCACTCCGCTTTTAGTTGCCGAATAAATGGACTGCTCAGGATAGCCTTTATAGACAACATTGCTTGAGATATTGATTATTATGCCGCTTTTTTGTGGTACCATAATCTTTAAAGCATGCTGGCAGCAAAGATAAACAGCTTTAAGGTTTACATTTATAAGTTTATCAAAATCTTCTTGAGCAAAGTCAATTAGTTTTCCTGTTACTGTAATGGCAGCATTATTTATAATTATATCAAGCCTGCCGAATTCTCTTTTAATATTTTCAAAAAGATCATCTATTTGCCTCTGCTCCGCAAGGTCCGTACAGATAATAAAAGCTTTGCCCCCAAATGACTCTATTTCTTTTTTTGTTTCTTCAAGCTTCTCCAAAGTCCTTGCGGCAATTACAATAACAGCAGCTTCCCTTGCAAGCTTAATACTGATACTTTTACCTATACCCATGCTTGCTCCAGTTACAAGAGCTATTTTACCATCAAGTTCCATATGTTTATCTGCTTTCTTTGATTATTTGTATTTTATCAATATCAATAGATAATAAATTATTTATTACTTTAACACGATAAAAAAGATAAATAAAAAAATATTTTTTGTTGCCATAACAGGAAGTCCACGGCTTTCCTTTAAGGATAGTAGCAAAAGGCGAACCTGGCAGTTTATGGGTCAAATGGCTGGGAACAATCAAAGTTGAGTAATCAATTAAGGATCTTGATTATTTAAAAAAAGCCCTTTAATCTTTTATATAGTTCTTTATATTTTTTAAAATTGTTCCTGTAAATCAGTTCATTGCTCTTATCAGGGACAAAAACTTTCTTTATTTTAACAATTTTCTTGCAGGCCTCGCTGTAATCATCATAAAATCCGAGCGAGATTCCTCCAATAATTGCAGCTCCAAGTAGGGCGGCCTCTGTATATGAAGGTATTTCGATATTTACATTACATACATCTGCTTTTATCTGGCTCCACAAATCACTTGTTGCGCCACCGCCCAAGGATATAACTTTTTTTACTGATATTCCTATTTTATTAATTGCTTCAATGTCATTTTTCATCATAAACGCAAGTGATTCAAGTATTGAGCGTATAAAATGTGCCTTATTGTGGTTTATGCCTATGCCAAAAAAAACTGCTTTTGCTAAAGGGTCATATTCAGGAAATAGAGCCCCTGTCAGAAAAGGAAGCATAGTAAGGCCCTCGCAACCTGGTTTTATGGCTTGAGCCTGTTTGTCTAAAAGCTTAAATACGCTCTGTCCAAGCCTTAGTGCTTCTTTAGATTCCTCTTTGCAGAAGTTGTCCTTAAACCATTTAAGCACCATCCCCCCAGTTGAACTATACGGCATCAGGCCATATTTTCCCGGTACTGCATGCAATATGCAGGGCAGTTTGTATTTATAATCGATAACCGGCTTATCTGTTGAAACAACCATTGCAAAGGCACTTCCGGTTGTCTCAGTTGAAATGCCTTCTGAAATGTTACCTGCTCCAACTGCTCCACAGACCTGGTCAAGCGCCCCTGCAATTACTCTGGTACCCGGCTCCAGCCCGGTTGCTTCTGCAACTTCTTTTGTTATATTTCCTATAACTGTCCCGCTTTTTACTACCTCCGGAAGTTTTTCTTCTGATGTTCCAATAAAATCAAGCACATCATGTAAATACTCCAATTTTATAATGTCATAATAATATGAAGAATTATAAGTGGTAGCTTCACCTACTATATCTCCGGACAGCTTATAAAGTATGTAGTCGTGGAGCAGTAAAAACTTACAGGTTTTTGAAAAAATGTCAGGCTCATTCTTTTTTAGCCATAAAATCCTGGTTGCGGGCCATGATGGATCGACCTCTGGATATCCTGTTTTTTTGTACATCTCATTTAAATCAAATCTGCCTAAGATTTCTTTTGCCTCTGTTGTGGATCTCATATCTATCCACACAATTGCGTCCCTTAACGGTTCCATATGCTCATCTACCGGAACCAACGTCTCACCCTGTGAGCTTGTGACAATTGCATTTACGCTTCTTATCCTGTCATGTAATTTGATTGATAATTTATGTAGAATTTTTTTTACTTTATCCCAGTATTCTGTAACATCATTTTCAACTATATTTTCTGCAGGTGTCTTCAAATAATACTCAATGGATTCAATTGCAAGCTGCTTGCCGCTCTCATTAAAAATTGCACCTTTTATATTTGATGTTCCCATGTCAAGGGATAAAATGAGGTTTTCTTTAGTTAGCATATTTTAAAAAGATTCTACCTGAATGTCGGCAAAATAACAGTATTTCCTGATTATTTCTGCATGACTTCCATTAACGACTATATAATGAGGGCCTTTTATATTTTCCTTGAAAATTTCCAGCCCTGAGTCAAAATCTATCTGTAATGAAGGTATCATTGGGCCCTGATGTTCATCCCATCCTTCTTCCTGGAAAATCTCTGGCGTAGCGCTAATACCTGTAAAGGTCTGCATTTTTAATTTGCCGCTTTCATTAAAAATATTGAACAGGGTGATTTCCCCGGTTTTGAGGTGGGAAACATTCATAAGTCCTCCGCAGCCACCCCATTCATGCTGGTAAATACTTATATGGTCCTGTTTGCAAAGACTGAACGGGGCAAAACCACAGGAAGCCATCAGCACACTTTTATTAAAAAATTCAAAGATTTCAAGAAAAGTCGGTTTGAGGCCGGTAAGCATATTTACTATAGTTTGCGCCAGTAAACTGTAAATATCGCCCTCGCATATAGCATTTATTTTCTCACCAAGCAATGACAGCAACATGCATGGCGTAAATCCCAGTAATTTTCCCGGTCCGCTGCCGCATTTAATAGATATTCCTTCATAATTATGTTTTTCAATAATTTCAGAAGCTGAGATGTAATACCTGGAAAGCAGCTCGATCTCTTCTTTATGTATCCTACTATCAGGATTGTAATTTTTATTAAAATCATCCATGAATTGTCCAATACTGCTTTTAACAACTTTATCTGCAAGGATTTTAAGTTCCATCAATTCAATATTATCTACCTGGACACCAGTTTCGGTTTTAATCAGATTACCGTCATACATAAAAGGATACAGATTTGAACATGCATACCCTATTGATGCAATTCTTGTATGGCGCAATCTTTTGACACAGTCAGCAATATGGATAAAATCAAGAACTTTTTGTAATCCGGTATCTGCATCTATTTCATCATAAATACAGGAGTATTTTGTATTTATTCTGTCAAGAGAATACCTGAGTAAGCTTGCGCCTGCTGCAGCTGCAGGGGCTATCAGTTTGCCTCCTTCTCTGTAACCTGCCAGGCTCCATATTAATAAAGGGAAATGGCTGTGGTCAGTTATCATATCCAGAATTCCTGTTGATTCTGACCACCCTGAATAAACCAGGATTATACAACAGCTATCATTAACAGTATCTGATATTTTTTTACCTGCATTCACAACAAGTTCATGATCATGGTCGGACAGACAGCCGATATAATTGACTTTTACTCCTCTGCTTTCCAGTAATTGAACTGATTTTTGCACCCTTTTTTCTGCAATTTCAGGACGGTGCGCATGGCTATAAAATCCTATAAGCGTTACTACCTTGGCCATTTTTTTAATTTAACGGTTATTCATAAAATTATTATATTACTATATCAGCATTATTTCTTTTCTGGTTGACTTGAAAAGAACTGGTCCAGATTATTTGATATATTATAATCGATCCAGTCAAGCCCATTTTTTATGGCGCCATAAAGACCTGATTTTTCTTTTAATTTTGAGAATAAAATCTGTCTTTTAAAAGGAATCAGTTTATATACTTCAGATTTAAGCAATTCCAGGAATTCTTCGCCAAAATCAACAATCTCCCCATTTATCACAACTATCTCAGGGTCCATGATAATAATCATAGTTGCTATTCCCAGAGCCATCGTCTTAATAATATTTTTGTTTATTAAGCCCTTTATTTCAGAGTTATTCTTGTATAGTTCGGCTATGCTATCGAAATTCTCGATATTGGTTTTTAAACCTTTTTCATTCTGGTATATTTCAATGATGTTTCTTATTTTTATTACATCACAATTTGATTCGAAATATCCCAGGTTTTTTTCCTGGTTTGCTATTGCTGTATAATCGATTTTTTCAGCAATCGGCAGAAAAGCAATTTCACCAAGATACCCGTTATATCCTTCCCGGATTTGCCCGTCGATTACCACTCCCGCACCGATTCCCTTTGTTATCACAAGATAAATCATATTTGTTATATTATTGAAGCTCTTCCATTGTTCCCCGAGAGTCTCAAGTTTAACATGATCCTTCAAAATAACATTTACTTTATATTCATTTTCAAAAAAAGCTTTAATGTCTATGCCGACCCAGTCTTTAATATATGGTGCCCAACGTATCTTACCAGTTTTTTTGCTGAATGTTTCAGGAGAACCAAGGCTTATAAAAGCAACAGCGTTTAATCCGGCCGGTATTTTTTCAACCAAGTTATTG
>Ga0233425_10008176_pt1 | contig 14099 bp, 10 predicted proteins | sample Watercolumn_Towu_2_FD_181712 | JGI IMG/M metagenome (GOLD analysis project Ga0233425, IMG submission 181712) | Freshwater microbial communities from Lake Towuti, South Sulawesi, Indonesia - Watercolumn_Towuti2014_140_MG | ecosystem: Environmental > Aquatic > Freshwater > Lake | place...
CTCCACCTGTATGGCGTTGCCGATACTTCGCAATGGCTAGCGCTTCCATTGTTGTATCATCTTTATTACAGCGTGTTAAAGAACTTCGGTATTCTTTAACTTCACGGCACAAGCAGAGGGCGCGAAGAACGCAGAGTTACAACCCCCTAAATCCCTCTTTGTTAAGGACGAAGGGGGTTGTTATGCGATATCGGCGTTCCGGCAAGCTGAACTTTATAAATAATTATACACAAAAACCATTCGTTAAAATATAAAATTTTCTATGATTGGGATGACATTTAACCTAATTATTTAGAAAACGCAGCATAAATAAAAAAGGGGATAGTCGTCTATCCCCTTTCCTGAAATGCATCGTGCCTTTATAAAATTTCCCAGTCTAATTATCCGTTCTTACAATTATTCTTTTTCACCTTTTGCAGGCTTTGTTGATTTTATAGTTGTTTCTCCCTCAAGGACAACAAAATTCTTGATCTTCTCAAACTTCTTATCACCCACGCCGCTTACCTTTTTAATATCCTCAACGGTTTTAAAACCACCGTTATTCGTGCGATAGTTAACTACTTCGGCAGCCAGCTTGGGACCAATGCCTGGCAATAATGCAATCTGGGCTTCGGTAGCCGTATTTATATTTACCTTGCCTTCGACTTGTTCTACGGAAATACAAAGCCTTGATTGCAATATAGAGACAATCACTATCACCAATACAACCACCCAGGAAGATTTATCTATTATCCGCATAAAATACCCTCCGCATAAAAAAGGTTTTTCAATAAATGTCTCACAAAAAGGCCCTTAATTCTGAGAAACACGTGTTTAAATTTGAATTTTGCAAAGTGTAAACCAGAAATTGAAAAACCGTCAAAAAAACAAAAATTCTTCTTAACTGCCGATATTTCCATCGGTAAAAGGTCACCACCATTTCATCGACGATTTGGAATGAGATACCTGCGGTAAAGAAAAACAACACAAAAAAGACCTTGGAGTGAACAATATTGTAGGTTTGGTACCAATAAAAAAGGACACGCAATTGCGTGTCCTTTTTCTATTTTCAACTTTTTAAGTTTTATGCTATCTTACTTTTTTTTGTCCCGTAAGGATTCTATCACCTCATCGACCAGCCCGTAAGCCTTCGCCTCTTGCGATGACATATAGAAATCACGGTCAACGTCTTCTTCGATACGTTCTATGGGTTGACCTGTGTGTTTCACAAGGATTTCATTCAAACATTTCTTCATCCTCAGTATTTCTTCCGCCTGAATACTGATATCTGTGGCAGTGCCCCTCATCCCACCCCACGGTTGATGGAGCATAATACGGGTGTGAGGCAAGCCGTATCTCTTTCCCTTTGTTCCACCGGCAAGGAGAATGGCAGCCATGCTATATGCCTGTCCTATACAGAAGGTTGCAACATCGCACTGGACAAATTGCATCGTATCATAAATGGCCAGACCCGCAGTAATGGAACCCCCCGGCGAATTGACATAAATGCTTATTTCCTGATTTTTATTCTCATTCTGGAGGAACAGTATCTGTGCAATGACCAGATTTGACAAGGTATCCTCAATTGCAGAGCCAATGAAGATGATGCGGTCTTTGAGCAACCGGGAAAATATATCATAATGTCTCTCACCATAGCCTGTTTTTTCGACAACATAAGGCACAAAAAGATTGCCATACGTTTTCATTGGTCCTATAGCAGGAAATTCACCATTTTCTAAATGTGATAAAAATTCTTTATACACAGATACTCCTTTATTTATTTTTACATCGTTTTCTTAATTCGATGCTAATTAATCTTATTCTTCTATCTTTGCTTCCTTGAGAAGCAAATTTATCACCTTGTTTTCGCGCATTTCATTTCGTAAATAGGAGAGACTCCCCTGCCGTTCCAACTGTTTGCGAACCCGCGCCGTGTCGGTATTGTACGCACGCGCAATATCAGCGATTCGCTGCTCTACTTCGTTTTCCGTAACAAATACCTTTTCTTTTTCAGCAATATTGTCCATGACAAGAGATGCCTTGAGTTCTCTCATGACGGATTCTGCGGATGCATTTTTAATGTTTTCCGTTTGTTTCTGAATTTCTTCTAAAGGCATGCCCCGTTTCAGCAAATCAAGCTGATGTTTATATACCCGTTGTTCCGTATGATAATTTACAAAATCCTGAGGCAGATCGAATTTTGTCTGCTCTAAAAGGATATCAAGTATCTGATTCCTCATGTCGTCTTCTGCCCAGTTCTTTTTATCAACCTCGATCCGTTTACGTAAATTGGCCTTCAAATCTTCCAGAGACTCGTAACCCAATGTTTTAGCGAAACTATCGTTCATCTCGGGCATGGCCATGCGTTTTATTTCCTTTACCGTAAGTTTCAATTTCGCCTCTTGCCCCCGGAACTCCTCTTTGGCAAACTTGTCTGAGAGCTTTATTTCAAGCTCACACTCTTTGCCTGACTTTGTGCCTTCTAATTTTGTGGCAAAATCTGGTACAGGCGTATCTACAACCGTAACACCGTTTTCCACGAGAATCTCGACATCATCATCTTCCAAAACGATAGTTCTTCCAACCTTCACTTTACAGTCACAAATAATGTGGTCTCCCTTTCTCACACTCCCGTCTTGCACTACGTTTAATTGAGCTTTTCTGAGGCTCATGCCCTGGAGCGCCTTTCCCATATCTTCTTCCGTAACGTTCGATGGCTTTTTCTTTAACTTCAGTCCCTTGTATTGACTCAACTCAAAGGTCGGCCATACCTCTAAAGTGACATCGAAGTTAAGGGGTTGTCCCATCTCCAGGTTTATCTCACCGAATTGGGGATTTCCCACGGGATTTAGTTTATGTTCTTCAATTACTTTTTGGTAGCAATCGCTGACAACCGATTGTTTCACATCGTCCTTTATTTGAGTCCCAAACCGCTTTTCAACCAGTTTTCGCGGCGCACGACCCTTTCGGAAACCTGGCAACTCAACCGTATCGCAGACCTCTGCGGTCTTTTTTTCAAATTCACTTTCAATAGTTTCCTTCGGTATTTCAAATTTTAAAACCTTTTTACAAGGACCAGCTTCTGTAATTGTCACGTTCATTGTATTAATATCCTGTAATACTTTTTTCTCAAAGATAAAAAAATGGAGCGGGTGATGGGGTTCGAACCCACGACATTCACGTTGGCAACGTGACGCTCTACCACTGAGCTACACCCGCTTATTATTCAACGTAATTTACAATGCGAGGGGGGGGAATTGAACCCCCACGCCGTTAGGCACAAGATCCTAAATCTTGCGCGTCTGCCAGTTCCGCCACCCTCGCCTAATACGGCAATTTATGGACAACCTGGGCGGAATCTCAAATACCCCTTCATCTCCCATGCCCGCATGAGTACGAAGAGGCCGTTTCAAATTAATAAATGATGCGCCCTGAAGGATTCGAACCTTCGACCCATTGATTAAGAGTCAATTGCTCTACCAACTGAGCTAAGGGCGCACTTCTCAGCATACAACCAGAACCCGTTGAGGATATTTATGAATAACGCGCCCGGCAGGACTTGAACCTGCAACCGTTGGATTCGAAGTCCACCACTCTATCCAATTGAGCTACGAGCGCACAAATGAAAGCTCAACAATGGCGCTTACAAACTACACCATAAATACACTAAAAATCAACTAATAAATTGAAAATTATAATTAATTTCTTAAAAAAGTCAACTCGTATATCAAAAATACTTTGCGTTTTTTCTCCTCTTTTGTATAATCCCTACATTACCTTATTACTGCCGGTAACTACACTTTTTGCACAAATTCCAAGGCCTTGAGTTATCGTATTATCCTGGAAATACTTCCTAATTTCAGCAGGTTTTTTACCGTATTCTTACGAGTGGTTGTTTTCATTACGGTAACGGCATGCTGAAAAGTGCTTGAAATATGATAAAACACGGAGTTGTATACGTAAAGGATACGAGTTTTGATTCCGAGAGGATAGACGACCCCTACATTATCGAAGCATACATTCCGGAAGAACACAATCTGAAACCAACGGGAGAAGGCCTCCAACTGGCAAACAGGAATGAATTACGACACGCTGTTGGGGTTGTTGCCGCACGGTCTTTAAAATATTTTAGCACAAATGGCGAGGGCTTTAATATCTTCCGCACACGAGGTATGGCCGTCTGGTGGCTCAGGCATATTTACAATAGCTTCAACTGGTGGAAGGCTTACGTGGTAAATGCAGAGGGTGAACGGAAAGAAATGCCGATGTTGTACATCGGGGAAAAATTTGGCACTGCTACTGGAAGTGAGGAACAGGCAGATATTGTACTGAGCGCCTTTGAAAATGACCGTTGTATAGTCAACCAAACACCTAACGGCGGGACGATTTTTGCGGTCGGGTATAGCGAAAGGGGAGGATTATTTAATTTCCCCGATATGTATGGGGTCAAGACGATTGTCGGCGGCAAGTATAAAGGAGCGGGTGTTAATGTAACCCACGGTATTACAAAAAATCTGACGCTTATGGCTGAAAAGACCCTGGAAGGTAAAAACAAAGAGATTACTCTACAAAATGTACGTGATGAAATCAAAAAGATGAAGGTGGTTATTCTGGACAGGCCGAGGCATGAGAAACTTATTAAGACAGTGAAAGAGCTTGGCGTTCAATTAATCCCGGTTAAGGACGATGACCTTACTCCAACCCTTGCAGTTACAAGAGGAGAGGTTGACCTGATTATTGGAGTAGGAGGGATTCCTGAGACAATGTTGAGCGCCATTATTGTCGAGAAATTGGGTGGTGAGATGAGCTTCAGAATATTACCTTCTGGCATTGCACAGGATGGGAAATTGTCGGGGATGATATATAACTGGAATCTTTTCGGGAAAAACGAAGTTGACATTTTAAGGAATTTTAAAGTTGTAAGACCCGGCACAGAAAAAGAAGGCGAGAGGCCGTGGAACACCGTATGGACATCGAAAGATTTAGCCAGAGGCAAGGACATGGTTTTTACTGCCAGTGTCATAAAAAAAAGTCCCTGGATAAGGTTTCCGGACGGGAAGGAAGCGCCAGGAGTGGAACTAGATCATAAAACAGGAGAAATAACCGTACAGGTAGTGCGTATTGCAGGCAATAGCGTAGAGATCGTTCCCGTTATTTATCGTACCGTGATTAACAGATACGCCAGTCAATACAAGGATTCCGGGGTAATAAATGACAAGACGAGTGCCGATGTTATCGTCCAACTGGAAAAGGTGTATACAGAGTTTGGTATGTATCAAGAGGCAAAAGAATGCTTGCAAAAAGCCATCTTGAGCAAAGGCATTCATAAAGATTTATTACAGAAGTTTAATTCCATTTATAAATATGCCGAGGGATTATATGCCCTTACGCATGAACCTGTTCAAGTCCCGGAAGCTGTGATAAAACATTTTGAGGAGGTGTATCGTTTAGCCAGAGAAGACGATGTAGGAATCAGGTCACGGAGAATGATTAAAAGGTATTACGAGTATCTCGGAGATAAGCATTATCACGAGCGGCAATTTGAGAAGGCTCTTGCATATTATAAGGAAGCCCTGGAATATAGTCCGCATGAACTGAAATTACATCGTAAGGTAAATAGTACTCAAATGAGAGATGTCCTTGAAGCATATTTTCGTAGAATCGACAGAAGATACCAGGAACTTAATTACAGGGAATCTGAGGATTGGGAACGGTATAAGCTGGGAATTGCGTTAGAAGTTTTTTACAACTACGAAGGGCGTTTGAAATTTTCCAGCAGAGATCCATGGCTTATCTTCTTCAGGAGGACTGTATTGCACGGGAAAAGGCCTTCTTATAAATTGGCTATTCTGATCAAATTATTACGGTTATACAAGCAATTGAATCGGGCAAGCGATTACAAGCTTTCTCAATTCCTGAGCAAAGAATTCGGGTTGAGTGGAGAAGAGATAGACGCTATTTTGACGTTTAGAAATTCAAAAATTGAGATTCTTCGTCGTTCCACTCCTCAGAATGACAGCGGTAATCATTCCTTCGCCTTTTGTCATTCTGAGGCGAAGCCGAAGAATCTCCGGAACAGGTCTGGGCAAAGCAAAGAATTTGATTTTGCATCGGGAAACAAGATATTTCATTCCGTAGGCGAACTCTATCTTGTTAAGGGATTAAACGTGGAGAGTTTGTCGAAGTTACTTCTCCCAAAGGTGATATTGGAAAGCCAGAATGAACTGGAAGACGCCGATATCCCTCTAAGCATTAGCCTTGTTGAGGCGATGGAACAAAGATACAAAAATATACTGGAGGAGCTTAGGGAGGGATACAAGAAAGAGGCACAGGAACATTCGTACGCAGTGGCAGAGGCGTATCATTATGTAGGGCTGGCGCTCTATGACATCGGTGATGATGAGGGTGCAAAAATACACTATAACAAGGCAATTGAAAAATTTGGTGAAATAATAGAGAAGTTTGAGGGAATAACTCCTGTGAATGCGCAGTACCGGATCGGCAATCTTTATGAAGAACTGGCCTTGTTATATGAGAGAGAGCAGACGCAGTATAACAATAGGGCAATAGATGCTTATATAAACATTATAGACGAACAGAAATCAACCGAGATATTTGGGTATATCGGCGGTCTGGTTTTTTTAAAAGTAGTGCAGGCAAGGGAAAGGGTAGAATGCTTAAAAAGAGAATTAGTAAAAAATTATGGCGAGAAAGAATAATGAATTAAATGGTATTATGAATCAAATCAATCCACTTGAGTATTTGATTTGCTTATGTTTAAGTTGGGGTGAGCGACGGGATTCGAACCCGCGACCCTTAGAGCCACAGTCTAATGCTCTAACCAACTGAGCTACGCTCACCGCACTGCATATAAAAATATTGCTATTTTCATTTGGCGCGCCAGGAAGGATTTGAACCCTCGACCGCCGGATTAGAAATCCGATGCTCTATCCAGCTGAGCTACTGGCGCTTAAACTTTTAAAAAATTATATCAATATTAGGATGAATATCAATACAATTTTAGATTATTTACATTCGGATCGGGATAAACGTTGCAACCGACTCGATGGCCTTCCTCAGTGGGGTATTTCGTACATACTTCCAGTTTTCATCATCCAGCCCCTGCTCCGGCGAAGTAATATTATAAACAAAGGGAAGACCGTTAAGCCCCTTTTTAAACGTAAAGGCATGTGTTCTTGATCCTGCTTCACCCATAGGAATGACGTCCGTAACAAAGTCTATAAATACCTGCGTGTCATCAAAAAATTCTGTTGTTGCCATCTGTCCTGCCTTGCAATTGCCAATCGTAGCATCCGGAATTGTTTCTGCCAGGTTAATGCACGCAAAAACCGCATCCTCTCCTACATGGATAGCGCTTCTCGGTATCCCTACAACGACGTCTTTACAGAGGGCATCAACAAAAATCTTCTTAAAGAAATGTTTCGTAGCTTCTAAAGCATTGTCCGGGGCATTCTCTCCTGCGGGCGTGTACTTACCAAATGTGATTCCACTAGCCATATCTTTAAAGAAATTAACGATCGTACCCGCGAACCCCACCTTTTTCCCTTCCTTGATATTGCCATTTTTATCGATGTATTTGATTGTCGCGCCGGCGCCAATATCCTTGAATATATTTTTGAAATTTTCACCGGCATCTTTGAGGTCTTTTCCGACCCTCACAGTAAATTTAGATTGGTCTAAGCCGTCGCCATTATTTATAGTAAAATTATCTCCCCCCGGCTTAGATAATAATTGGTCTTCTTTGTATTTTCTAAATTGATCTTTTAATGATATCGATGATACTTCTTTTTTTGTGTCGGAATATAATGCCTGCGTCTCAAAATTATTACGCTCAAGCAGGGACACAACGCCGCCCCCAATACGTGTCGTTAACGTGTCACAATTAGTTATCTTCTCAGAAGACTGTCTTTCTAATTCGTCATAAATAATGTTTTTAAATGAAGAGGTCGCTGCGCTGTCATAGGCGCCTAGTTGAACACCATAATCTATGGGCTTGTTGCTTGCTGACACGCTGGAGGTTTCTATCATGATTGATCCTTAACGGGAACAAGGTCAAATGGGAAACAATTTCCACCATCCATAAGTTTATTATAAATTTCGCAAATTATATACCTTCTTAATTCATCTATTCCTCCAGGAATCAATAATTCTCTAAGCCATATCGTTATCTGCAATTATAGACGCCTTCAAATAATCACGTAAAACAAACCTCGCGGGTGGATACAGTCACGAATCAGAATATATTTCCTGCTATTGGTCAAATAGTGACCTATAACGCTTACGTTAATGCAGCATTATAAATTTACGAATTCATCTTTCATTTTCTTAAAAAGTTTCTATACTAAAAGGCTTACATGTTCAGTTGACCCGCAAATCTGCGGAGTCCTCTTTACACTTAAGGAAAAGGTTAAGGTTAATTTCAACACAATTGGGAATATTTTTGATGGGGGTTATTTCAGATCAGATGCGTACAAAAATAGAACTAAGCACCATGTGTTTCCATCATGGAGATACACTTGCAAAGATCAAACGGTGCAGGGATTGTATTGAATCACAAGGGTTTGAATTTGGCGTTCAGTTACACAACTCTGTTACCAAAAACTTATATAACAAAATTAAAGACCTTGACGTCGGATTCTCTGTCCATGCCCCCGTATTTTCTGATTATTTTATTAATCTCGCCAACAACGATTTTAACACCGTCCTTGCAGGATTTCAAAATACTGCATCTGTCATGCAGTCGCTTCGAAGCAGCGTAGCATTGTTCCATGGTTTTTTTATGACCCAGAAACCCATTAAAAACGATCCGGCACACTACGGCAAGGTACTGCGTGATGCCATGGATAATAACTATCGGCTTAACGACACACGAGTAATGGACCCAAAATTCCTGGAAACGGATGAGTTCAAAAATTATCAAAATACCGTGAAAGAGCATATGAAACGACTCAGGGAACGGTATTCCTCCTATACCCTCTGTATAGAAAATGACTTTCCCGGCATTGGCAACGGCAATCAGACGCCCGCACACCTCATATATCTCGATTGTCCAATCTGGCTTGATACCGGCCATCTATGGGCATCCGCTATTTTAAACAAATTTGATTTTTATAAGGGGATAGACACGATTTGCAAGCAATGTCAGGTAATGGGTGTGCATCTGAATACCAATCGAACTCCCCTCAACTGGAACCTTAAAAGTCCGGACGGTGATACGCATTCTCATTTTTCCAGAGGATACGATATGGATATGGAGAGGATCGTCGGTATCCTAAAAAGAAATCAAATTACTCATTTCACTATTGAGGTGGTTGACGGAGATATTGAAGACGTGACTTTTTTTATTGAAGCGTATCAGGCAGTCACTTAATATAAGCTTGACAAAATTAAATTTATTTGTATTATCTTGTAAAAATATTTGATACCACAAAATAATTTATTCACAATTATTTACTTACAGCGGAGCAAGTATCCATCAGATCTTGAATTGGTAAATTGAAACCTATTTATAGAATCCTCAGCGCTTCGGGCATTGCTGTATTTACGTTTTTAGTTATCATGGGTCCGTTGGCGTATAAAGGACTTAGTCCTGCCATAAGAAATATGGCCATAAATCACCTGATTTCTGTTCGCGAAATCAAAAAGATGCAAATCCAAAACTTCTTCCACGAGAGATATGGTGATATTAACGTACTCTCGAAAAACCCACTGGTTGTCCAAAGCTTGCCGCGCTTCTCAAATGCCTTCAAGGCAGGCGGTTTTGACGACACTTCTTACAAACAGGTTGACACCTATTACGGTCCACTGCTTGAACATTTCCTGAGACAATACGGTTATAATAACATGTTCCTGGTAGATACAGACGGAAACATTTGTTTCGGGGTTAAAAGGGATGAATATATTGGAACAAATCTGAGGACCGGCGAATACAGCTCATTTAGCATCGGTGAAGTATTTAAGGAAGGATTGAATAATATTAAATTCTCCGATTTAACGTGGTGTGAAGAGGCAAAAGACTTTATCTTCATGGCAGCAGCCCCGGTATACGACCTTACCAACAAGCTCTTGGGCACTGTTATTGTCGAAGTGCCTTATTCCAGGATCGACATTATTTTAGCGCAACGAGACGGACTGGGTGACACCGGCGAGATTTACATCGTGGGCGAAGACCATTTCATGCGTTCAAAATCTAGGTTTATCAGCCAAAATACTATTTTAAAGCTTGAAATCAATACGGAAGCAACGAAAGATGCCCTTCGTGGAAATACCGACGTACAGGTTGTAAAGGACTATCGTAATATCCCTGTGCTCAGCGCTTATACACCCCTCGAAAATTTACGGGACGTTACCTGGGTGCTTCTTGTGGAAATTGACATAAAAGAGGCTTTTTACCCAGTCCTTGTTCTTAAAACAAACCTGATCATCATTAGTACCGTGATTAGCGTCATCACGGCTGTATATCTTTACTTCACGCTCAGGAAAAGATATTCAATAAATACCCCTTGAGAACCTTCATAGGATACAAACAAACGGGAAATTCCCGGAATCTCACAATTTCATTATAGGCGAGTTTATCACGCACTGCATTTATTTCCCTTTGAATCTTTTTCAGTTCCGGATTTATCTGCGTCAGCATTAATTTATTCAATTCTTTAATCTGACGAAAATACCGATCCTTTTCATTTGCATTACTAACAGCCGTCATTTTTAATAATCTTTGTTTTTCTTTAGCGCTATTCATAAATTTTGGGTTGTTTTGAGTTTCCTTCGAGGCATATCGTTCAGGATTATATCGCATATCATGCATAATTCGTTGCAATTCGTAAAGCGTCCCCTCATTTACATCGCAGGCATCGAGAGGTAAAAACAAAGTCGCAGAAATCGTGACAAAGCCGGGAGGGTCTACACCGAAGAATTCTTTTATTATTTCATCGGTAATGGTGTCGTACTTTGCCCCCCCAATCCCATGGATAAATACGTCTGAAAAAAACAATCGGGAAAACATTGTCGTTGTGATTGCACGCGGACGTATTTTAATACCGATTTCCAACAATGTTTGCAACCTTGTTATAGTATTGATTACCTCATCACCTTTTTTTAGAGCGACCAACACTTCCGCCCCATCTGTAATCTTTACATCATCCCCTTCATTTATCATGTAGCACTTAGCTCTTTGCCCCTCTGCCTTCCATATCCAAAAAGGTATTTCTATGGAATCCCTTGAGATCTTCAAATCCGGCAAAGGATTGGCCTTTGAACGAATTTTGTGAATGCGTCGGTATTCAGCCAGCTTCTCGTTGTAGATTTTGACAAATCGTTCTGCTTCATATAAAATGTGCAAGAAAAAATGATAGAATCCATCCGTACCGCACATCCAGGAAACGGGCGCTTCGAGATTTTCAATGCCAAAGTCTTCCTCCAATGACCTTCTGGCGGCAGTTAATAAACTTACCATATCACTGCAGCCTTGTTGATAGTACTCCCCTATGCGATTGATAAACTGTTCAAACATATCCTGCATATCTTCTATGACTGTTTTTACATCTTCACGAAAGACATTTTTACTCAGCAGGCCAATAACCTCCTCTTTGAATTGGCGTATCGACCCAAAATCATCAAACACAATCTCTTCGTATGCCACATGGTCTTTATTCTTTACGAGCGCCACCGTCCCAACAGACGCAGATTTTTCTGATAACACTGGTACATACATAAAACCCATATTACAACCATCATTGTCTACTATCATATTTACACCGATACCGCCCAATTTACCAGCCACAGAATGTGTAAGATGATTTTTGATCCATATCCCCGGATGGTAAAAAATAGGCTCGTGACCCGTCAGAATAATCGGAATATCTTTAAGCGCTTCATAATCCAGTGTCAATCCATTTATGCATAACTTATCTTGAGTCGCCGGCCACGAAGCGCCTTTTTGAGCGCTATTCCGTACATACAAACATTGTCCAGACTTGTCTTTTCGAAATAGGGATTCAATACCGTTTGTATAATAAACAGCCTGCTGCAACACTTCCCAGCGGGTTTTATCGCGCAGCATTTGAAAGGGGATACCGTTGATTTTCAATGCACAATCGTGTATCTTGCGCCTGTTTTCCTGTACCAACTCCGGAATACGGTTGAATGCGGGACAGAGGAAAACCTCCTTGTTATTTTTAGGCACCGCGTAAGTAATATTTTTCATTGCCATTTTCAATTAATTCTGATTAAGTATGGAAAGCTGTTGTAACCACAGATCCCCATTTCCACGAGGACAAGTTTCGCTGATTACACAGATTTTGGATTATTAAATTCCATAGACAAATAACGCCGGGGCACAAAGAAATTGGAATACATAATACTGGATGCATGAAACAGGATGCAAGCTAATAAAGGCAAAATTCCGTGAATCTCAATGAAATCCTATTCTGGTCTGAAAGAGATGATTTGGAAAATGACGAAATGTCCAGCAGAGACCTGCTGGGAACGGAGACATTTGTCGGACAGCTTGCAGAGTCGATACTTCCGGGACTTACAACAATAACATGGCGGGTTCGATACTTAACGCTTATTTGTTTATGGTTAAGGTTTATCAAAGAGGAACTGCAGGAAGATAATGCAGATAAAATTCTTGAACATATCAAAAATCTTGAGAAACTCACAGCGTATTGTATCAGTAAGCGATACAGCGAAAACGGAAATGCAAACCAGATTGATATACGTGATTTTTTGAGAAAGGACGATATTCAAGATAGTTTAAATACCATAACAGGAAAGACACTTGACGCTTATATAGAATTTCACGCGAACGATTAAGCTAAGGGGCGCGGCGGTTTTTTGCCGCGTCCCTCTTGAGCGATTTGTTACACGTTTACTTATTTGTGCGGAAGTCGCCCTCTTTTTCAAGTTAATTTTTAAAAGGCTGATAATCGTTCAATTTCTTGCCGTTTATCAAAACTTCAAATTTATTAACAAGAGACTCTTTCAATAACAGTTGCAAGAGGTCAATTTTTGAGGATGAAAGATTTTCAATAGAAAATCCTATGTCACTTGTAAGTTTAAGGATTGGTAAGGGGGTGTATTCTTTATCGCCGATTTTTACTTCTTTGAGATTGGAAAATAAAATCATTTTAATCAGCCCATCCTTAATATCTTCTGTTGAAGGAATCATGCTCCCCTTTGAATGCTTGCCTTCTATAAGGCAAATCGAATTTTTAATCAATTTAGCTTCATCACATGTAAAGTAATAATATCCGCCGAGATAGTTTTTGATAGTTAATGTTGCTTTTGTCCCATCTAATTGTTCTTTCGGCTGAATGGTTGTTTTTTCTCGTGCCTGTGCTTTTTGAGCAAGATTCCTTGAAAGGTTCATAAAGTTTTCTTTGCCTTTCAGTAACTCTTGTATACGGCTATGTGCTGTGGTAAACGAGTGCATATCAATTTCTAATTTTTGCGAGATATTTTTGTATGCAGCTAATGCTTTTTCGCCAACTATGCCGACATTCTCAATCTGAGATAAGTTCCAATGTAACGCATCCGATTGATAAGATAAGAGATTGGCAAAATTAGATTGCAGATGCTTTATATCAAATCGTTGGTTTGTTATTTTGTGGTCATATCTCGTGCTTTTGTCGGCTCGGTTATAGTATGAAATGATAGTATAAACGCCTAAAAGGCTCATCAAAGATATTGTGTCCCATTGCAGAAAATCTCTATCCCCTTCTTTGCCTTCATCTTTGAAAATTGGAATGATTGTTACTTTCTTGCCTTGAAAGCCTAAAGTATCATAAACCCTTGAGTATGGATAAGACCGTGTGCGTTTTGCTGAAACCCACCAGCTTACCGCAATTTGTACGCCCTTATCAAAGTTGAGAATAAAAGAGGCGTCTTTGTCAAAAACATCGGTTAGACTTTTTATATCGTATGAACTCAGTTCTCTACATAGAAGGGGTTTATATGTTATCCCAGTTATCTTAGGAATTGTCACATAATAACTGTAACAACTTTACGTGTTTTTTGGGCAAATGGTATAATTCCATTCTCCATGAAATGGATGACGCTGAATATTGAGTGTAGCCATTACTTTATCAGATATCTTT
>Ga0233425_10008177_pt1 | contig 14099 bp, 9 predicted proteins | sample Watercolumn_Towu_2_FD_181712 | JGI IMG/M metagenome (GOLD analysis project Ga0233425, IMG submission 181712) | Freshwater microbial communities from Lake Towuti, South Sulawesi, Indonesia - Watercolumn_Towuti2014_140_MG | ecosystem: Environmental > Aquatic > Freshwater > Lake | place: Indonesia...
CCGCAGCTCAACGGGAGCGCGATGAGGCTCATGCTGAGAGCATCGCGTTAACACAGCAAGTCAAGCAGGCCAACGCTTCCTTGATCGAAGCGCAGCAGAGAAGCGTCAACATGGATGCTCTCAAAGTTCGCTTGGCCGCTCTGACAGCGGAGGAGGTGAACAAAGAAAAAATGTTAGCCGATGCGCAAGAGGTCAACAAAAAATTACAAGCTTCTCAAAAAAATCTCATCGCTGATTTTCAGAAAAAATTGACAGCCTCTCAAGCGGACCAAGAAGTTTTGAGTGAAGAGCGAACCAATGTGGAACTACGCTTGCAGCAAACAAGAGAGGAAGTGGCTGCCTTGAAAAAATCAGGAGCTGATGCAACAGTCTTGCAACAAAAGATAGCAGGCCTGACTCAAGAGTTAGAAAAAAATCAAAAACAATTTTCAGAGGCTCAGGCTGCCGAGATGGAAACGGCAACCATTCAGAAACAAGCTGTGGCGGAGCTTGAGGAAAAATGCCGTGCTGCCGTCGAGGAGCGTCAAAAAATGGAGACGAGAAAAGGAGAGCTTGAACAACAATTGAACATCATCGGTGAAAAAATCAAGGCATTGGAATCTCAACAAGGTCCCGATGTCGCAGCTCTTCAAAACAGCTTGCAGCAATCTCAAACTGAACTGCAGGCCGCTAAGACACAGCTCGAGGCCTCAGAAAAGAGGATGGCTGCTTTAGAAAAAGCAGGGCCCGAGCGAGATCATTTCTTGCAGGACAAGGAAAAAGAGTTAGCGACAGCGCGTGAGGAAGCCGGAAAATTTCAAAAAGAACTTCTTGCCGCACAGCAACAATTGACCAGCATTCAACAGGAACTCAAAACAAGGGATGATCGTTACAATGAGTTGAAGAAACAGCTGGATCAAAAAAATGAAGAGATCGTAGCGCTGCAGAAAAAAGGAATGCCGGATGGTGGAAAAATCGTAGCCGAAAATGAATTGCTCCGAGGGATTGTCCTTCGCGAGCTCAAGGCGGAAGCCAGGCGCCAACAGCTTCGCAAGCTGGTCATGGAAGATTTGAACAAACTGAAAGTCAAGTCAGAGACATTGTCACTTCAACTTCGCAAGCTGGCACGGCCAGTCAAACTAACTCCGGAGGAGAGAGCCCTCTTCAAAGACAAATTGCCGCTGCCGCCGGAAACAGAGCAAGATGAGGAAAAATTAATTGTTGCCGTGGAGACTTCAAAAAATGGAACTAATGCTCCCGCCTCCTCAGTCTCTACGAATGCCCCTTCTGCTACCGGGACAAATAGCGTAACTGGGACCAATGCTCCGACGGAGATGACAAAAAAAGAAGAGGGGGCAAAAAAAGAAAAACCCATTGATCAGGAAAAATATCGTGTTGCGATCAGCAAGGCCAAGGAACAATTCGAACATCAAAATTATGCCGAGGCAGAGAAAAGTTTCCAAGATGCGTTGAGCGCTTCTCCCAACGACTACATCACGCTTTCTAATCTTGGCGTTGTTGAGTTTCAACTCGGAAAAATGTCGGAGGCTGAGAGCGTCTTGAAAAAAGCTTGCGCTCAAGATCCTAAAAAATCTTTTGCCTTCACCACGCTTGGTATCGTGAATTATCGGCAAGAGCGGTTTGATGATGCTGAAAAAGTCTTACGCCAAGCTGTGGCGATTAACGATCAAGATTTTACCGCTCATAATTATCTCGGCATTGTGCTTGCAGCCTCAGGCAAAAGCAAAGCAGGAGAGAGCGAAATCATGAAGTCGATCGAGATCAATCCCAATTACGCTGATGCTCATTTCAACCTCGCTGTAATCTATGCAACCGGCAAGCCGCCTGCCAAGGAAATGGCCAGGCTACATTACAAAAAAGCAGTTTCACTCGGAGCCCCACATGATCAGACTTTAGAGAAGTTGATTAATTAAACCAAAAATAAAAAAAAGCATGGAGATGGTAAACATTTATCAATCTTCTTCAAATTATGGGAGTTTAGGTTCTAAACCTGATGTCACTCAGCGACGAATCACTCAACGGCAAATCGAGGAAAACAGGAATCTCTCTGCTGATAATAACTCTTCCATTTTTTGTCATCATTCCATAACCGATGTTGGTAAGCTTCCTTCCGAGCAACAGAGCTCTGCTGTTCTTCGAGAAGTATTAGGCAGTCATATCAAAAGAGCTGAGGAGCACATTGCACAACTTCAGGAAAAACTGAAACATATTCCTAATGAAATAGAAGTATTAGCACCTCTTGCTATCATTGAAGATGCTAAAGCGGCTTTGCTGTTGAGACAGACAGCGATGCAGGTGCTCGATAATCCTTTCTTATGTAATTTTTATAGCGAAGCAGCCAATAATATGGAAGAGGCTGTTAAGAGTGCCACTCAAGCTCATCAATCTACTTCTCCTCCTAAACATGCTGCGCAACTGATGAATGCTGCAGCGTTTTTTAAAGAAGCCGCTCGAGCTAGGCAAAAAGCAGCTGAAGCAACAGCTTCAAAAAATCATTGGACGGCGGAACACTGGGTGAAAACAGCTTTTCTCTTCGAAGAAGCGGCTGCTCTGAGGGGATATGCAGCTCAAGGAGAACTTCACTATCCTGAAGTGGCTCAGCGTTACGCTCAAGAAGCTGAGAAAAAAATGAACGAAGCTATGCAAGCAAGGGAACAAGCGGGTCTTTTAGAGGCCAATGATAAAAAAAGTTTCAAAGAAGTTATTACGCAAGCCCTCTCCAAAAAACAAATTCCTATAGCTAGGAAAAATGAATTGCAAATAGGGACCACGGATCAAAATATTCAGCTCATCAATACATCCAATGAACGTGAAGATGAAAACACACCCTTACTACAAAAAAATTTTTCCGCAAACAACTATCAGACTAATGACGATACATGAGAGAAAATAATTTATTTCTTTTTTGTGTTCTTTGTGCTCTTTTGTGTCTAATTTTTTTTTCATGACTTCTCAAGAAAAAGTTCTCGTTGTACCTCGTTCTCTTTTCGACTCGCTTGGCTCTTTCCAAGGCCTTGGCAGTGAGATTGAGCGTTATCTCTCTGTTTTTTTAGATCCAGCAAATCACTCTTTCGTTGCGCGCTCGGAAGCGGAAGAAGACTCTTCGCTCAAACAACTCATTCCTTATATTGTGGTGACCTGTGGCGACCGCGTGCTGCAATATCGGCGTGGGAGTGGTTCGGGTGAAACTCGTCTTTTAAAAAAGCGCTCGCTTGGGATTGGAGGGCACATCAATGACGAAGATGGGCTTGGAAAAGATTTTGATGCTGCCGCCTACGAACGGGCTTTGCTGCGAGAATTGGAGGAAGAGTTGCATTTGCCTGCATCTTTTCACAAGAGCAACATCAAACCGTTAGCACTCCTCAATGATGATTCAAATGCTGTCGGGAAAGTGCATCTCGGGGTGGTGCATCAATGTGAGCTTTTGTCTGACGAGATAACAGCGCGTGAAGAAGCGATTGCAGAACTGGGATTTTTTTCTCACAAAGAGTTACAACAGCGCGTTGAAGAATTTGAAAGCTGGTCGCAGATTGTCATTCAAGGATGGGACAAGTTACAGAAGAAGGCTACGATAGGTGTTCAGCCAATGCCGTCAACTTAGTGGAGTAGAAGAAGAAAATTAGTAATCATTCACGAGACTGGCTTTTGCTTTTTCAAATCCAGTCTCGTGAACGATTACCTGTGAACAGTGTTAATCTGTCTAGAAGAGATAAATCTGATTTTCTTTCAAGGGAGAATTCTTATTTTGTGCTATTAAATCTGGTTAGATCCTGCATCAATTCATTAACTCCAATCGCCTCAATCTTTTTATCAACTGGGTATCGTTCCTCACCAGCATAGATAACAAAAGCCTTGTTGGGTTTTAAATCTTCAAGAGCATGATGAAACCCTTTCTCTGGTTTTGGTTGAAGGCTACGCTTTATTTCAAAGGCCCAAATTCCATGACGGCCTCCAAAGTCTAAAACTAAATCGATTTCAGCTCCTGCAGCAGTTCGATAGAAGCTGGCCTGTGTTCGCGGTGGAACAATGGACAAAAGATTTTCAATGATAAAGCCCTCCCAACTTAATCCAACAATAGGATGTCCTAACAATGAATCCATATCTTCAATATTTAACAGCGCATGTAACAAACCACTATCTCGAATATAAGTTTTTGGGGATTTTATCATACGCTTTCCAACATTGCTGTGGTAAGGCAAAAGACGTCTCACGAGAAGTAAATCTTTTAATAAACTAACATAGGTCATAATCGTAGGGACGCTCACAACAAGCCCTGAAGCAAGACGGGTAGCATTGAGCAGCGTTCCTTGATTATGGGCGAGCATTGTCCAAAATCGTTCTAAAATTTCTGCAGGAATACGTGGTCCAAATTGAGGAACATCTCGCTCAAGATAAGTACGAATAAAATTTTCCCTCCAACGAAAGCTTTCATGATTATTTTGAGCTAGAAAACTTTCTGGGAAACCACCACGAAGCCACAAAATATCTCTCTTTTCTCGAGTTGCTCCAACTTCTAAAACAGAAAAAGGTCCAAGCTCAATATATTCAATTCTTCCAGCTAACGTTTCACTTTGTTTTAGCAACTCCATTGATGCAGACCCCAAAATTAAAAAACGTCCGACTCTTTTTCCGCGACGACGCCCCTGATCAATCAAACCTCTCAATGTTGAAAAAAGTTCTGGGACATAATGAATTTCATCTAAAATGACAAGCTTATCTTCATATTGTCGAAGAAAGAGCTCAGCTTCTTCTAATTTGACTCGATCACTTTTTAATTCCAAATCGAGATAGAGAGATTTTCTTTTTTTTGACAACTCAAGTGCCAATGTTGTTTTTCCAACCTGACGAGGTCCTAACAATGCCACAACAGCTTGTCTAGATAATGCTGCCTCTACTTTATCGATATCTTCACGTCCTAACATCCTAGTAAATTTAAAGTAACACTTTAAATTTGCAAGGATTCTTTAATGATTTATAATTTTTACAACCTTACGTTGTAATTTTGTTTTTGTTTTACAGATAATCCATTCATTACCTTCATCCTCATAAATGAAGAAAGGTTAACACTTACTGGTTTTGGCATCATTTTTAGCATCCTCGTGGCAAAAGAACGAATTCTAATGCCTTGCCTTTTTATTGGATGCATCGACCTTAATTTTTGAGTTATTGGAGAAAGATCGAATCTTTCATCAGGAGAGGGGAGGTCTATCTTTTCGGGTTAAGCCTCTACTTGGTGAGTCGGTGTCGTCCTTATTATTTTGTGTTAATATCATGCAACACATCACGGAATAGCCAAAAATATCCGGACTAGAGCTCCAGTCGGCAATCGTGTAAAGAGGACCGCTCATATCGAGGGTACCATAGTGACCTTCTTGTTGTGTTGTTACGTAGGCCCCCTCAATCCCGCCACCAGTATAGTAGGCGGCCTTGTACCACTGATTCACACTGGGAAGAAAGTAACGAGCTCCAATATTGATAGGAGCAATTTTTTCCATGCATGCAGGAGCGATTGTTTCTATATCCGGAAAAAGTGTGTAAGAACCATCTTCCGTCGTGTTTTCATCTTGTTCTCCTATGGGTTGATCATGATGTAGCCAATTGCAATATCGTGCAGCAGAGTACCAGCTGACATAAGTGATGGGGAGAGCTCTTCTTCCTTCGACAGTCTCATAGGAATAACGATTTTGTGCTTGAGTGCGGATGATATCACCAGCCATTTGTTTCTAAAACTCATCCGCGAAAGGTATATTTGAGAGAAGCAACTTCATCCAATAGTACTTTGAAAGCAAGAAAACTTTCTCTTTTCAAGTAGCCTCTACTTTTGTTTGATAGAGGCATGACAACATCCTCGTCTCTATCATTTGGTCAGAAAAAACCATCCAACTCTTCTCTGTTAACTTGGGTTCAAGAGGTAGCAGCACTCACCACACCGGATCAAATTTTTTGGTGTGCTGGGAGTGAGGAGGAAAAAGAATTTTTGACGCAGCAAGCGGTGGATCAAAAAATTCTCATCAAGCTCGATCAAAAAAAATGGCCAGGCTGTTACTATCACCATTCCAATCCCAATGATGTGGCGCGCGTCGAGCAGGCAACGTTCATTTGCTGCGAACGCAAAGAAGATGCAGGGCCAACAAATAATTGGGCTGCGCCGAAAGAAATGTATGAGAAGCTCCATGAGATGCTTCGCGGTGCGATGAAGGGGAGGACTATGTATGTGGTTCCTTATTTGATGGGACCTGCAGGTTCGCCGATGACCAAGGTGGGAGTTGAAATTACCGATTCAATTTATGTGGTGCTCAATATGCGGATCATGACGCGGATGGGCGATGTGGCATTAAAACATCTCGGCGAGAGTTCTGACTTTAATCGTGGTATTCATTCGGTTTTAGATTGTGATCCAGCGCGGCGTTACATTTGTCATTTTCCGCAAGACAATGCGATTATTTCTGTCGGTTCTGGTTATGGTGGGAATGTATTGCTAGGAAAAAAATGCCTCGCGTTGCGCATTGGATCAGCTTTGGGACGTGATGAAGGATGGCTTGCCGAACACATGTTGCTTCTCTGCCTTGAAGATCCCGAAGGAAAAAAAACCTACGTTGCTGCGGCATTTCCGTCGGCTTGTGGAAAAACAAATTTTGCGATGATGATTCCACCAGCAAGTTTCAAAGGGTGGAAGGTGACAACGGTGGGAGATGATATCGCTTGGATGAAGCCTGGAAAGGATGGACGACTTTATGCAATCAATCCGGAGGCCGGTTATTTTGGAGTTGTGCCAGGAACAAATAATAAGTCCAACTTTAATGCGATGCGCAGCATGGAGCGTGATACCATTTTTACCAATGTTGCACGTACGCCTGATGGTGATGTCTGGTGGGAAGGAAAAGATAATCCTCCTCCAAAAGATCTCATCGATTGGAAAGGAAATCTTTGGAATCCGGAGAGCGGCGAGAAAGCGGCGCATCCCAACAGCCGTTTCACGGCTCCCATGCGCAACAACCCGGCAGTGGCTGACGAAGCAGAATGGCCTGAGGGAGTTCCTGTGAGTGCCATTGTGTTTGGAGGTCGCCGTGCCAATACGATGCCGCTTGTCTTTCAGGCGTTCAACTGGATTCATGGCGTTTATATTGGAGCCACGGTTGGTTCTGAAATGACAGCCGCGGCCGCAGGGACGCTAGGACAAGTGCGACGCGATCCGATGGCGATGCTTCCATTCTGCGGGTACAACATGGGCAAATATTTTGATCACTGGCTCGAGATGCGACGTAAGATTAAAATTCTACCGCGCATTTTTCATGTGAATTGGTTTCGCAAAGATAACGAAGGAAATTTTCTTTGGTCTGGTTATGGTGAAAATATGCGCGTCTTGCAATGGATTGCAGAACGTTGTCAAGGCCGTGCCAACGGCCTGGAGACGGCAATTGGATGGATGCCTCGTTACGAGGATATGAATATGAACGGCATTCCTGGAGGGATGACACCGGAACGTTTTGAGGCTTTGCAAAAAATTGATCCCGAAGAATGGCGACGTGAACTCATTCTTCAAGATGAACTTTTTATCAAACTCTATCGCGACTTGCCGAAAGAATTATTGTGTCAACGAGAGTTGTTGATCTCGAGATTGTGAGTGTCTATCTAAACAAGCAGCAATTTACCACAAAGATCACAAAGCCGCTTACGCGGCACACAGAAGAACACAAAATAAAAATTTTCTATAGAAAAATTTTTTTTGTGTTCCTTGTGATGAATTCTTTTTCGAGGTGTTAGTGAAGATAAACAATGATAGACGATTTTCTTAAGGATCCTAAAAAAGCGACTCTTTATTATCGAGAGGAAGGTTTGCGAGCCATGGCTGCTGGGCAAAAAAGCGCTGCTCGTTATTGGAGGTTAACCGCAGATGCCGCAAAGCAAGTTGTTCGGCAGAATTATGGAAACAGTATTCTTGTTCCTATTAGGATGCCATTTGTGGACCATTTTACCCAATTGGCTTTGGCGCTACAAAAGGCCGATGCTGTTTTGGAGAGTCCTTGTTGGAAAAAAAACGAGCATGATGAGTTTGAGAAAGAGATCGTGCAAAAAATTTTTCCTCATGATCGCTATTGGAGACGCTGTTTAGTGGTGAGCTGTTCTCATCATTTCGAACGAGAGATGCAACAAATTGTAGAAGCTGAGAAAAAATATGTTTCAATTTTTCCTAACGTCGCAGCTTCTCTCGCGCAAGCGCTTCATGGATTTAAAATGGCCCGACAGCATCAGCAAGATGGAGTGACAAGCTCTCTGATTCAAAAAGAATTACAGGTGAATCGTTGGGTTAGCGTTGCTCATGAAGCTGCTCATGTTGCTAACATTTCTGTTCAACATGCTGTTGTTGCAAAAGAAAAAAATAATTTGCTTTTGGAAAATTGGGCAGCAATGACACGAGATGCGGAACAAGCTCTTTCCTTGAGAATCAAAGCCGCAAAGGCAGGAGAGAAAGGAGACGAAGAATCAGCCATCGAATATTCTCTGGCTGCTTTTGTCATGAACGATGCGGTGGAGAGTAGGGTTCAAGTGATGAAAGTCATCATGTTAAATAATGAACTCTTAGCGTCGCAGTTACAGGAAATGCTTCATCTTCCCAGCGGAATTGTAGAAAAGAGAACTGCTATCGCAACATCGCAAACAGCAAATTCATTTTTTGATAATGCTGTAAGCTGGCTGGAAGCGGCTTGGGAAGCTGATCTCAAGCGTATGGAAGCCATTGTTCAAGGATATCATCTTGTTACTGCTTATTGGCAAGAGTCACGAGATTGTTCCAAACAGGTTGCTGATTTGTGTAACAAGGCTGCCTCTACCATGAATTTTTCTTATCGTTTCGCTTCATGGTGGAGGAAGAGGAAACTTTTTCATTTGGAAAAAAAAGCTCAAAAAAAAATTCCTGTCATGCTGATGGAAGAAATTTTTTTTTGCATGCCTAAAAATTATTTTCCTAGTTTTGAATTGAGAGCGAAGTGGGAAAGGGGAGAGTTTGTCAGTTTTTTAGATATCAATAGAAGTTTAACGGTGAATGCTTGGCTTTATCAAACGGGGAGCCTATTGCAGAAGGTTGGTGTGAGGTCGCACTTTTTTACCAAGATGCCTCATTTACCTCACAGAGGAATTATTGTTACGATGTCCGGATTTTTGTATGGTTACGAAAAAAAAATAACATTACCCCCCTCTCTCTTTGTGGCTGATATTGTCGCAGAGGAAGGCATTCCTCATTCAGCAGCTATGCTGCACCTCATTCCCAATAGCCATTCTACAAAATACCTTCCTTTTACAGAATTTATTCCACATTGGCCTCAACCTTTTTTAATCCCGCGTGATGCTGTGCGGAGAGAACGATTTGAAACGATTTGTTTCATGGGTGATTCAAAAAATATGGCTACAGAGCTTTGTTCGCAAGAGTGGCATTTGCGATTACAACAAGAGCTTGGGCTTCATTTTATTCGGCGCGATTTTGATCGATGGCACGATTTTAGTGATGTCGATTGCATTGTTGCGATTCGCGATTTTACAGGAAATTATTTTTTTTATAAGCCTGCTCATAAACTTTACAATGCCTGGTTAGCAGGAGTTCCTTTTATTGGTGGAAGAGATTCTGCTTTTGTTGGCGACGGACATCCTGGAGAAGATTATCTTGTTGCCAATTCAGCAGAGGAAGTTTTTGAGTATCTCAAAAAATTGAAAGAAGATCCTCTCTTTCGTTCTCAACTTGTGGAGCGTGGGCGTCAGTCAGGAGCTGCTTTTAGTAGAGAAGCAGTCCTGCAATCATGGAAGCGATTAGTGCAAGAGACCTTGCCAGTGCAGGCGCTAAAATGGCATCGAGCATCAGCTCTCAAACGATTTTTTTTGAGAGTGCTACAACGGTGGAGTTGTAGAATTCAATCTTTCGTTTATAAACACTACAAACCCAAAAAACACACTTTTATTTTAGACGAAAAAAAAGATCTCTTTGCCTGGGCGAGTCAACCAACTGGCTTTGTTGAATAAATCAACAAAGCCAGTTGGTAGTTGTCAGTTCTCGGTTGTCAGTTTACTGGAGCTGCTTTCAGCAACCTTTTAAAAACTCTCAATTGTTCATAACGATTCAAATTATTTTTTCCTGTAGCCTGCAGCCTGTAGCCTGTAGCCTGAATTTATGAACCTTACTTACTACGGCCATTCTTGTTTCGAAGTGGAAGTTGCTGGCAAGCGACTTTTATTTGATCCTTTTATTACGGCTAATCCTCTGGCCGCAAAAATAGATGTTTCAAAAATAAAGCCTGATTACATTCTTTTATCGCATGGCCATATGGATCATGTTGCCGATGTAGAGCTGATAGCGCGAGCCTCAGGAGCTATGTTGATAGGCTGCTTTGAAGTAATTCAATGGTTTGTCCAAAAAGGTCTGGAAAAAAATCAAGGCATGAATGTCGGTGGCTCTTACAATTTTGAGTTTGGGCGTGTGACCATGACTAATGCAATTCACTCAAGCAGTATGCCTGATGGATCTTATGGGGGGCAGCCCGGAGGTTTTTTAATCAAGACGGACGAAGGATCTTTTTATTACAGCGGTGACACGGGGTTAACGCACGACATGAAGCTGATTGCCGCTGCTGGTCCATTAAAGTTTGCAGCCTTGTGTTTGGGTGATTGCTATACTATGGGAGTTGACGATGCGATTACGGCAGCAAGCTGGATTGGATGTAAAGAGATTGTTGGAGTGCATTACAACACCTTTCCTTTTATTGAAATTAATATAAAACAAGCTCAACAATCATTTCAACAAGCAGGCTGCAATCTTCATTTGATGCCCATTGGGTCAACGCGTTCTTTCTAAGAACCTGTATTCATGCTCTACTGCAGCTGTGACATGCTGCGTCGCGCCGGTGCTCGCTGCTCGAGTAGCGACTCGCTCGCGCCTGCGAGGCTCGCCCCTTCGGGGCTGCCTTTGGCAGTCGATCCAGCGGCTGCCACGCCGCATGTATGTTTCATATACACTCCGCTGCTGTGCGCCGTCGACTCCTTGCCTTTCATCAGCCGCAGCGACAGTTCATTTTCTTTTAAAAAAGAGTTGACTCTTTTTCTAACTCTGATTCATTTACGTGTAGCAATAGCGGATCGTGAGTTGATGGACCAACTCGTTGCTCATAGATTTATCAGAGCGGTTGTTGCTTTCGTGGCTCTTCATGTGAAAACGTTCACTTGAATTTTCGTGTTTCCTTGAATTGTTGGAATCTCTTCCTTGTTAGTTTTTCTAAATATTTTAAATCATTCTTTTAACCACAAAGAACGCAAAGAAAAATGATGAGGTGCGTTCGCTTAAAAAGCGAAGTTGTTACTTTCTTTAATCTCTTTTTCTTAATACTGATCAGCGCTAAGAAAAAGAAAGTGTTCAAAAAACAAAACTGGTTTTTTCAAAACTCGTTGCGTTTTCTTTGCCGTTAATTGTTTCTTACCCTTTTCCCTATTTTTATATGCAAGATACTTCATCATACTCAACACCTCCACCAATCCCAGGTGCTCCATCAACTTCTCAAGAGAGAGGGGGAGAGCAACAAGGATCACAACGAAGTGACCGCTTTCAACATCGTGGCAATCGTCGTTCTCGAAATCGTCGTTCCTTTCATAAAAAAGATCGTCGCAATTTCCGTGCTGGTCATGAGGGATCAGGTGAAACTCAAGTTTCGATAGAAAGTGAATTTGTTCCGCATCCCGATACGGATCCTAATGCAGAGCCAACTTTTGCTGAGGGAATCATTGAGCTTTCACCAAAAGGATTTGGTTTTCTGCGTGAAGCGCGTCGCGGGTATGCTGCTTCTCAAAGTGATATTTTTGTAACGCCCGATGTGATTCGAAATTTTAATCTTCGCGATGGTGTTTACATCAAGGGAGAGACACGACGTGGGCAACGAGGATGGCAGTTGTTTCGATTGACAGAAATTGAGGGAGAAAATCCAGAGAAATTTAAAAACGTTCCTCTTTTTGAAGAACTGACAACGATTAGCCCTATCGAGCGCATTACGTTGGAGACAACGCCAGAGCGTTATACAACGCGCATCATCGACTTGATGGCTCCTATTGGAAAAGGGCAACGAGGTTTAATCGTTGCTCCGCCGCGAACTGGAAAGACAACGTTGTTGCAGCACATTGCTGATGCCGTTATCAAAAATCATCCAACAATGAAGTTAATCATTCTCCTTGTTGATGAGCGTCCTGAAGAGCTAACCGAAATGAAACGGACATTTCCACAAGCGGAACTTTACGCAAGTTCTAACGATTCTGATTTAAAAAGCCACACACGGATTGCTCAGTTTGCTGTTGAGCGGGCTAAGCGTCTTGTAGAGCAGGGCAAAGATGTTTTTATTTTGATGGATTCATTAACGCGTATTGGCCGCGCTTTTAACAACTCGATGAAAGGAGGTGGCCGTACCATGAGTGGAGGTGTTGATGCTCGCGCGATGGAAATTCCTCGTAAGCTTTTTGCGGCCGCTCGTAATACCGAAGAAGCAGGCTCACTTACGATCGTGGCTTCTGCGCTCATCGAGACGAACAGCCGCATGGACGATCTCATTTTCCAAGAGTTTAAAGGAACTGGAAATATGGAGCTGGTGCTCGATCGAAAAATTAGTGATCAACGCATCTACCCAGCTGTTGACATTTTTCTTTCAGGAACGCGACGTGAAGAGTTGCTCATTCCGCCAGATGACTTGCACAAAATCAATATCATTCGTCGCGGATTAGCTGGTCATAAGCCAATCGAGGCGATCGAAAGAATTCTTTCCTTTATTCGGAAATATCCTACCAATGCGGAAGTGTTGCGGAATATTCCGGGTTAGCTTTTAAAATGGGCAGGAAAGGATTCGAACCTTTGAAGGCGTAAGCCAGTGGATTTACAGTCCACCCCGTTTGGCCACTTCGGTACCTACCCGATGAAAGTCAACAAAGATAAAAGAGCTCGCGAATTTAGTCGATAAGAAAAAAATCAAAGGTAAACGTTCAATGGCGTCAACTTAAGAGAAATTGGCCACAAAGGGCACAAAGAAACCAAAGAAGCTTTGAGAAGAAAATCTATTGTGCTTTTTGAAGATCTTTTCCCTTCCGGATGCTTATAAGCATCCGGAAAAAGTGCTCAAAGCAAAGTTCCGCTTCTTTTTCAAATAGTAGTATCTATTAGTTTCTCTTTGATTTCTTTGTGCTCTTTGTGGCTATTCTCCTTTTTTCCTTACATCAAGCAGCTGAACAGCCGCCTCAAGACTAGCTGTATCGCTGATGCTGATGACCTCTGTTCCTTTGCGGATACGATTGACGAGGCCAGCAATGATACCCCCTGGACCAAGTTCGAGAAAGCGGGTGCAACCAACTTCATCGATGAGGTATTCAATCGTTTCGGTCCAGCGAACGGAACCAGTGACTTGATCAGCAAGGGCAGAACGAATTTCTTCGGTGGAAGAAGTTGGACGTGCATTGATGTTGCTGATAACAGGAACGCGTGGCATTGCGAGCGTCGTCTCTGCGAGAACAAGTCCGAGTTGTTCACGAGCGGAAAGCATGAGCCGAGAGTGGAAGGCTCCTGCGACGGTGAGTTCTATTGCTTTGCGGGCCCCATGATCCTTCGCAATGCTGATGGCCTTGGCGATATTTTCTTTTTCTCCTGAGATCACAATTTGTCCCGGCGAGTTGAAGTTGGCAACATCGACACCGGCTGCGGCTGCAAGTGCGCGCACTTGTTCTTCACTAGCTCCGATGATGGCAGCCATGCTTCCGCTGGTGGCTTCGCAGGCCTCTTGCATGAATTGAGCACGCTGCATGACAAGTGTGAGGCCTGAAATAAAGTCAAATGTTCCGGCGGCTGCATGAGCCGTGAATTCACCAAGCGATAAGCCGGCGGCCGCATGAAAAGTGAAGTGAGGTATTTTCTCTTTTAAAAGAGCAAGGCAAGCCAATCCGTGAACGTAGAGTGCAGGCTGGCAGACGGCCGTTTGTGTGAGCTGTTCAGCTGGGCCTTCAAACATTATTTTAGAGAGATCCATGCCTAAGGTTGTATCAGCTTGCTGAAAAAGAGCAGCGGCTGTTGGAAAGTTAGCAGCAAGGTCTTT
>Ga0233425_10008178_pt1 | contig 14098 bp, 10 predicted proteins | sample Watercolumn_Towu_2_FD_181712 | JGI IMG/M metagenome (GOLD analysis project Ga0233425, IMG submission 181712) | Freshwater microbial communities from Lake Towuti, South Sulawesi, Indonesia - Watercolumn_Towuti2014_140_MG | ecosystem: Environmental > Aquatic > Freshwater > Lake | place...
TGCTCGTCCGCGTACATTCCTTGCGCTTTGGCTTTTTCGCGCGCGAGCACGAGCGCGGTCTGTCCATTCACATCCTTGATTTTGGAATCCGCGCCCGCGCTCAACAACGCTTGCACAATTTCCATATTCCCCGCGAGCGCGGCGTACATCAACGCGGTCGTGCCTTTCTTCGTCGCGAGATTGGCGTTGGCTTTTGCTTCGAGCAACGCCTTGACCGCGTCCACCTTGCCATTCTCCGCGGCAAACATCAACGCGGTCATTCCTTTTTCCGCGTCCACCATGTTCACATCCGCGCCTTGCTGAATTTGCGCGCGCACATCTTGCGCCTTGCCATCTTTGGCGGCTTGCAAGAGCGGCGCGAGTGACGACTTTTTTCCAAAGAGACTCATCGTGGCTCCTCGTGAGTTGGAAATTGGAGGTTAGATGTTAGAGGTTTGAGATTGGAGGTTAGAGGATGGAGATTGCGCGAAGCGTCCAACTTCTATCTTCCAATTTCCAACTTCCAACTTCCAATCTCTAACTCGCCAATTCTTTCTTCAATTCCGCCCACGCGGAACGCGCGTCCTCGACCGAGCCCTCGTCTTCAATCGTCGTAATGTCGCCCGGTTCTTTGTCGAGTGTAACCGCTTTCAACACGCGCCGCATAATTTTGCCGCTCCGCGTTTTGGGAAGCATATGCACGAAACTCAATTCGCCGATCACCGCGACCGGACCCAACTCGCGGCGCACCGTTTCGAGCAAAATCTTTTTGAGTTCGTCGGACGGGCTGAACCCTTGTTTGAGCACGACGAACGCCGAGATCACTTCGCCGCGCAATTCATCGGGGCGACCGATGACACCGGCTTCGGCGACGGAGGGATGCGCGAGAAACGCGCTTTCGACTTCAATCGTGCCGATGCGATGCCCGGCGATTTTGATGATTTCGTCCGCACGTCCGGCAAACCACACGTACCCGTCCGCGTCCATCATCGCGGAATCGCCGGAATAGTACAAATTTTTGCCGGGAATTTTCTGCCAATAATCGCGCCCGTAGCGTTCGGGTTCGCCCCACAACCAGGGCGTCAATCCTGGGAATGGCCGCGTGATGACCATAATGCCTTTTTCGCCGCGCGGCACCGGGTCGCCTTCGGGCGACACAACCTCGGCTTCGATCCCAGGAAGTGGAATCGTCGCCGAACCAGGTTTGATCGGCAACATTCCAAGTCCGTACGGATTTCCGAAAATCGGCCCACCGGTTTCGGTTTGCCACATATGATCGATGACCGGGATTTTATCTTTGAGGATCGTTTTTTGCAACCACTCCCACGCGGGCGGATTGAGCACCTCGCCCGCGCAAAACACGCGTTCGAGATAATCGTGATCAATTTTTTGGAGCGGCGCGTCGCCGTAGCGCATCAACAGCCGGACTGCCGTCGGCGAAGTGAAAATACCGGTCACGCGAAATTCTTCGATCAGCGTCGCCCAGTTCGTTTCCGGTTTCGGATGATCGAGCGCGCCTTCGAACGCGACCGTCGTCGCGCCGATGATGAGCGGCGCGTAGACGATGTAACTGTGTCCCACAATCCAACCGATGTCCGACGTTGACCACCACACATCGGTCGGCTTCAAATCGAACACCCATTTCGCCATACTCGCGATGTGAACCTGGTATCCGCCGTGCGTGTGAATCGCGAGTTTTGGTTTCGCCGTCGTGCCGGAGGTCGCGAGAATGAACGCGGGGTCGTTCGATTCCATCGGCTCGTGCGCGCGGCTGTTGCCGTCCGCGCGCGCGATAAATTCGCTCCAAGTTAGATCGCGATCCGGTTTCATCGCGGCTTCGCCGAAACGTTGCAGGACGATGACGTGTTCGACGTTGTGTTCGACGCTCGCGAGCGCGTCATCCACGATGCCTTTGAGCGGAACATTTTTGCCTTTGCGAAAAGTTACATCGGCAGTGAAGACGAGTTTCGAGCCGCTCGCCTGGACGCGGTCGCCCAACGCCTTCGCGCCAAAGCCAGCGAACACAACCGAGTGCATCGCGCCGATGCGAACAATCGCGAGCATCAACATAATTGCTTCCGGCATCACCGGCATATACACCGTAACGCGATCACCCTTTTTGATGCCGAGTCCGCGCAGGGCGGCGGCAATCGTTTCGACCTGGCGTAGCATTTGCGCGTACGTGAAAAGTTGGCGTTCGCCGCGCTCGTTGACGTAGATCAACGCGGTGTGTCCACCCCAGCCGCGTTTAACGTGATAGTCCAACGCGTTGTACGCGAGATTCGTTTGTCCGCCGATGAACCACTTGAACGTCGGTGGCGTCCATTCGAACACGCGATCCCATTTGCGAAACCAATTCAATTGTTCGGCGGCGCGACCCCAGAATGCTTCGGGATCATTGCGCGCGTCATCCACCCATTTGCGAACCGTCGGATTGATTGGGTTCATTGTCGCTCCGGTTTAGAAGTTGGAAATTGGAAATTAGATGTTGGATTCAATTCTCCAACTTCCAACCTCCAACTTCCAACTTCCAATCTCTAATCTCTTCCCTATTCCGCTGGCGCGGCGGCGGGCTTGGATTCCACCACGTCCTCATCGCGGGGATGACGCACATTGTCCACAAAGTCTTGGATTTCTTTGGGCGGCGGCGCGGTAACGAGCGAGACGACGATGGTGAGCGCAAAGTTCGTGGCGGCACCGAACAAACCCGAACTCAGGTGCGAGATGCCGAGAATGTTAAAGTTCGGATCGAGGTAGTTGTTGACCATATAAAAGATGGTGACAGCCATACCGCCGATCATGCCGGCAATCGCGCCCGTGCCGTTCGCGCGCTTCCAGAAGATGCCCAGTAGCACAATCGGGAAGAACGACGCGGCGGCAAGCGAGAATGCCCACGACACCATCTGCACGATTAGCGCGAGACGCGGCATCGCGGCGAGCGCGGCGGCGGCGGCGGCGACGACGACCATCGCTTTACCGAGATTCATCCGGGTTTGCGCGGATGCTTTCGGATTGAGGATGCGGAAGTAAAAGTCGTGCGCGACCGCGGAGGCGATCACGACGAGCAGACCGTCCGCTGTCGAGAGCGCGGCGGCGAGACCGCCTGCCGCTACGAGCGCGGCGATGGTGTACGGCAAACCCGCGATTTCCGGCGTGGACATTACGATCAAGTCGGCGTTGATGCCAATTTCGGAAAACTGCAAGATGCCGTCCTTGTTGCCATCGGTGATGGTCAGCAAACCGGTTTTGGAAAAGTTGAGCACCCACGGAAGCGGTTTGCCATCTTTTGCTAACACGGTTGTCCAAGTCTTGCCGCCATCGTCAACCGTGCCGATCTTCAAACCGACGACATTTTGTAGAATCTCCCATCTTGAAAACGCCGCGTATGCTGGCGCGGTAAAGTAGAGCAGGAAGATGAAGAACAACGCATAGCCCACACTGACGCGACTCTCACGAATGCTTGGCACCGTGTAAAAGCGTATCAGAATGTGCGGCAAACCCGCCGTGCCGATCATCAGCACGAAAGTTAGCGCCATCATATCCCACGGCGTGCCCTGCCATCCACCTACGCCCGGTGTAATCGGAGCCGGTGGCACGGACTTGGGAGTCGGCACGGGCCAGCCCGCGCCAAATTGGTTATTGATTTGAGTAACTGCGGCAACCGCCGATGCATTGGTCAATGGTTCATTGTATGGATCAATATAGCCCTTGGCGATTTTTTGCTCTTTCTCCAGTCGCGTAATTTCCTGGAGCGCTTGACCATAGGCAAGTTCCGGGATCGGAAAACCGGTCAGTTTGAGCGAGAGGAAAGTAACCGGGACGATGTACGCAACGATGAGGATAACGTACTGCGCGACCTGGGTCCACGTAACGGCTTTCATTCCACCAAGGAATGAACAGAGCAAAACGCCGGAGAGACCGATAACGACGCCCAGTTCGTACGGCACGCCCATAAAGCGGCTCATAATCAAGCCGACGCCGACGACCTGCGCGGTCACATAAGTGAAACTAACGATGACCGCGCAAACCGCCGCCACGCCACGCGCTCGGTTACCGCCAAAACGCGCGCCGACAAAGTCGGGAATCGTGTACTGACCGAACTTGCGGAGGTACGGCGCGAACAACAATGCGAGCAAAACGTAGCCGCCCGTCCAACCCATAATGTACGCGAGCGCGTCGTATCCCAACAGCCAAACCGATCCCGCCATCGAGAGAAACGACGCCGCGCTCATCCAGTCCGCGCCAGTCGCCATGCCGTTGAAGAATGCCGGCACGCGACGACCCGCCACGTAATACTCGTCAAGAACTTTGGTGCGGCTCATAATGCCGATCACCGCGTACAAGCCCATCGTGAGAATCAAGAACGCCCACCCAATGATCGCGGTGGACAGACCGATGGTAACTTCCAACAGCAATAGCACAAAGCTAAAGATGAGGAAGCCGATCGTGAAAAGACCATACGCTTTCGAAAGCGTCATATTTTGAAACATTTCGTCTCCTCCCTGTGTTGGGCAAATTGGCAATTTGCCTTACTTGTCCTTGTCGCGCAAACCGTACTCTTGATCCATCTTGTTCATCCGCCACGCGTAGTAAAAGATCAAGATCACGAACACGACGAGCGAGCCCTGGCTTCCCATATAATAACCGAGCGGAAAGCCCGCGATGACAATGGTGTTCAATTGATTGACGAACAGCGGTGGCACGTACGCGACCGCGAACCAGATTGCCAACAAAATCCAGATCAGTTGGAGGTTCGCTTTCCAGTACGCATCGAGCCGATTGCCGCCTTCTTTCTTGTCACTCATTTGGAGTTTCTCCTTCCGTGAGAAATTGTGCGTGAACAAATGCGTCGTTTTGGTATTGGATGTTGGACGTTAGATGTTAGATGTTGGAAATTCTAACCTCCATTCTCCAATCTCCAATTTCTAATTTCCAATCTCGAATCTCCACCTCCTTCCAGAATGTGGATCGTCGCGCGCGATGCGACAACGGGGTGCGCCGTATTCGCCGCGCCGCGCGCTACCGACCGCTCCCTCTATCCCCCGGCGATCCCGATGGCATCACCGAGTCGCCGCACGCCGTAATCGGGCAACGCGACCACGAGCCGTTGCCACAACTGCGCCGCGAGAAACGCGTCATACAACGCGTGATGCGCTTGTCGGATCGGAATGCGATACCGTTTGGCGAGATCGAACAAATTCAAACCCGCGCCATCGCGCTGACCCATTCCGTACCCGCCCAGGAATTGTTGTTCTTGTTGATGCAACCATTGATACGCGCGCCCGGTATCAATCCACCGATTATTCAAGCGCTGTTTGAGTTGCCCGGCAAAATCGCGTTTGAGAAATCCCAGGTCAATCTCGACGAAATGCCCGACGATCACGTCCTCGCCGATAAACTCGGCAAATTTTTGCAACGCGTTTTCAATCGTCGGTTGATGCGCCAGATCCATTTCGCGCAAACCGTGCACCAGCACATTATCGCGCGCGAGGCCGCGTCCCGGATTCACCAAACTGTAAAACGTTTCACCCACTTGAATCCGCGCGCCGGTCATTCGCACCGCGCTCAACGCGATGAGCGCATCCTTTTTTTTATCCAAGCCGGTCAGTTCGGTATCTACCACGACGAACCGTGTTTCGCCGATGGATTGGTGAAACGCGCGCTCCCAAAATCCGATCCGCCGCAACAATGCTTCCATCAATTCCGTCCGATGTCCTCGCGATTTGGGAAAACCGTAAATCGGCAGAGGCAGACTGGTTGCCGCATTCAGCGCGGCAAGGTTAGAGTGTAACATCACGCCAAGCGCGAGAGCATAAAGCGTTCGGAAATATCGGCTTGCAAACGCGCGACGGTTTGAAACGCTTCGCGCAGAGTCGTGCGATCCATCGCCGTGATTTTATCGGGATTGAGAAAATTATCCGCTTTTTCGTTGCGGCTCACCTGATCCATTTGATGACGCAAACGCAAGAGCATCAAAAATTCGTACGTGTGCTCCAACTCTTCCGCTTGCTCGCGCGCCATCGCGCCGGTGTCCGCGAGCGCGTGCAATCGTTCAATCGTGTTCGTTTCGCGAATGCCGTGTTCGAGCGCGGTGACGCGCACCAGGTCAACAATCGGACCCGAGCCGCGTTCTTTCAGATTGAAGGTGTGTTTGTGCGGTCCGCTTTTTTCGAGGACGAAATGGCGGAAGAAACCGAGTGGCGGGGTATGTCCAATCGCGACGCGCGCGAGATGCGCGAGAAAAACATTTTGCCCGCGCGCGCGTTTCAACACTTCGTCTTGCAGAGTTGTCGCAAGCTGGGCCGCGGGACCGACTGCGCGCAGATCGAAAAAGATTGTCGTGTATAACGCTTCTTGTGGTTCGGGTTCGCTGATCCAGGAGACGAAATACTTGTACCACCCGCGCCAGGGTTGGCACCATTTCGGATTGCGCGCCATATAATCGCCGGGACAACGCGGATAGCCGCAATGTTCGAGCGCATCACCCATCCATTCCGCGAATTTCGCAAAGTACTCGCGCGCGGCTTGCGCTTGCGCGTCATTTTCCGGATCGGCATAGATCAGCGCATTGTCCTGGTCGGTCTTGAACGTTTGCTCTTTACGTCCTTCACTGCCGAGAACGATCCAACAGTACGGCACAGGCGGCGCGCCAAATTCTTTTTCCGCGAGCGACAATAATTTTTGCGTGACGCGATCATTGATCTCGGCAAGCACACGCGCGATCGAGGATGGATGCGCGCCTTCCTTGAACATCAACGGCACGATCTCGTTTGCGCGTTGCAGAGAGATGGACAAATCGGCGACGGTATTTTGTTGATTGACGCCTTTCGCGACGAGGAGCGGCGAATGACCTTGCAGTAACATCAAATCGGTGCTGGTGATTACACCGACCGCTTTGCCTTGCTCGACGACGAGCAAATGATGAATCCCATTGTTCAACATTTTGAGCAGGGCTTCAAACGCGAGATCATCCTGGTCAATCGCGATCACCGGCGAAGCCATGATTTCGGTGACGGGGCGCGCGGTGTCCAAACCGGTCGCAACCACCTTGCTTCGCAGATCGCGATCGGTGATGATGCCGACACCTTTGCCGTTCGCGTCAATGATCACCATACTGCTGACGCGCGCATCGCGCATGCGCGCGGCGATTTGTTGGATCGTGCAATCGCCGGCGCAACTGATCAACTGACGGTTGAGGAGCGCGCGCACTGGGAGGGTGAACAACATCCGTTCGCCGGAGGTTTGCACCGCGCCTTGTCGAATTTCGCGTAATGCTTTTTCGAGATAGCGTTGCGCGGACGCTTGCAAGATCGCTTCGGCAAAATTCGCATTGCCGCGCATAATTTGCGCGACGAGCGGCTTGGGAAACAAGTAGCAAATCGTTTCTTCGACCGCCGCGACATTCATTTGCGTCGTCGTGCCGCGCATCATCGAGGTCAACCCGAAATGCTCGCCCTCGCTTTTCATATCAATAATGATCTCGTCGGCGTTTTCGGAGCGCACGGAGAGGCGGACACTACCCTTTTGGATCACATAGAGGAATTGCGCGGGTTCGCCATCCTGGGACAGGATCGGCGTATCTTTGGGGAAAAAATCGAGGGACGCGGCGCGCGCGAGCGACTGCAATTCATCCCCGTCCAAAAGATCAAAGGGATAATGCTGTCGCAAAAACTCTGCCGTCAAGTTCTGGAGAAATTCCGGCTGGTTTTCCATTCGGTCCCTTCCGAAACGCGCACCCGCATTGGTTTCTGGCAACATTGCACAGTGGAACGTATAAAATCTCTAGGAACAGAGTACTGTAAAAAAATCAAGGGAAAATAAGGCGCGGTAAAAGATCGGTGAGGTTTGGGTAAAGTTTGGGTAAAGTTAGTTTGATAGTGCGTTCGTTCAATAGTGCGATAGTTGGGAATGCCACTATCGCACTATTGAACTAACGCACTATCGAACGACTCACGGTTGGCGAAGCGATTCGACGAGGAGATCAGTTTCGCGCGGGGGCGGCGCGGTGAACCGGCTGATCAAAATCGTAACGAGGAAATTGGCGGGGATGCCGAAAATTCCGGCGGCGACGTTCGTGATGCCGAGAATGTTCCAACTCGGATTGATCGAATTGAGAATCATATACGCGAGCGTTACGATCAACCCGGCGATCATGCCGGCGATTGCGCCCGCGCCGTTCGCGCGCTTCCAAAAAATTCCTAGAACCAGGACGGGAAACATCGTCGCGGCGGCGAACGAAAACGCCCACGCGACCAATTGTACAATGATCCCCAAGCGCCGGATCGCGACGAACGCGGCAATGACCGCGACCAGAAACACCGAGACGCGACTCGCGATCAAGCGCGCGCGCGGCGAGGTCGCGAGATTGAGCGAGCGCGAATAAAAATCGTGCGAAAACGCGGACGCGATCACCATCAACAATCCGTCGGCGGTCGAGAGCGCGGCGGCAAGTCCGCCCGCGGCGACGAGCGCGGCAATCGTCTGCGGCAAGCCGGCGATTTCCGGCGTCGCCAGCACAACCACATCCGGGTCAATTCGCAATTCGCTAAACTGCAAAATGCCGTCGCTGTTCAGATCGTTGATCGTGAGCAACCCGGCGTTCGCCCAATTAATCGTCCATTCCGGCAGTGCGCTGATCGAAACGCCGACAACGTTTTGCAAAACTTCCCAACGCGAGAACGCGGCATACGCCGGCGCGGTGAGATACAACATCAAAATAAACACCAACGCCCACCCGACGCTTTTGCGCGCGGCCGGCGCGTCGGGCACAGTGTAAAATCGAATGAGAATGTGCGGCATCCCGGCGGTGCCCAGCATCAAACACAACATCAGTGCGATAAAATTCCACGGTGTCCAATCGTTGAACGGCGCGACGTACGAATCTAAAATCCCGGCGGCGTTTTCGAGTTGCACAATTTTTTCGAGCGCGTGTCCGTACATCAATTGGGGAAGCGCAATCCCAGTGTCACGCAGTGAAAGCAAGGTCACCGGGACGAGATACGCAAAGATCAACACGATGCCTTGCGCGACCTGCGTCCAGGTGATCGCGCGCATCCCGCCGAGAAACGAGCAGAACAATACCGCGCTCAAGCCGACGACGACGCCGACAAAATAATTGACGCCGAGAAACCGGCTCATAATGATACCGATCCCGGTGACTTGCGCGGTAACATACGTGAACGAAATGATGATCCCGATCAACGCGGAGACGATGCGCGCGGGCGTGCCGTTGTAACGCGCCGCGATAAAATCGGGAATCGTGAATTGACCGAACTTGCGAATGTACGGCGCGAGCAACATTAACAACACGACATAGCCGCCCGTCCAACCCATAATGTACGCGAGTCCTTCGTAACCGAGCAACCATAACGTGCCCGCCATCGAAAGAAATGACGCCGCGCTCATCCAATCGCCGGCAATTGCCAAGCCGTTGAAAAATGCCGGGATGCGTCGCCCCGCGACAAAGTATTCATCCAACGATTGCGTGCGACTGCCGATGCCGATCACCGCGTACAACACAATCGTCGCGAGCAACAACACCCAACCGATCGCGTTCGCGGAAATGCCGCCGCCTTCGAGCGCGCCGATCAACGCGATAAATAAAATCAAACCCAGGGTGAACGCGAAAAAGATCGCGCCTAATTCGCGCGAGCGCGTTTGTGCGCCGACATCACGCGCCTCCGCCCGGTTCGGTTGATGCGCGCGATCCAACCGGGTCATGCGCCAGATGTATACGAGCGCCAGCGCGAGAAAAATGATCAGCGATCCTTGCGCGCCCATATAATAGCCGAGCGGAAAACCGGTGAGGATGTGAACCTGGTTCAGCGCCGGCGCAAAGATCGCCGGCACGATGAACGAACCGCCCCACACGATCAAGAGCGCAGAGATCATACGCACGTTCGCGCGCCAATACGCCGGATCGATCACCGGCAATTCGCGCGCGGCGTGCGCGTGTTCGAGAATCTGTTTGAGGCGCGGCGCGACCGGATACCAGGGGAGGGTATCGCTCACGGTGGTCGCCGGATCGACGTTGCCGCGTTGCAGACGCGGAAACAACCATTCGAGCAACCGCAACGCGATCGCCACGACGCCGATCCACAAACCCAGAATCGCCAACCAGCCCAACCAATTCATTAGTTGCCTTCTCCGTTGGGCAAATTTCTAATTTGCCAATTCGATCATCTACGCGCGCGGGCAAATTGGAAATTTGCCGTACGGATTTATCGAAACACCGGTTCGTGCAATGGAAGCGTAAAGCGAAAGGTCGCGCCCGTGCCCGCGCCTTCACTCTCCGCCCAGATTTCGCCGCCGTGCGCGTACACAAGATGGCGCGCGATCGTCAAGCCGATGCCCGCGCCGCCGCTTTGCCGCGCGCGCGATTTATCCACGCGATAAAAGCGTTCGAACACATGCGGCAAATGTTCCGCCGGAATTCCAATCCCAGTGTCCGCGACGCCGACCTCGACCATCAGATCGAGCGGGCGCGCAAAAACCGCGATCGCGCCGTTCGCCGGCGTGTACTTGACCGCGTTCGCCATCAAGTTGATCAAAATTTGTTCGACGCGATCCGGATCGGCGAGCGCGCGCGGTAACATGGGGGACAAGCGCAGTTCGAACGACAATCCTTGCGACGCGATCTGCGGTTGGAACTGCGCGGCGACCTGCTCGATAATCGGCGCGAGATCGATCGGACGCGGCTCGACGCGCAATTGCCCGGCTTCGGCGCGCGAGAGCAGTTGCAATTCTTCGGTCATCCATTTCAAGCGCACCGCTTCGTGATGCACCATCGCGAAAATTTGCGGCTCGGGTTGAATCACGCCGTCAATCAACCCTTCCATATACCCGGCGATCACGGTGAGCGGTGTGCGTAACTCGTGGCTAATGTCGGTGATCAAACCTAAACGGCGTTGTTCCGTTTTTTCAATCGTCTCCGCGAGTTGGTTGATGCTCGTGCTTAACTGCGCGAGTTCATCATCCGATTGAATCGTCGCGCGTTCTTGCAAATATCCTTGCGCCAATCGCCGACTGACCAAGGTGAGCTCTTGCAATGGCTCAACGATACGCCGCGCGACAAACAAACTAACAACGATCACCGCAGTCAACGCGGCAAAGCCGGCGATGAGCAATGCTTGTTCAAAAACTTGCTGGAATATTTCCTGTTGTGTCTCTGGCTTGGGTCGCTCGACGCCGAACACATTCGCGGAGAAGGGCGTATCGGTCGCGCCGAAAAACGGATTACCCGCGAGGAAATACGCGGTCGGCACCAGAATCACAACGCCGATCGCGATGATCAAAAAATGCGAAAGGAATAATTTCCAGCGGAGTTGGCGAAGCCAGAACATAATCAATGAGCCAATTACTCAATGCGCCAATGTGCCAATTGTCCAATGAGCTAACGCGGTGAGTGAATTGGCTCATTGGCTAATTGGATCATTGGCTCATTCTCACTTGACCCGATGCGCGACGAATTTATACCCGACGCCGCGAATCGTTTGGATCAATGCCGGGTTGGTCGGATCGTCATCGAGTTTTTTTCGCAGGATGCCGATATGCACATCCACGACGCGATCAATTCCGGCGAAATCGTGACCCCACACGCGTTCGAGCAATTGATCGCGGCTGAACACGCGCCCTGGTTGTTCCGCGAGCGCGTAGAGCAATTCAAATTCGCGTTGCGTCAGTTCGACCGGTTTATCGTTGCACGTTACTTCGCGCGATTCCGGGTTGATGCAGAGATCGTCAAAGGATAGGGGTTGACGTTCGGGAACAGAATCGGACGCGCCGTGTTTGCGACTGCGGCGGAGGATCGCCTTGACACGCGCGACGAGTTCGCGCGGGCTGAACGGCTTGGTGAGGTAATCGTCCGCGCCGACGGAAAGACCGACGACCTTGTCCACTTCTTCCGCGCGCGCGGTGAGCATCAACACATAGACATCTGATTCTTGTTGGATGCGGCGACAGACTTCGAGTCCGTCCATTCCCGGCAACATTACATCCAACACAATCAACGCGGGCTTGAGCGTGCGCGCAAATTTGAGCGCGGCAATGCCATCGAGCGCGGTGTGGACGGTGAATCCTTCCGCGCGCAAATACTTGGCGATCAGATCAAGAATCGGCTGATCGTCTTCGACCACCAAAATCGTTTCGTTTCGCATCGCGCGCTCCTCTCTCAAATTTTGTCGCGTCGTTCCGGCGGAACGGCGCTATCGCAATCCGCGCTCGCGCAGTAACGCATCCGCCCACGCCGCGTCATCGCCTTGCAAAGGTGGCGTCGCGTCGCCGCGATAATCCACTGCGAGATCGTAACGCGCGCGATCATACAAATCGTGTAACAGCGGTTGCAAATCCACCGGCGGTTCGTCGTCGCCGCGCGCCAATGGAAGCGGAAACGCCGGGATCGGTTCGCGAATCCCAAACGCGTACAAATCGGCATCGGGACGCCGCCGCGCACGACTCACCAAAATTCGATACGCGGTGTGATGCCCGTTTCCAAAAATTTGCAACGGCTCGCCGTCGCGCAAAAGATCAATCTCGACCAGGTTGACGCGCGAACTCAAAATCTGGAGCCGTTTGTCTTCGTACTCGGCGCGGCCTTTGCCGGGGCGTTTGTTTGTCGGCGAAAGCAATTCGACCACAGTGATCACTTCGCCGGTCGCGACGTTCCGAATCTTGAGATAGCCCTGGCGAATTTCTTCGGCGACCGGAACCGCCACCGCGATCGGATCTCCATACGGCGCGCGCGCTTCGCGCAAAACGCCGACATCAGGAATCGCGGTAAATTTCAGATCGCCGGGCAAATCAAAGAACGTGCGTTTTTCAATTATGACGCGATATTTGGGCGCGACGCGCGACACGATTGCATCGCGCATCGCCTCGATTAAACCGTGATGCACATCGGGCCACTGCTCGGGATGTTCAAGATACGGATCCATTCCGGGAAAAGGTGAGGACATTCGATTCTCCCTGCCGGCGGCGCAATGATTCAGCGCGCGGTCAATGCCAAAACCCAAATCAAACCTACGAGCACGATTCCCAGCAACAAGTAATTGGCAATGAAGCGAACTGAACCTGCAATCACCGCGGTTGCAATTGCGCGGCGCGCACCAACCGAGATGACCTGGTTGATGCCGACCACACTCGCGACGATCGAAAGAATCCACCCGGCAATTCCCAGGATTGGTACGACGCCCAAAAGGTTGAACACGGAGGCGTAGCCGATGACGCGCAGCATTTCGCCGAAACTCGTTTTGCCGCCCAGCAACGCGGTCGCGATAAAGACCGCGATGAACGCGGCAATGCCCCACGCGATCAACGCGACGACTCCACTGGCGACTGTGAAAATAATAATTTCGGTCGCGCCAAAGCGATCTCCGCTGGGGGTAACAAATGTGAACGCGCTGACGAATCCGGCTAAAAGCGAAACAATCAACACGACGAGCGCGGCTTGCGCGTTCGCGGTGCGATCGCGCGCGACCGCGCGGTACGTCTCGCCGTTAAAACCCAGTGCGCCAATGATCCGATTCCACATGATTCCATCTCCTCGATCAAAATGATTGCGATCACCATCAACGCAAATTTTTCGCGCGTAAAAGCGCGTCCGCCCAGCTCGCGTCATCGCCTTGCAAAGGCGGCGTCGCGTCACCGCGATAATTTATCGCGAGATCATATCCGGCGCGATCATACAGATCATGTAACAGTGTTTGCAAATCCACCGGTGGTTCATCATCGCCGCGCGCCAACGGAAGCGGAAACGCCGGGATCGGTTCGCGAATACCGAACGCGTACAAGTCCGCATCGGGACGACGGCGCGCGCGACTCGCCAAGATTCGATACGCGGTGTGATGTCCGTTTCCAAAAATTTGCAACGGCTCGCCATCGCGCAAAAGATCGATCTCGACCAGGTTGACGCGCGAACTCAAAATCTGAAGCCGTTTGTCCTCGTACTCGGCGCGGCCTTTGCCGGGGCGTTTGTTCGTCGGCGAAAAAATTTCGATCACGGTGATCACTTCGCCGGTCGCGACGTTCCGAATTTTGAGATACCCTTGGCGCATTTCTTCGACCATCGGCACCGCAACTTGAATCGGATCTCCGTACGGCGCGCGCGCTTCGCGCAAAACAC
>Ga0233425_10008179_pt1 | contig 14097 bp, 10 predicted proteins | sample Watercolumn_Towu_2_FD_181712 | JGI IMG/M metagenome (GOLD analysis project Ga0233425, IMG submission 181712) | Freshwater microbial communities from Lake Towuti, South Sulawesi, Indonesia - Watercolumn_Towuti2014_140_MG | ecosystem: Environmental > Aquatic > Freshwater > Lake | place...
ACACGCGTGGACTACTCCGCCCGCATCCAGAGCGTGCATCAAGACACCAACCCCCGGTACTGGCGCTTGATCGAGGAGTTTAAAAAGCAGACCGGCTACGGGGTGATTGTGAACACCAGTTTCAACGTCCGGGGCGAACCCATCGTTTGCACCCCGGAAGACGCGTACCGCTGTTTCATGCGCACGGAGATGGACTACCTGGTGATGGGCGACTGCCTCTTCGACAAGAAAGACCAACCCGCGTGGCGGGAAGAGGATGACTGGCGGGAGACGTACGAGTTGGATTAGTGGCCAGTGGCCAGTGGTCAGTGGCCAGAAAAAGTGATCAGTAATCAGTGATCAAGGCTCCGCTGAAAGTTTAGTAACTTACAAGAATCTCGTATTTACCGGTGGGGCGGGCCTCCGTGCCCGCCCTTAATCTTGAGCAGCTTCCCCTAATAACTTCCGCTCCTGAAACACCCGGCTCATTTCCTTAGCCACTATCATCCTGCCGGCATCGTGCAGATGCACGCCGTCGTGCTTGTATACCTGCTCCGTCCGGGAGCACAAAATATTCTGAAAATCGACGAAATAGGGCTTGTCCCGGAGGCGCCGGGCCAGGGCCTCATACGTCACCTGAAAATTCTGGCGCACCGCCAGGAAGCTGGCCTGATTAATGGTGTAGTCTTTTTCCTTCTCCCGCACTGCCGGGGCCACCTCGCAGGTCTCCACCCACAGGATCGGCTGCCAGAAGAGCAGGAATTGGGCGCCGTAAAACTCCGCCTGCTGGTTGACGTAATCGTATCTTTGCGCGGTCAGGTCCACAAAATTCCGTAGCTCCTCGGAATCCGGCCCGATGGGAATCACGGTTTGCCGCAGCTTATTGTAGACCTCCTGGGTAAAGGAGGCGTTCACCGCGGCCACCAGGGGCTTGAGCAGGCCGTAGAAGCTGCGGCGGTGGCTCTCGATCAAGGCCTGGACCCGTTGGTAGCCGTGATGCGCATAAGGGTTGCGGTTTTGGGAAAAATAGACGCATTCATTGGCCCCATCCATATAAATAATCAAGTTGGGCCGCGCGGGTTTTTCAACTAATAATTTTTGCAGGTACTTGGTCTCCAGCAGGGAGTTGAAGGAGTTCTCCCCGAAATTCAAGACCGTGAAGGACTGGGTTTTGTCGTTCCGGTTGAGAATCCCCGCCAAAAAACTGGGGATGGTCTTGGCGTTGTCGTTGGTGGACCCCCGCATGGTGGAGCCGCCGAACATCCAGATGGTCCGCGTATTTTGGGAAGCCGCGGCCGCGGGCGGGTTATTGGCCGTGGGCCGGGGGCCTTCCTGAAAGAGAGTGTAGGCGTCGTAATTGACCCGGCTGCCCTCCCAGACGCTGCCGTAAATAAAGAGGTTGCCCAGGGTGAGGAACAGGAAACTCAGGAGCTCTATGGTCACCAGGATAATGACCGCCCATTTGACGAGGGATAAGATCAGGCGTAGAAACTTTTTCACGGCTGGCTACCAGGTTCTCCCTGCAAAGGAAACGGACTTGCAAGGTAACCCATTGATTATTAGTATTCTTTTAAACGGAAAACGAAAAACGGAAAACGAAAAACGTCCCCGCTCCGCGGCGGGATTGTAACAAGGAGCGGGAACGGATGCAAGGCGGAGGGAAGACAGTGACGAAACCGGGAAAAACAAGAAAGGAGCGCGACAGCCTGGGGGAAATCGAGGTCCCGGCGCACCGTTATTGGGGCCCGGGAACCCAGCGGGCGCTGCTCCATTTTGCCATCGGCGAAGATCGGATGCCCCTGGAGGTGATCCGGGCCCTGGCCCTGGTGAAGAAGGCCGCAGCCCTGGCCAACCGGGAACTGGGGAGGCTCCCGGCGGCTAAAGCGGACCTGATTATCCGGGCCGCGGAGGAAGTCCTGGCGGGCAGGCTGGATGAGAATTTCCCCCTGCGCGTGTGGGTGAGCGGCAGCGGCTCCCAGGCCAACATGAACGTCAACGAAGTCGTCGCCAACCGGGCCATCGAGCTGGCGGGCGGGGTCCTGGGGAGTAACGACCCGGTCCACCCCAACGATCACGTCAATATGTGCCAATCCAGTAACGACGCCTTTCCCACGGCCATGCACCTGGCCGCGGCCCAGGCCATCCATGAACGCCTCCTGCCCCGGGTGATAAATCTGCGGGACGCCCTGGACGAGAAGGTCAAAAGCTGGAAAGACCTGGTGAAGATCGGCCGGACGCATATGATGGACGCGGTGCCCCTGACCTTGGGCCAGGAGTTTTCCGGGTACGTGGGCATGCTGGAGGATAATCTGGAAAGAATCGAGTCGATTCTCACCGGCCTCTACCGCCTGGCATTGGGAGGCACCGCGGTGGGCACCGGCTTGAACGCCGCCAAGGGCTTCGGAGACCTGGCCGTCCAGCGCCTGGCGGAGCTCACCGGCCTGCCGTTGGTCCCCGCTCCCAACAAATTTGCGGTCATGGGCGCGCACGACGCCCTGGTCATGGCCTCCGCCGTGCTGAAGACCCTGGCGGTGTCCTTGCACAAAATCGCCAACGACATCCGGCTGCTGGGAAGCGGTCCCCGGGCCGGGCTGCACGAACTGGAGCTTCCCGCCAACGAGCCGGGGTCCACCATCATGCCCGGCAAGATCAACCCCACCCAGTGCGAGGCCCTGGCCATGGTAAGCGTGCAGGTGATGGGCTGCGACGCGGCCGTGGCCTTCGCCGGGGCCGGTGGCCATCTGGAGTTGAACGTCTATAAGCCGCTGTTGATTTTTAACGTACTGCAATCCAGCAAGATTTTGGCGGACGGCTGCCGTAATTTCACAGAATTTTTGGTGCAGGGCCTTAAACCCGATCAGGAGCGGCTCGACATCTATCTGCACCGCTCGCTGATGCTGGTTACGGCCCTGAGCCCGGTAATCGGCTACGATAAAGCGGCCCAGATCGCCCACCTGGCCCATGACCGGAAGCTGACGCTGAAGGAAGCCGCGCTCAAGCTCGGTTATCTGACCGCCGAGGAATTCGACCGCCTGGTGGATCCGTATAAAATGGCCTATCCTCATGAGCCGTAGCACAGGCTTTCCAGCCTGTGCGGATTACCGGGGACGCCCGCCTACCGGTTTTCGAGGTTGCTTTCTTGCCTACCTCATCTCTTCTCTGGAGAAACCGCATCCGCGGCCAATCCTGCGCTTATCCGCTTCCCCCCAATGAAGCCTTGATTATCCAAGCCGATATTTAGTACGATTAAACCGGTATTCCCCGGGTCCGGAAATGAGGTTAATCGCGGCCGGCTCCGCGTTTAGTTTCATCCACTCTGCACCTGGACAGCCCATCTGAGGAAGCCCAAGACAATTGAGCGTCCCATCATGTAATCAATCAAATTTTGAGACCTCTAAGACAGTCACTTTTCTGTCATTCTGAACGGAGCGAAGCGGAGTGAAGAATCTGTTTTTTGAGCGGAATGAGATACATTCTACTTGTAACCACCGGCGCCACCAGAAAAAGCCTTGCCGCCAAAAACGAGATTCTTCGGTCGCTCCGCTCCCTCAGAATGACAAATGTGAGGGCTTTCGTAGAGGTCTCAATATGGTTTTGCGGCCTGGAGCGAAACATGAATGAAATTTTTCTCTGGATAATACTGTCGACAATACTGCTCGTTGCCGCGGTGACCGCGATCCTGGTTGTGGTCTTATTGATCAGGGCGGCCAAAGTTTCCCAGGGCTTTGGGCGGGAGGTGCGTGACGAGCTGCGAACCAGCCGGGAGGAAGCCCGCAGCGCCGGCCGGGAGCTTCGGGAAGAAGTGGCAGGCGGCCTGAAATCCACCAACGAAGTGCTGGCCAGGACCCTGGAGGGCCTGGGCAAGCTCCAGCAGACGCAACTGGAAGGCATGACGAAGCAATTGACCGAACTTATTAATTCCAACCAGGCCGCCCTGGACCGGGTGCGCCTCACCTTCGACGCCAGGGTGAAAGAGCTGCAAGAAGGCAATGAGAAGAAGCTCGATGAGATGCGCAAAACCGTGGACGAGAAGCTGCACGATACTCTGGAGAAGCGGCTCGGCGAATCGTTTAAAATGGTGAGCGAGAGGTTGGAGGCCGTGCACCAGGGCCTGGGGGAGATGCAGCATCTGGCCACGGGCGTGGGCGACCTCAAACGGGTTCTGGTCAATGTCAAGGCCCGGGGCACCTGGGCCGAAGTGCAGCTCGGAGCCATCCTGGAGCAAATCCTCACCCAGGAGCAGTTCGAGAGAAACGTCCGGGTGAAGCCCGACTCTGCCGAGAGTGTGGAGTATGCCGTGCGGCTGCCGGGCCCCAAGGACGATTCCGGGGCCTGCGTCTGGCTGCCCATTGACTCGAAGTTTCCCCAGGAGGATTACCTGCGCCTGCAGGAGGCCGCGGAAAAAGCCGATCCCCTGGCAGTCCAGGCGGCCGCGGACGCCCTGGCGCGCACCGTGCGCGCTGCGGCCAAGGACATCCATGATAAATACCTCAGCCCGCCCGGCACCACCGATTTCGCCATCATGTTCCTGGCCACGGAGGGCTTGTATGCGGAGATTCTGCGGCAGCCGGCCGTAGTCGAAGACCTCCAGCGCCGCTACCGGGTGGTGGTGGCCGGCCCCACTACCCTGGCCGCGATTTTAAGCAGCCTGCGCATGGGCTTCCAGACGCTGGCCATAGAGCAGCGGGCCGCCGAGGTGTGGAGGGTCCTGGCCGCGATAAAAACCGAATTCGGCAAGTTCGGCGATATCCTGGACAAGGTCAAACGCCATATCGACCTGGCCGGCCAGACCATCGACAAGACCGGGGTGCGGAGCCGGGCCATCGAGCGAAGGCTCCGGTCGGTGGAGAAACTGCCGGAACCGGAGGCCTTGGAGATTCTGGCCTTGCCGACGGCAAACGAGGAAGATGACCAGTAGCCAGCAGCCAGTAGTCAGTAGCCAGAAAAGAACAAACTGACCGCTGGCTATTAAAAAGCCGTTCTCACTCAAGCGGTGCCTATCCATATGGACTTAGCCAACCAAACCGCCACCCTGGGCCGTTTGTGCGGCATTGCCCCGGAGTACGTGGACAACTTCGGGGTGTGCCGGCCTACTGCCGTTGCCACCTACGAGGCCTTGCTCACGGCCATGGGAGTGGCCTGGGAGGACCCGGAGCAGGCTGCCCGGGAAATCAAGCGGCGGCGGCGGCGGCCCTGGTCCGGGCTGGTGGACGGGTTAACCGTGGTCTTTCACGATACGGCGCGGCATCGTCTCGTCATATCTCCCTGGACTCCCGCCGGGGAGCTGCCGGACCTGCGGGTATCCGGGACTATTAAGGATGAAGGGGGCCGGGAATCCGCCTGGGAAGCTTTCTTGCCCGCTCCTCCTCCTTTGGCCCGGCGGGCGGTGGAGGACCATCTGCTGGGGCCGGGTTGGCGCTCCCGGTTGGCGCTGCCTCTTCCCGGGGAGCTGCCACCCGGGTATTATGACCTGGAATTGGAAGTGGAGGCGGGGGACGCGAGCCTGAGGGAACGGGGGAAAACGCGGCTGATCGCCGTCCCCGGCCAGGCTTACCTGCCCCCGGCTTTGGCCCGGGGTCAAAGGCTCTGGGGGCTGAACCTGCCTCTCTATGCCCTGAGGAGCGACCATAATTGGGGGATGGGGGATTTTACCGATCTTGGGGAGACCATCGCCTGGGCCGGGGAGTTGGGGGCCGCGTTTGTGGGGGTCAATCCCCTCCATGCCCGGCGTCCCGGGGACCGGATCGACCCCAGTCCTTATTCCCCCGGCACCCGGGTGTTCCGGGATTATTTATATCTGGACCTGGAGGCCGCGCCGGAATTTAAGGAATGCCGGGCCGTGCAGGACCTGTGGGCCGCGGCGGAGACCCGGGCCATTCTCGAACGCGCCCGCCATGTGGCCTTGGTGGATTATGACACGGTCCACCGGTTGAAAAGGCAAGTCTTGGAGTTGCTGTATCAAGAATTCCTAGAGCGGCACGGCCTCCCGGAGCATCCTCTGACCGGCCGGGGCAGGGAATTCGCCCGGTTTGTGGCGGTTGGGGGGTTGCCTCTCCAGCGGTTCGGGCAATATAATGCCCTGGCGGATTACTTGGGGTCCGGCGACTGGCAGGCGTGGCCCCGGGAATATCAACACCCGGAGACGGAGGCGGTGGACGCGTTCAGCAGCCGACAGCGGCAGGCGATTCACCGCCACCTATATTGGCAATGGCTGGTAGCAGGACAATTGGAGGCCGCGCAAACCCAAGCCCGGTCAAAAGGCTTGCCTTTCACCCTGTACCAGGACCTGGCCCTGGGCGCGGCCGCCGGCGGCGCGGAAACCTGGGCCTACCCCGGCCTGTTCGCCCAGGGGGCGGACATGGGCGCGCCTCCCGACGCCTTCAACCCCGGGGGCCAGAACTGGGGGCTGCCGCCCTTGATTCCCGAGCGCCTGCGCCAAGACGGATACCGGTTGTTCATCGATACCCTCAGGGCCAACCTGCCCCCGGACGGAATGTTGCGATTGGACCACGTCATGGGGCTCTTCCGCCTCTTCTGGATTCCCCGGGGCCGGAGCGCCGCCGAGGGCGCTTATGTTCATTATCCGGCCCGGGAGATGCTGGGCATCCTGGCCCTGGAGAGCCGGCGCCGCCGCACCCTGATCATCGGCGAGGACCTGGGCACCGTTCCCCCCCGGGTCCGCCGGGAACTGGCCCGGCGGCAAGTCTTGTCGTACCGGGTTTTTTACTTTGAACGAACCGGTGACGGCAATTTTAAAGACCCGGAAGATTATCCCCGCAACGCCGTAGCCGCGGTCACCACCCATGACCTGCCCACCCTGGCCGGTTACTGGCAGGGGGAGGACATCCGGCTGAAAAACGCCCTGGGCCTTTTCCCCCAAACCCACCTGGCGGCTGAGGAAACTGCGGCCCGGGACCGGGACCGGCAGCGGCTGCTGGCGGTATCGGGGGTCCCGGGCCTTGAATCGGCGGGCAAGGGAGACGCGGAGGCTGCTGCGGACGCCTGCCCGGAGGAAGTGCGTTTTGGGGTTCTGGAATATCTGGCTCGAAGCAAGGCGGCTCTCACGGAAGTGCGCCTGGAGGAAATCTTCGGGGTGCCGGAGCAGCAAAACCTCCCCGGCACCTCTACCCAGTATCCTAACTGGCGGCGGAAGTTGCCTTTAACCCTGGAAGAAATACGTCGTAACCCCGCGGCCGCCCGCTTGGCCGCGCGGTTAAGGAAATATCGAGGAGAAGACGGTAATAAGTAATCAGTGATCATTGCTCAGTACAAAGAACGAGTCTCGGACCCGGAACCCGGAACTCAGAACTCGGAACTCAAGCAGAGGTGAAACATGCCCGACCCCACGTTGATCTACAACCTGTTCCCCACCCTGGCGGGGCCTATTCCCCGTTGGGAAAGCCATCTGGAACGCATCGCCGCCCTGGGTTTCACCTGGATTTACCTCAACCCCATCCACACGCCGGGTCTTTCCGGGAGCCTGTATGCGGTCAAGGACTATTTCGGCATCAATCCCCTCCTTTATCCGGAAACCGGGGAGGACCCCCAGGCGGCTCTGGCCCGCTTCATCAAGGAGGCGGAGCGCCGGGGGCTGAAGGTGATGCTGGACCTGGTGATCAACCACACGGCCATCGACTCCCCCCTGACCAAGGAACACCCGGAGTGGTACGCTAAGACCGCCGACGGCAAGATCAAGAATCCCGGGGCCATCGACCCCGCGGACGCCACCAAAGTGACCATTTGGGGGGACTTGGCAGAACTGGAATACTGGCCGCCCCCGGATCCGGAGGGGCTGCTCCATTATTGGGACCAGGTTTTGAGCCATTATCTGCAACTCGGCGCCATGGGCTTCCGGGCCGACGCCGCGTACAAGATTCCCGGGGATTTCTGGGCCCGTCTCATCGGCGAGGCCCGGGGCCTGGAACCCCGGGCGCAATTTTTTGCCGAAACCCTGGGCTGCCGCCTGGAGGAATGCGGCCAGCTCTCCTCCTCGGGCTTCGATTTTCTCTACAACAGCTCCAAATGGTGGGATTTCCAGGCCGATTGGTGCCTGGAGCAATACAATATATTCCGCCGCCTGGCGCCCTCCATCAGCTTTCCCGAGACCCACGACACCGACCGCCTGGCTGCGGAAACTCAAGGTGCGGTGGAAGTGGCCCGGCAGCGCTACCTCTTTGCCGCGTTTTTCTCCACCGGCCTGATGATCCCCATGGGCTACGAGTTCGGCTTCCAAAAACACCTCCACGTGGTGCGCACCCGGCCCGAGGACTGGGAAACGCCGGTGTATGACCTGAGCAGTTATATCAAAGGGGTGAACCGCATGAAGAAAGGCTGCCCCGTGCTCCTGGAGGAAGGACCCATGACTCGGGCCAACCCCCCGGGGGAGCCGGTGGTGCTGCTCCTCAAATCCCGGGACCGGGGCCGGGGCCGGGTGCTGGCGGTAATCAACGCCACCCGGCAGGAGCAAAGGGCGGTGATCCCGAATCTGCCGGATTTGTTAGGGAAACCCAAGCGGGCCTGGCAGGATTTGACTCCGGATCTGGTGCCCTTGAAGCTGCAAAACCTGAAGGAATTCCCGCTGGCCCCGGCCCGGATGCGGCTGTTTTACAACCCCGAGGCCCCGCCCCTGGAGGGGAGTGAGCAGTAAGCAGGAAACGGTGAGCAGTTAAAAGAAATCTTCTTCGGGACTTTTTCTTTTACTGCTCACAGCTCACAGCTCACTATTTAAACGGAAGCCCCAATGACTCAAGCTCTGGCAGGATATAATGGAAACGGCCTCTTCCTGGCTACCGACAGCCGGGCCACCCGGTTTGATGCCGCCGGCCATGCTGAGACTTTCAATGTCCGCAAGCTCTTTCCCCTGGGCCCCCATTGTGCCGTCCTCAGCGGCGGCGCCGGGGTGAGCGTGCCCCTGTCCCAGGGGTTCGCGCGCATGCTGCAGCGGCACCCCGGCCCCCTGGACCTGGAGGAGATCACCCATTTCGCGCTGGACTTTCTTTCCCGGGGTTATGCCCGCCACCTGGAAAAACACGGGCCGGAGCCCGAAGGCTTCCGCCGCCTTTATTTCATCCTGGCGGGTTATGACCCGGAAAAGCCGCCCCCGGGATTCCAGCTCTTTCTCCTGGGGAGCGAGGAAAACGAACTGCCCCTGCGCCTGATCCCGGTGGGCAACCTGGTGGTCATGCCCCGGAACTTAGGCATGGAAATGCGGCTTTTCAAGGCCCTGGCTGCAAGCTTGACCCTGGATGAACTCCTGGAAATGAGCAAGGAATTTCTGGAAAAGCAAGCCGCACTCAAGGAAGAGGTGGGGCCGCCTTATTACTATGCGACGATTACGACGGAGAGGTTTAGAAATATAACTATTTAGATGTGGAGGCAGGACCCCGATAGTGAGCAGTGAGCAGTGAGCAGTAAAAGGCAACATGCATCAAGGCTTTCTTCTGATACTGCTCACAGCTCACTGCTTACTGCTCACAAAACATAGCCTTCCCATATCATGTTAAATTTTATGGAAGTCGGCACCTTACTCCAGCAACTCATCAACGGCCTCTCCCTGGGGAGCCTCTATGCCTTGCTCGCCATCGGCTACACCATGGTCTACGGCATCCTCCGGCTTATCAACTTCGCCCACGGGGACCTGCTGATGGTCGCGGCCTATATCGGCGTCATGGGTTTGGGATTATTTTCCTGGCCCTGGCCGGTGGCCTTCGGGTTGGCCGTGGGCCTCACCGGCCTGCTGGGGGTGCTGCTGGAGCGGGGGGCTTACCGGCCGCTGCGCCGCGCCCCCCGCATCTCCCTGCTCATCTCCGCCATTGCCGCGTCCTTTCTCCTGGAGAACCTGGCCCTGGTTATGGCCGGGGGCCGGCCCAAGCCCTTTCCGGTTCCGGCCCTCTTTGCCGGGGCCTTTTCCTGGGGCGGGCTCTTCATCCCCCGCCTCAGCCTGATCATTCCCCTGATCACCGCCCTGCTGTTGGTGATCCTGTTCGGCATCGTCTATCGCACGCGTATCGGCCGGGCCATGCGGGCCGTCTCCTGGAGCCTGGAGACTCCTGTGCTCCTGGGGATCAACGTCAACCGGGTCATCGCCTTTGCCTTTCTTACCGGCTCGCTCTTAGCCGGAGTCGGGGGGCTGCTCTGGGCCATGAAATACCCCCAGGTCAACCCTTTCATGGGGATTCTCCCCGGGCTCAAGGCCTTCATTGCCGCGGTTTTGGGAGGCATCGGCAACCTGGGGGGCGCGGTGGCGGGGGGCCTGCTTCTGGGCCTCTTGGAAATCCTCATCGTCGCCATTTTCCCGGCCTGGAGCGGCTACCGGGACGCCCTGGCCTTCGGCCTGCTGATCATCCTCCTCCTGGCCCGGCCCACCGGGTTGCTGGGGGAGCGGCTGGGAGAGGATAAGCTTTAGGAGCAGGGGTTAGGGATTAGTAATCAGTGATCAGTAATCAGTGATCAGTAGCCGGGTTTTTCACTGATCACTGATCACTGATCACTGATTACTGGCGCAAAGGAGTTAGTATTATTCGCAAAGTTCTACCCAATATCGCCGTCCTGGCCCTATTAGTCCTCCTGCTGGCCGCGGCCGACCGCTGGGCGGACGAATACCAGGTGCGCCTGCTGAACAACGTGGCGGTCTTTATCCTTCTCGCTGCGAGCTATCAATTGATCAACGGGGTGTGCGGCCAGTTCCATCTGGGGCCCAATGCCTTCATCGCCTTGGGGGCGTATACCGCGACGCTTTTGACCATGGCCCCGGCGGAGAAGGCGGCCAATTTTCTCCTCACCCCCCTGGTTTGGCCTTTAAGCCAGATCGCCCTGCCTTTCCCTCTGGCCTTGCTGGCCGGAGGCCTGGTGGCCGCCGGCTTCGGGTTTCTCACCGGCTTTCCGGTCTTTCGGGTGCGGGGGGATTATCTGGCCATCGTCACCCTGGGGTTCGGGGAGGTGGTGCGGGTGCTGGCAAACAACCTCCAGGGCCTGACCAACGGCCCCCTGGGGTTAAAAGGCCTCCAGCCCTATACCACCCTCTGGTGGTCCTGGGGCGCGGCCGCAGCCGCCGTGGCCTTTATGGTCGCCCTGGTGAACTCCGATTACGGCCGGACCCTGAAGGCCATCCGGGACGATGAGACCGCGGCCCGGGCCATGGGGGTGGATTCCTTCCGCCACCTGCTGCTGGCGTATATCTTGAGTTCTTTTTTCTTCGGCGTGGGGGGCGGCCTCCTGGCCCACCTGATCACCACCATCAGCCCTTCGCTCTTCACTTTTTTCCTCACTTTCAACCTTTTGATCATCATCGTGGCGGGGGGGCTGGGATCCATCACCGGTGCGGTCCTGGCCGCGGCGCTCTTTACCCTGGGCGGGGAATGGCTGCGGGTGGTGGAGGAGCCCCAGGTCCTTTTCGGCCTGCACCTCCCCGGCATCCCCGGCATGCGCATGGTGATTTTTTCTTTCCTGCTGTTATTGGTGATTCTCTATTTCCGCCGGGGCCTGCTGGGAGGCCGGGAATTTACCTGGGCCGGCATAAGACGCGTATGGGGGCGCTTTTCTTAAGATCATGCTGCTGGAAACCCGGAACTTAGGCAAAAGCTTCGGCGGCCTCCTGGCCGTGGATGAGCTCCAGCTCCAGGTGCCTGAAGAGTCCCTTTACGGCCTCATCGGCCCCAACGGCGCGGGCAAAACCACGGTCTTCAACCTCCTGAGCGGTTTTGTAACCCCCACCGCGGGCCAGATTTTTTTTCACGGCCGGGAGATCACCGGCCTGCCGCCGGAGCGGATCACCCGCCTGGGCGTCGCCCGCACCTTTCAAAACATCCGCCTCTTTGAAGACTTAAGCGTCCTGGACAACGTCCTGGTGGGCTTCCACTGCCGCCGCCGGGCCTCCTGGTGGCAGGCGGCCCTGCGCTTCCCCGGCTACCTCCGGGAAGAGCGGGTCCATACGGCCAAAGGCCGGGCGCTTTTGGAAGAAGTAGGCTTGGCGGACGCGGCCGGGGACAGGGCCGGGCAACTGCCCTACGGCCACCAGCGCCGCCTGGAAATCGCCCGGGCCCTGGCCACCGGCCCCCGCCTCCTGTTGCTGGATGAACCCGCGGCCGGCCTCAATCCCCAGGAGACCGGGGAGTTGATGGACTTCCTCCTCTCCGTCCACCGGGAGCACCGCCTCACCATACTGGTCATCGAACATAACCTGCGCCTGGTCATGGGCCTATGCGAGCAGATCACCGTCCTGGACCACGGCCTGACCCTGGCCGCAGGCCCGCCCCGGGAAGTGCGTCATAACCCCGCGGTGATCAAGGCTTATTTAGGGCAGGAGTTGGGTTAAAAAAAATCCTCCCCCCGCATTTTCCGCCGCCGCATCTGCCTCTCTGCGGTGTTAATTCCAGCAAAGGGTAAAGAGCAACGCGTACCCGTCCATCTTCCGGCCGGAGGAAACAATGAACGATCACCCGGTAGCCAAAAGGATCGCCGCAGTCAGCGGCATCCTCTTCTTCTTCGTCATGGCCTTCGAAGTGATGATCATGATCAGCCCCTTTGCCTTTTTCTTCTATTCGGTGTTCAGCCCCGTTTTCAATTTTCTGGGCCAGCACGCGGCCACCCGTTGGCTGACCATGTTCTTCCTGCCTCACATGATCCTGCCGCCCACCCTTTTTCTGAAGGCCGTGCGCATCGCCGGCTCCGTCTTCTTTGTGGCGGGTTTCCTCGGTTTTACTCTCTGCGCCTTGCAGGTTTATCTGGGGAAAATCTGCGGCTGGGGCATCGCTTCAAAAGGACTGTATCAGAAAATCCGGCACCCCCAGTACCTCCTCCTGGGAATCTGGGGCCTCGGCATGGCCGTCCTCTGGCCCCGGTTCATCGTCCTGGCCAGCCTGTCTTTGATGTTCATCCTCTATTATTTCCTGGCCAAGGATGAAGAGCGGAGGATGTTGGGTCAATACGGGGACTCTTACAGAGAATATCTGGGGCGAACCGGCATGTTCTTTCCCCGGGCCATTGAGCAACACTGGCAAAAATTAGTGTCACCGTTGACTCGTTCCAATTCTTTTAAATATATCACCATACCCCTCATGATCGTCGTTCTGGTCATGGGCTCGGGCTTGGCGTTGCGGCAGGTAACCCTACGTTCACTTCCCTTCATGAGCCAGGATAACCTGACGGTGGTTCCCATTCTCCCGGAAGACCGGGGCGTCAGCGGCGAGGTGCTGAAAGCCGTCCTGACCGGCGCGGAGACCGGGGAGGTTCCCTTCGTCCGGGCGGATAAAGTCTATTTAGGCTACATCATGCCCCCGGATTATATTATGCAGGGCATGATCGCCGATACCGGCGGCCATTTTCACCTGTTTAAAAAACATCACACCCTGGCTCTGATCACGGATTGGGTATTTCATCCCTTCGAACACCTGCGCCGCTCCCCCATGGCCTGCATGGCCGCGGAGCATCAGGTGGACCCGGCCGTGGCCCGGCGGCGCCACTGCCCCGTGGAAATCAGCGAACCGGAGATGCAGTGCGACAGTTGCGCCTATCGCCGGGTGATTCTTTTGGAAATAGAGCCGTCCCCGGGGCAAGAGCTGTCCGGGGAGAGATTGTTGGCCGGGAACCTCACCAGGACTCCGGTGGGCTTCGTCGATCTGGACGCCGATACCGGCAGGCTTCTCAGAGCCACCAAGGTGGCCAAGAGCCACGCCTGGAAGGACGTGCCCACGCCGGAGATTTAAAGGACCGTTTTCCGTTTTGCGTTTGGCGTTTTCCGTAAAAAGATAGAAACCTTTGATAAAATTCAGGTTTGCTGCATTTGCAGGCGATCGGCATAAGGAAATAATTTCGTAAATATCACCGGGTCTTATCCCATCTCTCCCTCCAACCCGTCCTTGGCCTCCGATGCTGGACCGGGAGGCCAAGGGCGGTTTTCCTCCCTTTCCGCGCAAGGTCACATTGCATATTCCGGCCGAAGAGGACATAATACTACAGCCGGTTACTAGGGTTTGTTTTTTTCTATTTTCGTTATAGGGCTATTCAATTGACTCCAGTAGCTACAAGATATAGTATATTGGGGTATGGAAGATTACCCCAGGACAATCGCCGAATTTGAATCAAAGTTTTCATCTGAAAAAGCATGCAGAGACTATTTCT
>Ga0233425_10008180_pt1 | contig 14097 bp, 9 predicted proteins | sample Watercolumn_Towu_2_FD_181712 | JGI IMG/M metagenome (GOLD analysis project Ga0233425, IMG submission 181712) | Freshwater microbial communities from Lake Towuti, South Sulawesi, Indonesia - Watercolumn_Towuti2014_140_MG | ecosystem: Environmental > Aquatic > Freshwater > Lake | place: Indonesia...
GCCCCAGTTCCTCCCGCTTTTGGGGGTCCTCAAGCAATGTTTGCAGGGCCTTTGTCAATTCATCAATATCATCCAAGGGAATCAGCACACCGCTCTTCTCTTCCAATACTTCCAAAACCCCTGGAACGGCTGTAGCGACAATCGGCTTGGCGGCGGCCATGGCCTCAAGGATAGATAGAGGCAAGCCCTCCCACCTGGAGGTGGAAACGAAAATATCGCTTTCGGCAAGGATATCCGGAATATCCTTCCTTAAACCCAGAAAATGAACATAGGCAGTGAGGCCCAATTTCTCCCGAACCTCCAACAGGTGATGTTTTAAAGGACCATCACCTACCAAGATTACATGCAGGTTGGGATAAGACCGGATCATTCGGACAGCCGCGGATAAGAGCATAACCTGATTTTTTACATAACTTAAACTGCCGATCGAGGCAATAAGCATATCTCCGGGATTCATGCCCAGTTCTCCTTTTAACCGGCCCATGGAGAGAATATTTTCGAAGCGGTCCGTTTCAATTCCATTGGGGATGATACGCACCTCTATTGCAGAGTCTGTCTCCATCTCCCGAACCCTTTCGGCAATAGCCTGGGAAACGGCTACCACCCTTTGGGCGCGCTTAACCAAAACCTGAGTAAGTTTCTTCCTGGCCCAGTAACGAAAGCTCTTTTCATTCCTTTTCGGTAAAAAATTACTGCTGTGAAAGGTATAAACCAAATAGGGAATCCGCACCCATCGGCCGATTAGTAATCCAAAATATTCACTCACCGGAAGATGGGTTTGGAGGATTAACGGTTTTTCTCTTTTCAAAATTTGATATAATTCCCATCCGGTAATCAATACATCCCAAAAGAAGAGCGGCCAAAGAACAATCGACCGTCTCGGTCGATTCATCACAATGAGCGCTATCCCTTCCCGGCTTAATTCTTCTTCATTAGGCCCACTTCCCTGTACCGCTACGACTAAGGGACTAAATAGTTTACGATCAAGGTGGGTCACCAATAAGCGCACACAGTTTTCCGCTCCGCCAATCTTTAAGGTATTGATGATATGAACCACCTTAACCGGTTGATCCTTCATCGCGGAAAGTCCCATTCAAACTTCAGGAGTCCCTCGGAAGAAAATGACCCGGAATAAGACACCCCCAAATCTTTCGGGAGCGGGGAAAAATTCACAACACCCTCCAGACTCCTCCTCTCTCCAATGAATTCCTTTTTTTTAATATTCTTGAAGATCCCGTCTATCTTTCCTCTCCCCCGAGCCTGAAAAATCACACCCTCTCTTTGATCATTCCGATAAAGTCGGATCTCCTCCAGAGATTCTCCTTTGACCTCGGTTTCCAAGTCTCCCTTAACTTTAAGGTACACCTCTTTGGAATCCAATAATTGCAGAGACCATCCATGGTGAAAATACCCCTCCAACCGATAAGGACGGTTACAATAGATTAAGGTGTTCGCATAAGGAGGGATGAGAAAATTTCGGAATTCACCTGGATCACCCACCTTCCCGGCCATGGCGGCCATGGCAATATTAAAAGACTCCCGAGCCGTCACATAATGTAAAATCAAAGGGGGATTTTCATGACTCAGTTCCCCTAAAACTTGGTGAAGTTTTGCCATGGGTGCGCCTAAAAATTCCTCGACGTTCCTTTCCATCGCCCCGTGGATATAGACTTTAATAAAAATCCATTCCGGTCGGCCCTTAACATGTATCCCTTTGGAAATCCAAAAATGGACCCTTTCGTGAGTGGGCAAAAGGTTCCAATCCAGATGTCCATCTTCAACCTTAATTTTCATGCCTTGTCGGACCAAGCCCAAAGGGCCCTGGAAGATCAAAACTGCCTCACGACGCTCTGAGCCTACCTTAATCTCCTCTCCTTGGAAATAAGAAGATCCCTTTCCCGGATTCCCGGTGGGATAATAATGGCGATTGGTAATGGGCGGTTGGCTCTTCCCCGGAGCAGGGAAAGTAAAATCTCCATAACAGCCGAGTTTCCGTAACAACTTTAATTCACCGGGAACCCCGCAATATTCAGGTAGACTGTTATCCAAGGCAAACATGCCATGAAGAAACCCGAAGACCCTTTTGGGTGACCCTTCAGCCGTGATCAAGGCACCATACTGAGAAAAAAAGTTTAGCTGTTTTTCAATATACCGACCCAACGTATCCAGGGAATTATGTTTCCATTGTTCGGGGATGTTTTCCTTTGAACCATGATGAATATGCAGTTCTATCTCTCCAAAGCCTTGGAAACATAATTCCCCCAGTCGATGGAGATGCGCCGGTTCTTCCCCCAAATAAAACCAGGTATGTCGCGGGCTATGGCCCCCACTATCTTTAAAGGAACGGACAATCTCGGGATAACGTCGATGCCAATGCTCCACCCTAGCCAATTGCACCGCCGAATCGGCCTTCCCATGACCGGGTTCAAAATGGTCAACAAAGGAAAAGAGAATATGCTTAGGTCCGTCATCGGGTTTCGGAGTCCTTTTGTCTCCCTTGGGGAATAAATAGGGGATCAGCCAATGTTGACGATCCCGAAGGGCCCGGAGTCTTGATTTTCTGCTCATTACTTAAACCAGTCCGGACGGATTCCGACAACCTGGGCATAAAACTTTCCCAGAGAGCTTATCCCTTCCGGGGAGATACGGGGCAAAGCAAACCCATCGGTCAAGGAACCCAAAACCGCTTTCTTCCCGGTGGTCACAGCCCCGCGATAACCCACCTCTCGAACATAGGCCGCGATTTCAGCAGTATATTCACCGGCCGGATAGGAAAAAAAACTCACCTTTGAACCCAAAAAGATTTCCAATTCTTCCTTAGAACCCTTAATTTCTTCCTCCCACTTTTCTCGGGGGAGCAGACGCAAATTGGGATGAGAGGCGGTGTGGGACCCGATATCAATGCCCTCGGCTTGGACCTTTTTGACTTCCTCGGCGGACAAGTATAAATCCTTGGGCGGCCTATGGCCGACCTCCTCATCTGGGGAAATGCCAAATTGCTTTAGAAATGTTTCTTGATCCGGACCGCTGGAGGCCATTAAAAAACGGGCCGCTTCTTGCACAAAAAATGTTTTTTCCCGGAGAGTCCTTATTCGGAAGAGTTGGTCTGACCCCTTTAATCCTCTAATCATTTGATCCTTTCGGCTTTCCCTTTGAATGAAAGGAATCAGTCGGTCATAAATTAATGGCCGTTGCCTTAAGAGTGGATCGGTACAAACAAAAAAAGTTGGGAAAACGGAAAATTCCCTCAGGATCGGCCAGGCGTAAACCCGGCTATCCCGATATCCATCATCGAAGGTAATGACTCCCTTTGGGATTTGAGAAAGGCCTTGCGTCGAAGAACCGTATTCATGAACAAATTCCTTTAAAGATATTAATGGTATTTTTTTTTTTAGAAGTTTTACTTGTCGATAAAATAATGAAGGTAAAATATTCAAGCCCAGCGGGTCCCAGCCGGGACGGGGATGGACCCGGTGATAGTAAAAGATTAACCCTCTATGATCCGGTGTTTTTTTTGTCAAATCCAAAAGCCCCAATAAACCGGAAATATAAGCCAGATTCCAAACCCATCCTTTCAAATTGTCTCTGATAGCCATTTTATCTTAATTCCATTGGTTACCCAGGAATCTGATCTAAGAAGTTCAAATGATCTCCTTAGGGATTGGATTCCAAAGGCAAGAGGTTCAGGATCTTTCTCTGGTAAAATCCGACCGCTATCCCAATCCATAGAAAAATTAAAACATTGGCTGATAAAAAAAATTGAGTCTGGATAAAAGAGGCATTGACGAGATAAACAACCATCAAGGACCAAAAGGCAACGATTAAATCTTTGTTAAGAAACCCTTCCTGGCCCAATTCTTTAAAAAAACGAAAGCTGTAGAGAAAAGCATAAAATAAAATAAGCAGAAAAGGGATCAGACCGATTATGCCGACTTCAGAAAGGAGGCTAAAAAATATATTGTGCTGAGCAGCAACTTGTGCCGAGGTACCAAAAAAAATTCCACCGGCATAAAAAGGTAGAGCCCTGGTGAACCGGCCGAATCCGACGCCAAAGAGGGGATAGTCGGGGAATATGCTTTTGGTCGCTTCAAAAAGGTTTTTTCTGGCCTCTATTTCGGAAAGTTGCATGACCCCTCCTAATTCCCGCTCCTTACCGGTGATATTTTGCCAATTCATCAGCACCAGCAAAAGGATTAGAACTAAGGGGAAAAAGAAGAAGCGGGGTTTGACCAATAGTCGCTGTGAAAAAAAAATTGCAACCACCGGGGCCAATATAAAAGACAGCCAAACAGCCCGTGTATAGGTATAAAAAATAGCCCCCGGCGTTAAAAGAAGAACCCATAAGATAAACCCCCGGCTAAATACTCCTTGGATCCGGGTGCGCAGAAAAAGCGACGGGAAAAAGAGGGAGGCGATAACCCAGCCATTGACCGGAGCCACAACAAAAGGGCCCCGGGCTCGGCCGTAATGGATACCCTGTGTGGGGTCGGCAATATATTTTGGGAAAATCAAACTATTTAATTTAAAGTGTTCAAAATAAGCGGTCAGGACAAGGTAAGTTAATAAGATAAATGAGGTCCAGAGAAAAATGCGTATACGTTTTTCAGTATAAAAAAATGTCTTTCCGAAATAATAAAAACTGAAGGGAAAAAGAAAACCAGTCAGAAAAATATGAAAAGGTTGAACTTCATCACCTCGGGTTGCCAGAAAGCCGGTCCGATACATGGAAACAATAAGGGCCAAGAGTGTTACCACCATCCAATATTCAATGGACGTATTGGGTAGAGTTCTTTCTCTTCCTGTAAATAGCTCAATAACAACAACCCCGAAAAGAAAAACGAAAACGATCCGTTCCAGATAGATATCCGGCAATCCCGGCAGTGAAATGAAAAAAAACCACCTTCCTAAAAAAATGGCCGTAATAAAATAAATAATAAACCCATAGACAATATCACCGCGAAAGAGAAGAATAAAAAAGAAAATAGCCCCGGTAACCCCCCCAACCGTCAGTAATAAATTCCCCGCCAGGCTTTCCATTTCCCTAAAACCTCTTTAATCCATCTAGGATAAAAATGGGCGTATCCATTTATCTTTGTCTTTTTGAAAGACATAACGATGAATTTTTACCAACCGACAAAATTCTCCTCTAAACCCTCTTTTAAATAAATCAACACGGTTAGGAGAAGATGCCCCCTCAGCCCCCCCCGTGAATCCGCCCAGATCAAAAAGGCGGCAACCCATTTCTTTAGTCCAAAGGATTCCCTGCCAGACTAGCAAATGGGTCTTGGAGAACTTTTCCTGCGTCTCCATAGAGGAGGCTCCCCAAGAGTAAACTCCTCGTTCTCCATGGATGAGAATGACGACTCCGGAAACTAACCGATCATGTAAATAGCCCAACAAGAGGATGCCCAGTTTTTGTTGTTTTAAAATGGAAACCCACAATCTTTGAAAAAAAACATAGGAAGGGGTCTTGATGGCCTTCTTGCGACCCAATTGGTCCAAAAGATCGCAAAACCCTTTTAATTCTTTTTCGCTTTGGGCAATGGTAACTTTTAAACCCGTCTTCTTAGCTTTATTAATCTCATTCCGAGTTGTCTTTCGAAATCGAGAATAAATCTCTTCGGTGGACTGCGTCAAATCAATAGTCAGGGTCTCAAAATGCCTATCATCCTTCCTTTGAAAGGGTTCGAATCCCAAGTCTTTAAGACCCTTCTCGATCCGCTCTCCCTTTGGGAATTCCCAATAGGGGTTCAACTTCAAGCCGATGGCCTTTTCCTTGGCTAAAATAGGGAGTAAAGTCTTTATCCCCTGCAATAGCAATACCTCATCATCGCAAACCGGGCCTCTATCGATTGTATAATCAAAGCCGAATCCCCATATCCTCCGGCCTCGGATCAAAGCGGCCAGGCGGATTTGATTCTCTTCTTGGCCCCAAAAAAACAACCAACATTGTTTTTTAGATAGATAGAGATCTTTCCATAGGGGTAGTTGTAATAGACTGCCTGTTTTTTGGCCCCTGACGAAAAAATTCCATTGGTCCAACAAATCCGAATCAAGATCTCTGGCGAGTTTAAATTCCATGATAAAACATTAATCCCTATAAATTTAGTCCCGAGGTAAAAGGATTCATCCTCTTAAATCTCCCATCCCTTTAAAAGAAGTTACAATTTTTCTTAAGAAAGGGGAAAGGAAAATCACGAGGATAATCCCTTTTAGGAGAAGAGGGCCAAACTCCTTTGTTAATTCACCCTGAACCGGCCAAAGGAGATCCATAAAGATCAATAGTCCTCCAACCCAAAGGACCGGGAAAAATAACTGAAAGGACAAATGTATTCTCTCGCGTCTTCCTTGAGAAAAATGACTCACCGTAAAAAGCATATAGATTATCCCCATAATCATATTTGTTCCCACGGTGCCCAAGGCAACCCCCATAATTCCCCATCCCATTTGGATGAAGAAATAATTTAGGGCAACACTGAAAAGGATCCCCAGGCCGGTTATTTTAATAATCAGGCCTTGACGATTAATGGCTACGATGAAGGTATAGAATCCTTCCGTATAAATAATAAAAAAAGATCCTAAGATCATTATTTTTGAACAAATCAAGGAGGGGAGATAGTTGGGTAAAAAGATTCGGATGACATAGGGGACAACTAGATAGGCTAGTCCAAGAATTAACGGATAGAGAAACGACATGATCAAGATCGGCTCCCAGACTATCTTCTTTAAATCACCCACCTCTCCCGTTTCTCCATATAACCGATATATGTTAGGTTCTAAAACACTATAGACTCCATTTTGAATGATGAGTAAAAATTTAGAAAAGGTTAGGCCCAAGGCATAGTAACCCAACTGCTGGGTATCAAGGTAGCGAAGGATTAAGATCCGGTCTAGGCTGTTAAAAAATGTCAGCAGGATTAACCCAAAAATAATGGGAAACCCAATCCTTAATAACCGTTTAAGTTCCTTAAAATCCCAAACCAGGGAAAAATGGTAATCCGTTTTAAAATAAATATAAATTCCTTTGAGGGAGGTGGCCAGAATCATAGAGGCGATCAGCCCATAAAGATGCCAAAACCAAATAAGAAACAGCATAATTAAAAATCCTACCAGGGATTTAAATATCTCGGAACGACTCAAAATATCAAATCGATTATCGGTCCGAAGCAGATTCTCCAAGTAGGCATCGACAAATGATTGCAGGATAATCAAAGGACAGACCAGCCAGAGAACATGAATAAATAATGGTGAATAACGATCGGACAAGAAAAAGGTAACCACGCAGAATATAAAAAAAGTGGAGATCAGAACCGTCCCCATGTATTGAGAAAAAACAAGGTTTCGGATCCTCTGGGCTTGAATAAAATCGTTTTTGCCGTAACAGAAAGGAATTTCCCGCTTCAAGGCACTCAATGAACCGAAATGAAAATGATCCAAAAAATCCGGAAGGATTAAGAGCCCGTTGTAGATTCCATAAAGATTGGGACCAAGAAATTTGGGTATGATGATCCCGCGGATGGATAAAAGAAGCCTAGACAAGAGAAGGCTGGCTGAAAATAGGGTGGCGTCATGAAGTAATCTCTTTTTTCCCAATGGTTTACTTTCCTCAAAATACCTTTTCCCTTATTTCACCCAACCCTTCTTATTTACTTTGACAGCTAATCATCCGGCTTAAAAACTATGAAGCTCCCTGCGTCAAAAAGCAAGGGGTCCTCCAGGTAAAAAAACGGATTATATTTTTTCTCTCTCAACCCTAGGTCTTCAGGTCTTATAAGGTCCTACGAATGTGTTCGCTACCTATGTTCAAACCGGGGGAAACCATTTATTATATTTTAGGGACCGCGCCTAAAACCGTAACCTTTAAATGTCTCTCGACATCCTCAATAGATTTTAAGGTATGATCAAAATGATCGAAAATAATGGCCAGGCCTAAGCCCAGGAAAAGGCCTATAACCGCTCCCACAAAGATATTATTGAAAAAGTTCGGACTGACCGGGCTTTTGGGCACTTTGGCCCGATCGATGATCTCGATATTGGCTAATTTATAGGTGTCCATGGCCTCGGCGGTTTTAGCCTTTTGAATTTCCTTCTGGATATTCTGAGCTTCATCATCGATTGCTTCATACTCTCGATAAATTCTAGAATATTCCAGTTGTTTTTGGGAAAGTAGGGTAAAATTATCTAAAGCCTCTTTCAAAGATTTAACGCGTGCTTCCAAGGCCACAACATCCACATACCGCCCGGACAAGTCCGCCTCGATTTCCTGTTTTAAGAGCTGCTTATTCCTCTCAATCTCTTTCTTCACCATAATATTTTTTGGATACTGATCCGTAAATTGGGTTTGAAGATTGGAGAGCTGCCCTTGTAATTTGGCAATATTGTCTTTAATACTAGCCAAGACCGGATTTTCCCGGACGATTTTGTTGGGAATAGTTCCCTTTTGGACCATGACTCTCAATTGCTGCAGATAGCTTTCCGTCTCTAGCAGGGAAGCCTTGGCATTAATGTAATTGGTGTTATAGGTGATAAACTCAGGGGAAGCCCCCTTCTGTTTGACCGTTGCCAAGAGAAAGGCCAAATCCGCTCCGGCCTTTCCCTCAAAGTTATGTAACCGTTCTTCGGCCGCTTTCAATTTTATCCCCAGGTCTTTGAGATGGGTTTCCAAAAATTTTATCACTTGTTTAGAAGACTTTCCCTTTAGTTCATAGGTATAATTAATCATTTCTTCCGTAAGAAAATTGGCCTGATCGGCCGTTCGGACGGGATTGCTGTCGTTGACCTCTATAAATAAAACATCCGAAGAAGTGATATCAAAACTCTTGGGAGAGACTACTTTGATCTTTTGCTGAAAGCCCTTTAAATCCTTGATGCTTGGTTCCGGTTTGGTTGGGGCGAGTCGCTTTAAGACCCTTTTGGCCACTTCATCGCTTTGGATAATTTCCATTAAAGATTGCAGAAAAGCCACCCGCTCCGTCCGAAAGTCATTGTAGTTTCTAAGTTCTAAGGGATTTTCGATTTTCCGTTCCTTGGCCAAAATCTTGGTGGCTGCTTCGTATCTCGGAGGGGTAAGTAGGGTCAGAACAAAGACCAACAAAATCACCCCTAAAAACGTGGACAGGATTACCTTTTGGTGGGTAAAAATTATCCGCAAAAAGTCGCGGAAGGATCCACCTTTAACCTCTGTTTTGTCCAAGTTATGCTTCTCCGTTTTAAAACCCGTAGGTCCGTTTGTTCAAATTCCTGACCGTATCCAGATCGATTATAAAATCCAAGGTTGAACCGGCCGGGAAGAGGGAATAAAGTCCCCGGGTAAACCATTGATCAATAAACTCATTTACCTTGGTTATAAAGGTCTTAGGCACAAAAACGACATCATTTTTCTGGATAAGGATATCCTGGGTCATATCCCCTTGATTGAGGACTTTTTTGAAATCGATCTGGAAGGCCTGAGGAGTTTGGCCGTCAACCCTTCTTAAAACCATCACGCTATCCAAAGCCGCCGTTGGTCTGAATCCATTGGCCATGGAGATGGCTTGGGACAAGGTCATCATCTCGTCCGGAAAGATCGGATAGACTCCGGCCGTATTAACTTCGCCGACGATAAAAAATCGACTTCTAGCGCTTCGGGGCACATAAACCATATCATCTTCATTTAATAAAATATCCTTGCTGATATCTCCTTTGTTTAAAACGGCATCCAGATCGGCTTTAAAGACCACCGGTTTACTGACCCCGAACCGTCTGATGACCATGACATTTTTCCCATCGGCTGTGGGGGCCAGGCCTTTAGCCCGGCTGATCACCTGGGAGAGAAAGAGGGGCCCGGTGATCACTAAATCCCCGGGACCGATCACCTCTCCCATCACGAAAATAGTCGGATTGACCACCCGTTCGATAACTACGGTGATTTCCAGGTTGCGGACATATGACCGATATTTTTCATTTATAACCTTCCGAACCTCTTCGACGGTCATTCCCGCCACTTTGATATCTCCAATGAAGGGAAAGGAAGTGCGACCATCAGGCCGGACCGGAGATATTTTACTCTGCCCTCGAGGGGCGGTAGTAATGGCTTTTTTCAATTCATCAATTTTGACATTGAACCGTTCCAAAGTAATGGTAACAATCGGATCGATTAGATATCTTCTGTAGGTATTGATTACCTCTTTTTCTAATTGACTGGTGCTCAAGCCTGCTGCGGTTAGATCCCCGACCAAGGGTAAAGTAATCTTACCATCCGACCGGACACTGACGACTCGATTTAATTCCGGCTGATTAAAAAATTCAATCTTAACGGAATCCTGAACCTCCAAAAGATATTCCGCCGGATTTTCTTCATATAACATATGGTAAATGATCTCGATAACATCCCCTGGACGAATTCGGTATTCCGGAGGGTCTTTCTTAAAGGTAGCCATATTTTCGGCCACCTCCTCATCCAGCCTCTTTTTCAGATTGGCCACATTTTCCCTCATTTCATGGACCGCCCGTTCCATTTCTCGACCCATCTGTTCTTTCTCAGCAGAGCCTTTGCGTTCCTCCCGAAGGGGCATAATCTGCTCCGGGGGGCGGGGCCTCTGAGGAGAGACTGGTGTCTTGGGGGCCTGGTCTTCCTTACCCCTAACCACCTTGGTATCCTTTTCGGTCTGGACGGCCACACCCGTGCACCCCCAAAAACCTATTAAGCAAAAGAGAATGATTAAAATAATACCAGCCGGTATGTCGAAATGCCTTGTGTCGATTTCTAATCTTCGCCTCGCCACCTTATCTTCCTTAGCCATGTTCTTATTTCAACCTCTTATAGATGAACTGAGGAATTTTGAAGACTTGTTGATTATAAACAACCCCCAAGATATCTTTTTGAAGGCTCAGATGCCCTATGGCCCGCTCGACCACTTCCCTTCGAGTAGTATTGGCCTTGATGATCAAGACCACATTATCGACATGAGGTGCGATCATTCCCGCATCAGGACCGCTTAAAATGGGAGGACCATCCATGATAATCTTTTCGAAAACCTCCCGCATACTTCCAAGAACCCGTTCCATTATCCCCTGCCCCCACAAAGAAAATGGATCTGAAATAGCTTGACCGAAGGGCAGAATAAACAAATTCTTCCGATTACTTTTTCGGACGGCATCCTCCCATTTTATCTTTTTCAAAAGGACATCGGTTAATCCGGGGGAGGGCTCTATTTTAAATTGTTTATGAATATCTGGATGTTTCGGATTACAATCCATCAACAGGACATTTCCGGAAATCATCTTGGCCTCGGCCATAGCCACGTTGGAACAGATCGTCGTCGTCCCTTCCCCCCGTATGGAGGAACTAAACAGTATAGCCCCTTTTTTAGGATCCCCTATTTTCAATTTTAGGCTGGCTGCAATGAAATTAATACCGTTAATCCATGAAAAAGAACGATCCCCTGCTTTGGGGACCGCCTCTTCGACGGAGACCACTTTCTCCGAGTATCTTTCGGAGGGACGTTCAGCAGGGCGGGCCGTATTGGCGGTCCCGGATTCCTGATCCTTATATACTCCACCCAAGGCGTTTCGAACCGCTTCCTCAACCATGCGTTGCAGGGCATCTCCGCGGACCCGAATCTCATCACTCTTTTGTTCCAAAGCCTTTTTCAAAGCTTCTTCAGTGGTACTCAATGCGACACCTCAGGGTTGTCTACTCATTTACTCTAGGATCAATTTTACTTAAATTTTGTCCGGCTAATGGCTGGCTGAACGGAAGATCCCGCTCTGCTTCGGTCACCGGCATTTTAATCTTATAGGCCGGGAGATCTACTCCGGGAGTCCAGGAAATCAGCGGTAATTCCCAAATCAACAGCGTCCCCAGTCCCCCCAACGTCAAAACCACCCCTATAACTACAGCAAATTTCTTTAGTTTTGATTTTTTTTCTGGAAAATAAAAAGGTTCCTCCTCCTCGGGGATAATAAAAGCCGGCTCATCCTGGATGGGAAGATTCTGGGACCTTTCTCTTGAAAAAGGATGGGGCTTCCCCGAAGGAATCTCCGTCTCTCTTCCGAAAGAGGTAAACGGATTTTGAGGTTCGATTCGTTCTTCCAGACCTTCCTCAACATCCAACTGAACTGATCCCTTAATTTCTGCATAGGCCCTTTGGACCATTTCGGGTTCAATGATCCAGACCCCGGCCACAAAGGCCCGTCTTAGGCTATAGTCACAGAGAAAATTGATTAATCTTGGAACCCCTTTGGTTTTCCTATAAATCAAGGCCATGGCCTCGGAAGTGAATTGTAAGGCAGGTCTGGATTGAACGGCACGCATCCGGAATTGGATATAGTCCTGCGTCTCTTTCTCAGACAAAGGCCCTAAAAAGAAATACCCGGCAATCCGCTGTTTCAACTGAAGCAAATCTTTTCGTTGGAGTAATTCCATAAGTCCCGGCTGGCCCACAAAAATAATCTGGATTAATTTTTCCTGGGCCGTTTCCAGATTGGAAAGCATGCGAATCCCTTCGAGGACTGCCGGTTCCAGGTTTTGGGCTTCATCAATGATAAGGACGACTTTTTGGTTCCGTCCAAAAGACTCAATCAGATATTCCTTGAAACGTCTTAAGAGGTCCCATTTGGTCTGCCCCTGGGAAGAAAGGCCCAACTCCTCCACCAGTTCCCTTAAAAAATCCAGGAAGTCTAAATTGGTGTTAATGATATGGACTACTTTGATCTTTTCCGGATCGAGGCGTTCCATTAAGGCCTTGCAAATGGTCGTTTTCCCGGTCCCGACTTCTCCAACCAGGACCGTGAATCCTTTACCGTCTAAGATATTATATTCTAAATGGGCCAGTCCTTCCCGGTGTTGAGGAGAAAGGTAAAACATCTTCGCATTAGGCGTCTCCGAGAAGGGACGTTCCGTTAACTCGAAATACCTTTGATACATCGTCTTCTCCTCTTATTCCCCCGTCAGTTTGATAAAGAGAATGATCTCCGTCCTACGATTCAATTGTCGACCTTCCGATGTCTTATTACTGGCCACGGGCCGGTCAGGACCATACCCGGCTTGACTCAACCGATCACTGGGAATGGACCCTTTCTCCAGGAAATAGCGATAGACCACCAGAGAACGGGCTTGAGACAACTCCCTATTTGAGGGAAATATTTTCCTCAATTTTCCACGAATCGGCATGGTATCGGTGTGTCCCTCAATCCTCGCCGAATAGGTCGGATTGGCCTGTAAAATTTCGATAATGGCATCCAAGACCGGCAGTCCTTCCGGTCTTAAATCGGCCTTACCGGTATCAAAGAGGACCCGATCCAGATTAATCACACAATCCCCATTAGCCCGCTCCTGTATTTTAATCTCCAAGTTAGGAAATTTCGTCTTTAGATTCTGCCCCAAGGCGCCACAATCAATTTTTTTCCGAACAGGTCGCAGCGGCTGAGAGGGCACATAAGGTTCCACTTTTACTTCTTTAGACGGCAGGGGTTTGACACATGCCCGGGCCCAGTTAAAAAAGTTCAGCCAAAACACCTGGCTGTCATAAACCAGAGGGTCCAACCAGTCTTTCTGCGTTTCAAAAAACAGCCAGCCGAAACCATCAAAAATAATACGACCCCTTCCGTAGTTTATGCCTCCGAAGACGATCGCTCCTTCCGAATTTTTGAGCACCGGGATAATCGGTCCCGTAAAGCTATAAAAAGCCGGGGAGATATTGAAGGAGCCAATCTGGAGGGCCTCCACCCCTTCGGTCAGTCCCCGGACCGGTAAAATTAATCCATCAAGTCTAGAGATAAGCTCGGCTCGGGTGGAAAGAGATATATTCAAACCGAAATAGGTCGCCCAATTCACATTTCCGGGTACGTTATGGCGTAGAGGATTGAACAGGATCCAAAGGATATTACCCTGGGCCACCCAGTCTTTCAAAATTTCTATCTGTTTTGATTCCAACAGACCGGGATTACAGGCGCTTTCCATCTGCATCAAGAAAGGTTTCTTTTGAATAGGCAGGTCCCAGATAAAATGGGTATTTTCCGAAGAGAGCTTGACCCATTTCGGACAATCCGCCAAGGCCTTTTGCAGGGTATCGGACATAGCCGAAAAGGATTCGGAGACCCCTAGGACCCCTACCA
>Ga0233425_10008181_pt1 | contig 14097 bp, 9 predicted proteins | sample Watercolumn_Towu_2_FD_181712 | JGI IMG/M metagenome (GOLD analysis project Ga0233425, IMG submission 181712) | Freshwater microbial communities from Lake Towuti, South Sulawesi, Indonesia - Watercolumn_Towuti2014_140_MG | ecosystem: Environmental > Aquatic > Freshwater > Lake | place: Indonesia...
CCGGGAAGAACGAGGCGAAACGGAATTTCCGCGTGGCGGTGCCGCTGGTGGCGCACCTGACGGGCACGGGGCTGGCCGGCGTGCACGCGACGCGGCTGGCGTTGCAGGCGGTGTTGCTCCTGACGCTGCTGCTGGCGGCGGAGCGGGCGTGCCGCGACCGCCGGATGGCGCTGGGCCTCGCGCTGGCGGTGGCGGGGACGTATGTCGGCACGAGCGTGTGGCGCGATGTCTGCCTGTGGTTCGATCATTGCGCGTATGGGCTACTGGCGGTGGCGTTGCTCGCGCGCGGTCCGGGGCTGGCGATGGGCGCGGTCGTGCTGGCGGCGTTTACGGATGAGCGGGCGCTGCTCGCGGTGCCGGCGCTGGTGGCGTTTCACCGTTGGACCGGCGCTGGGGCGGCGGTGCGGCTGGCGCTGGCGGCCGCGGTGCCCGCGTATGTGGCGCTGCGGCTGGGTTTGCGCGGGCCGCTCGAGTTCTGGCCGCCGGGCCAAGGCGTGGGCAATGCGAGCGTGGTCGCCCGGAATCTGGAGGTCGCGGCGCCCGGGCTGTGGTCGGCGTTGGAGGGAGGCTGGATTGCACTGGTGGCCGCCGGCGCGTGGCTGGCGCGGGAAGCGGCGGGAAGGCGCGAGGCGGTGCTGGCGGTGGCCGGCCTGTTGCCGGTGGCGGCGGCATTTGCGGTGGGCGATTTCACGCGCAGCGCGGCGTATGCGTTTCCCGCGGTGCTGGCGGCGGGCGCGGTGCTCGCGCGGCCCGGGGCCGGGGAGGCCGGGGGCCGGCGCGTGGCGTGGCTGGCGGCGGCGTGGTCGCTGGCCGTGCCGAATCTCTTTGTAATGGACCAGATCCTCGTCGAACAGTGGCTGCCGGTGGTGGCGTTCAACGCCTGGCTGGGCGGCGGCGGAGGATAGACGGGGAAGAGCTGCCGGCGCGGAGCAGCGGAATCGTTCCGGGCCGCCCGCCCAGGCGAACGCTTCGGAGATCTGGCGGTGGGCGTCGAGACTGCCGAGCGGCGGGAACAGCGGATCCTCCGTGCCGCTTGCGACCAGCACGGCCTCCACCTTCGGCTTGCTCGCCTCTGGCGAGCTTGCCCGCCGACCGCGGGCCTGCCCGCCGTAGATGCCTGGCGAAGGCGGGTTGCGGCTGCCGCGTTGGGAAATCTTCGGGCTAATCGGCTTGCGGTGATCCAGCGCCAATGGCATCGAGCCCTCAACCGCACCGGCCATGGAAGACAGCCCGCGACAGGTGCCAGCTCCGCCCAAGGGGATGCCCGGGGTGCCGCCTGCTTCGCGCTGGCGCGACGTTCTCTGGGCATGCTTCGCCGCGGTGCTTGTTTTCCCGGTGGTATGGGTCACCGGAGTCTTCGCAGTTGTCGAGGTGTACCAGTTCATGCCGGCTCTGGATCTCAAGCTGCCGGGGTTGGTCCGCGACGGGACAGTTGCGGTGGTGCCGGCGGTAGTTGCCTTCGCCTTCGCCTGTTGGGTGGTCCGGTCGGGCCTGCGCCGGCGCTGGAGCCAACGAAACGCCTTGCTCACCGGCTGGGGAGTCGGCGCCGGGGTGTCGCTTTTCCTTGTCGCAGTCGGTGCGTTGTCCTTCCGGGAATCGGGCCGGACATCGAAAGAGAAGGTCGTGCTCAGTAATCTCGCCGCCATTCGCTTCAATGCCCAGCTGTACTATCAAGAGAACGGTGCCATCTTCGTCACCTACGACGAGCTCATCGGACCGACGCGCCACCTCAAGTCGCTGAATCCCGTGATGGGCGAGGACTACCGGCCGTTGTTTCCGATCCGGCAGGATCATGTCGAGGAGTTGCGCGTGACGCTGCCAAATGGCCGCGTGGTATCGTGGGGCCAGCCGCGCGACGTGCCCGACGGCGTGGTCAACGAGGGCAACTCACTGCGCTTTGAGACCACCTATCGCAACGGATGGCCCCACGGTCCGGCCCGGGTGTGGGAGAAAGACGGCCGGCTCGTCTCCGAGGCGAATTATGTCGAGGGCCACATTGTCGGGCCGTGCTGGTTCTACCGTGGAGGTGGCAAGATCGACCTCAACTCCCCCGCGAACCGGCCATCCGCTGTGCTGGGTCCGTAAAAGCTCGCCGCGCGCGACGACTTCCTGGCCGACGCGCACCAACTCGGCCTTGCGGTACTTCTCCACGCGTGCCAGCAAAGTGGCCGTGGTCAAACCTGCCGTCGGCTTGACGCCCCCGCCGGGCACGAATCGCGCCACGAGGTGGCGCGCCTTGGCCATCTCGATCCCGAGGAAGATCCCGCCGCTGGTGGAAACGGTGGCCGCCTTCGCCGGCCCGTTGCCTGGCTTCACTGCGCTGCCAGTATCACAGTTGCTGGCGATCATGACGGTAGGCGGGTGCTGCAGCCCTCGTGCCGCAGCGCCCGACCAACTCAGGCCCTCTCACCTGTGGCGTTCGGCGGACATGAAACGATGAAGAGCGGAACCCGGGGCGGGTACGAAATCGCGCTCAGGATGCTCGATCTCCAGGCGGATTTGCCATTGCTGGTGATCGGATCGGGGCTGGAGGCGCGGGTCGGAATCGAACCGACGCATAGAGGTTTTGCAGACCTCGGCCTTACCACTTGGCTACCGCGCCGCTGGCTGAACAGACGAGCGGCGGGTATTACGGTTTCGCGCCGCGGCGACACAAGCACTTTCGCGTTCTGCTCGCCTCCCGCTGCTGCTCCATTCATAAAGTCGGCTCCATGGCCCGTTCCGCGCCAACCAAGGGCAACGCTTCCTCCGCCACCATCGGCTTCGAAGCCCAGCTCTGGCTCGCCGCCGACAAATTGCGCAGCAACATGGACGCCGCGGAGTACAAGCACGTCGTCCTCGGGCTCATCTTCCTCAAGTACATCTCCGACACCTTCGAGGAGCACCGCGCCAAACTCGTCGCCGGTCAGGGCCTGTCTGCGTGCGACGCACAGGCAGACGACTACGCCGGCGCCGACCCCGAAGACGCCGACGAATACCGCGCCGAAAACGTCTTCTGGGTGCCGGCGGATGCCCGCTGGTCTCACCTGCAGGCCAAGGCCAAGCAACCCACCATCGGCAAGATTGTGGACGATGCCATGGTCGCCATCGAGCGCGACAACCCAAGACTCAAGGGCGTCCTTCCGAAAGATTACGCGCGTCCAGCGTTGGACAAACAACGCCTGGGTGAGCTGATCGATTTGATTGGGACGATCGCCCTTGTGTCACCCTCACCCCCGGCCCCTCTCCCATTGGGAGAGGGGGGAGCGAAGCGGGAGGTGAGGGTGCAAAGCATGCACTTCCGCGGCGGTTACGACTTCTCTGGCTTGGTCGAACGAGCGCGGGAGCTGCGGAAGAAGCAGACGCCCGCCGAGGTGCTCCTCTGGAAATTGCTGCGCGACCGCCAGCTCTGCGGCGCAAAGTTTCGCCGCCAGCACCAGTTCGGCGATTACCTCTGCGACTTCTACTGCGACGAAACCAATCTCGTTGTCGAATGCGACGGCGAGCCGCACCACACCGCCAAAGGCAAACAGCATGACGCCAAACGCGACGCCTTCCTGCGGTCACAGGGTCTGACGGTCCTCCACTTCGAAAACGATCGCGTCATCACCGACACCGACACCGTCCTCCACGAGATCGCCGCTCACCTCCCTTCTCCCGCTGGGAGAAGGGCCGGGGATGAGGGTGGTCAGGAAGATGGATCACCAGCCAACACGACAACGCACCGCAGCGTCGATCTCCTGGGACGGGTCTATGAATACTTCCTGACCATGTTCGCCTCCGCCGAGGGCAAGAACGGCGGGCAGTTCTACACCCCGTCGTGCGTCGTGCGCCTGCTCGTCGAGATGCTCCTGCCTGCGCCAAGCTCGTCGCGGCAGGCAGGCGCCCCCTACAAGGGACGCATCTACGATCCCTGCTGCGGCTCCGGCGGCATGTTCGTGCAGTCGGAAAAGTTCGTGGAAGCCCACGGCGGCAAACTCGGCGACATCTCGATTTACGGCCAGGAAAGCAACGCCACCACGCGCCGCCTGGCCATCATGAACCTCGCCATCCGCGGCATCGAGGCCGACTTCGGGGAAGAACACGCCGACACGTTTCGCCGCGACCTTCATCCCGACCTCCGCGCCGACTACGTCCTCGCCAACCCGCCTTTCAACGACTCCGACTGGTTCCGCAAGGACGACGACGTGCGCTGGCAGTTCGGCGTTCCGCCCAAGGGCAACGCCAACTTTGCCTGGGTGCAGCACTTCATCCACCATCTCGCGCCCCAGGGCATGGCCGGCTTCGTCCTCGCCAACGGTAGCATGTCCTCCAACCAGTCCGGCGAAGGCGAGATCCGGCAAAAGCTCATTGAGGCCGACCTTGTTTCCTGTATGGTCGCCCTGCCTGGGCAACTGTTCTACTCGACGCAGATTCCGGTGTGTTTGTGGTTCCTCCGCCGCGACAAGTCCGGGCGACCACCCTCATCCCCGGCCCTTCTCCCACGGGGAGAAGGGAGGAAAGCCGGCACCGACCGCCGCAAACAGACGCTCTTTATTGATGCCCGAAAGTTGGGAACGCTCATCGATCGCGTGCATCGCGAACTGACCGATGATGACCTCGCCAAAATCGTTTCGGCGTACCACGCATGGCTGGGACACCCTCTCCCACTGGGAGAGGGACGGGGTGAGGGAGACCCAGCCGCGGTCATGAAATACCAAGACGTGCCGGGATTCTGCAAATCGGCGACAACGGCAGAGATCGCGGGTCATAGCTGGGTCTTGACGCCCGGCCGCTACGTTGGCGCCGAGGAAGTCGAGGATGACGGCGACCCCTTCGAAGAAAAGATGCCGCGCCTCGTCGCCGAACTGAAGGATCAGTTTGCGGAGTCGGACAAACTCGAAGCCGCGATTCGCGCTAACTTGAAAGGACTGGGCTTCAAGTGAGCGCACTATCCACAGCCCAGCTTGGCCGCCGTAGCCTTGGCGAAGGCGGGTTCGCCGAATCCGCGAAACTGGAGCAGGCCATCCGCACCAACCTGAGGGGGCTGGGCTTCAAGAGCTGAACTCACTATGGAGAATCAGTTCACAGAGAAGGAGCTAGGCGAATGTTTGGAACTCGTCATCGACCATCGCGGCAAGACTCCAAAAAAGCTTGGGGCCGATTGGATCCCAAGTGGCATTCCAACGATTTCGGCGAAGAACGTGAACGGTGGCCGTCTCGTTGCGACTGAGGACATTCGTTACGTCTCGCATGATGTTTACAGGCGATGGATGAAGGAGGACGTGAAGCGTGGCGACTGCTTCTTGGTTTCTGAGGGCGCTACACTCGGCGAGTGCATGATGTGGGACCACGATTACCCAATCGTGCTTGGGCAGCGGATTTTCTGTCTGCGAGCAAATTCAGCGGTGCTCTATCCAAGGTATCTCTACGCCTACATGACTTCGGCGAGCTTTCAGTCCGAGATCATCGGGCGTGCAACTGGAACCTCTGTTGATGGGCTGAGACAGACGGAAGTGCTGAAACTCAAGTTGCGTTTGCCGCCATTGCCCACGCAGCAGCAAATTGGTGACACGCTCTACCACCTCGACAAGAAGATCGAGTTGAACCGGCGGATGAACGCGACGCTGGAGTCGATGGCGCGGGCGCTGTTCCAGAACTGGTTCGAGGATTTCGGTCCGGTCCGCGCTAGACTCGAAATCCGTCGGCCCTCCGGCCTGAACCCCGCTACGGCCGCCCTATTCCCTTCCAATTTCCAGGACTCTCCTTTAGGCCCAATCCCACGAGGGTGGAAAGTGGAGAAATTGAGTGATGTGATGACTTTTCAGGGCGGAACACAGCCACCTGCCAGCGAGTTCACAGGCGAGCCGCGAGATGGCTACGTCCGCTTGGTGCAAATCCGCGATTTCAACACGAGTAAACACCGGACATACGTGCCTGATACGACGAAGCTGCGAAAGTTTACCACGGATGACTTGATGCTGGCTCGCTACGGCTCATCCGGGAACTCCGCAAGGAGTTCTGATTCTCTCGGCCGTGTATGCCGTGGTTTGTCAGGTGCATACAATGTCGCATTGGTGAAGGTCGTTCCACTCCGACCGCTCCGTGAGTTTCTGTTCTGTTTTCTGAAGTCTAACGCCTTTCAAGGAGCCATCAAGAGCATGGGCGCGCGGAGTGTTCAGTCCGGATTTCGAAAAGAGGACTTGGATGTTATTTCTGTCGTGACGGCTCCGCCGGCGGTCCACGACGCATTCGAACAATTGGCTGCCGACGTCTGGCGTGAGACCTACGCAAATGATCAGCAGTCCCGCACCCTCGCCACCCTGCGCGACACGCTGCTGCCGAAGCTGCTGAGCGGGGAGGTGTCAGTGAGCTAACTCAATCGCAACCAAGCGGCCATGTCATGATTGAATCGATTGTCATCGCCAACGTCGCGACTTACGCCGGCGCGCCGGAAACAATGTCCGGGCTGTCTCATTTCAATTATCTGTTTGGTTCAAATGCTACGGGGAAGACCACCGTCAGCCGAATCATCGCGGACGAATCGAAATTCCCGACCTGTAGTGTGATTTGGAGTGGTGGAACAAAACTTCAGCCGATGGTTTTCAACCAGGATTTTGTTGAGAGCAACTTCACCCAATCGGCAGAACTGAAGGGCGTTTTTACGTTGGGCGAGAAGCAGGTCGATACGCTCGCCAAGATCGCCACGGCGAAAGGAGAACTCGACGCGTTAACCAAGAAAATCGAAAACCTGACTCAAGGGCTGCAAGGCGCTAACGGAACCGGCGGCAAGAAGGGGGAGTTGGCGACGCTTGAAGCTGGATTTAGGGACAAGTGTTGGGCGCAAAAGCAAAAACACGATGCGAAGCTTCAAAGAGCCTTCGAGGGATATCGAAACAGCGCCGAGAGATTCAAAGGCAAGGTGCTGCAAGAGGAGACTTCAAACACGGCTGTTCTTCAGGCGCAGGCCGAATTAGAGAAGAAAGCTGAGAGCGTCTTCGGGCCGACCCCCACGGCAGAAGCTGCCATTGCCTCGGTCGATACAGTCAACCTCATCTCCCACGAATCAAACTCAATTCTAAAGAAGCGCGTTATCGGCAAGGAAGACGTCGATGTCGCTGCGATGATTAAGAAGCTCGGAAATAGCGACTGGGTTCGCGCAGGGCGGGGGTTCTACGACGTGAACGACGGACAGTGTCCGTTTTGCCAGCAGCGCACTACCGAGGCATTCACCCAAAGTTTGAACGAGTATTTCGACGAGACCTTTGTGACGGACAGCAAGGCGATCGACGACCTCGCCACCGACTATGCGACCGATGCGGCCCGACTTCAGCACGAGCTCGCAGCAATCATCGCGACTCCGTCCAGGTTCCTCGACGTCGAGAAGATAAAGACCGAAAAGGAACTGGTAGACACGAAGATCACGCTCAACAACCAGCGGCTTGCGGGGAAGAAGAAGGAGGCAAGTCAGGTCGTCGAATTGGAATCCGTCGGCAATATCGCGACAGCGATCAAAGGTCGGATTGATGCCGCCAACAACCAAGTTGCGGCGCATAACAAAATGGTCGCGAACCTTGCGACAGAGCGCACAACCCTGACAGCGCAGGTCTGGAAGTTTGTCCTTGAGGAACTTAAGACCGACCTCGCCGCCTTCAAGACGGCAAGAGATGCCTTGGACAAAGCCATCGCTGCCATGACAGCACAGATCGCAGCCGCGACGACGGACAAGCGGAAGAAGGCGACTGAGATTCGGGAGCTGGAGAAACAGACGACGAGTGTTCAGCCCACGATTGACGGGATTAACCAATTGCTCGCTTCCTTCGGCTTTCAGGGCTTCAAACTCTCCAAGGCGGTAGGCGGCACTTCCTACAAATTGGTGCGGCCAGACGGCACTGATGCCAAGGCTACATTGAGCGAGGGCGAAAAATCATTCGTCACTTTCCTCTATTTCTACCACCTGCTGAAAGGCAGCGAGTCCGATAGCGGCATGACGACGGACCGAATCGTCGTTTTTGATGACCCCGTTTCCAGCCTCGACAGCGACATCCTCTTTATCGTCGGCAGCCTCATCAAAGGGCTTTTCGATGAAGTCCGAGCTGGAGTTGGTCACATCAAGCAAATCTTCGTCCTGACCCACAACGTCTATTTTCACAAGGAGGTCACCTACAATTCGAAGCGCAAAGACGTCGCAATGAAGGAGGAGACCTTCTGGATCGTGAAGAAGCAGGGCCCGGTATCGAAGATCGATAAACATCCGACAAATCCGATCAAAACGTCATACGAGCTGCTTTGGGCAGAAGTTCGGAAACCGGACCGATCGAACCTTGGAATTCAGAATACGCTGCGACGTATCCTCGAAAACTATTTCAAGATTCTCGGCGGCATCGAGTTTGATGGGTTGTGCGCGTTGTTTGATGGAAAGGAGAAACTCATCTGCAAGTCTCTTTGTTCATGGGTGCATGACGGTTCGCATTATGCGCACGACGACCTCTACATCTCAATTGATGACGCGACGGTGGACAATTACCTGAATGTCTTCCGTGGGATATTCGACAAGTCGGGCCACAGTGCACACTACAAAATGATGATGGGGGATGCGTTCGTGGATAAACCCGCTGTTGTCACCGCTTCGGCACCGTTTCCGATTCCGGCGCCATCACCAACCGCATAGCAATGCCGCTCACCGAATCCAGCGTCGAAGCCGCCGCCCTCGAATGGTTCCGCCTTCGCCAAGGCTACGGCGGACAAGTCGGAGTGCCGGGCTATGCGGTCGGGCATGGGTCGAACCTCGCGCCCGGTGAACCGGCGGCGGAGGCTGCCTGTGCGCCTGCTTGCGCAGGCAAGTCGCACGCAGACAGGCCTGCCTGTGCGTCGCACGCGGACAGGCGGGAGTCTTTTGGCGACGTAGTGCTCTTGGGCCGGTTGCGTGACGCGATTCAGCGACTCAACCCAACGATACCGAGTGAGGCGCGGGAGGATGCGTTGCGCAAGGTGCTGCGGCTGGATTTCCCTTCGCTGGTGTCCGCCACCCTGCGCGACACGCTGCTGCCGAAGCTGCTGAGGGGGGAGATTCGGCCATTGGACGTGATGGACAGAATGGACGTGGGAGGGGAGGACTAAACTCCATGGAACCCGAACGGCTCATCCCGACGCACGGCGGCTACCGAAAGCTGAAGAGCTTTCAGATCGCGCAGCTTTGCTACGATGTGACGGTGCGGTTCTGTGACCGCTACATCGACAAGCGCAGCCGCACTCACGACCAAATGGTGCAGGCCGCGCGCAGCGGGGTACAGAACATCGCCGAGGGCAGCAAGGCCAGCGGCACCTCGAAGAAGATGGAGCTGAAGCTCACGAACGTGGCTCGCGCCAGCCTCGAAGAACTGCGGCTCGACTATGAGGACTACCTGCGGCAACGCAGGCTGCCGCTCTGGCCCGAGGCCGACCCGCGCCGGAAGGCGCTGGTGGCCCGGCGGTGCGCCACGGCTGACGCCGTGGCGGAGTGGGTGGCGGAGCAGCATGGACCAGATGGACGGAATGGACAATCGAAGCTGGTTGCTCCGTCCATGAGGTCCATACCGTCCATTCGGTCCACCTACCCCGAGATTGCGGCGAATGCCGCGCTGGTGCTCATCGGAGTAGCGTGTGCCCTATTGGATCGTCAAATCGAAGCTCAGGCGGCAGCTTTCACGGAAATGGGTGGCTTTACGGAGCGGCTGCACCGCATTCGCACGGAAAGGAGAGAGTATGGCCCTTGATCGGTCCGTTCTTCATCGAAAGGTATTTGGCATGATCACCCTGGACGGCATCCAATCCTGGGTGCGGGGCGGCGAGTCCGAGACCGTCGAGTTCAAGCGGACGACGGGCGAGCGCCGGGAGGCGGCGCGCACGATTTGCGCGATGCTGAATCACCGGGGCGGTCGGGTCGTATTCGGCGTGGAACCGGGCGGGCGGATGATCGGCCAGATGGTTTCTGATCGGACGGTGGAGGAAGTGGCGCAGGAACTGGGTGAGATCGAGCCGCCGGTGTTTCCGAGCATCGAGCGGGTGGATTTTGCGGAAGGGCGGCAGCTTCTGGTGGTGACGGTGCAGGCGGGCAGCGGTCAGCCCTACGCTTACCGGGGTCATGCCTACCGGCGCGTGGGCAACACGAGCTGCCAGCTTTCGCGGGAGGAATACAATCGCATCCTGTTGGAGCGGCTGCATGGCGATCAGCGTTGGGAGAATCAGCCGGCGGCGGGCTGGACAGTGGCGGGCCTGGATGGGGCGGAGATCACGCGCACGCTCGAGGAATCCATCCGGCGGGGGCGGGCCGATGATCCCGGAACGCGCGATCCAGCGGAGGTGCTGCGCGGGCTGGGCCTAATGAAGGAAGGGCAGATTCTGCGGGCGGCGGCGGTTCTGTTTGGCCGGGCCGAGCGGATCGAGGCGGAGCTTCCGCAAGGCCTGCTGCGGGTGGCGCGCTTTCGCGGGAAGGACAAGACCGAGTTTCTCGACAACCGGCAGTTTCACGGGAATGCGTTCGACCTGCTGCTGAAGGCGGAGCGCTTCCTGCGGGAGAACCTGCCGGTGGCGGGCCGGATTCAGCCGAACGTTTTCGAGCGTGTGGATGATCCGCTCTACCCGCCAGTGGCGTTGCGCGAGGCGCTGGCCAATGCGTTTTGTCACCGCGACTACAGCATCGGCGGCGGTTCCATTTCGCTCGGGGTGTATGACGACCGGCTGGAAATCACGTCCACGGGCACGCTGCATTTCGGACTGACGCCGGAGGCGCTTTACCTGCCTCATGAGTCACTGCCGTGGAATCCGCTGATGGCGCGGGTGTTTTATCGGCGCGGAATCATCGAGACGTGGGGGCGGGGCACGATCAAGATGGAGGAGCTCACCGTGCGCGCGGGTTTGCCGAGGCCGGAGATTATCGAGGCGGGCGGCTGCGTGATGGTGCGGTTCAGCCCCACGCGCTATGTGCCGCCGCAACGGGTGGCGCAGGATGTGACGGAGCGACAGCAGCGGGTGCTGCTTTGCCTGAGCGGTTCGGCGGACGGCCTGGCGTTGCGCGACATCCGCAAGGGCGTTGGGGAGGAAATCGCGGAGTGGGAAATCAAGAATGACCTGGCGGCGCTGAAGCATCTCGGGTTGGTTCAAGTCAGGGGCCGAGCAAGGTGGGCGCGGTGGGTCTTGGCGTGATGAACTCCAAAGGAACTCCAAAGAACTCCAAAGGAACTCCAAATGGCCCAGGAAATCCGCGAGAAGCTTATCTATTCGTTGAAGAAAAGCGGTTTAGGTCACTTGGCTTATTCACACCAATTCGAGCTAATTCTGTCTCATTCGCGCCAATGAGGCTGCCGCATTCCGCCCTATTCGACTCCAAGTGAGCCTTAACGAATCCACCGTCGAAGACGCTGCCCTTGAATGGTTCGGGGCGCTGGGCTATGCGGTCGGGCACGGGCCGGACTTGGCGCCGGGCGAGCCGAAGGCAGAGCGGGATACGTTTGGCGACGTGGTGCTCTTGGGGCGGCTGCGGGAGGCGATTCAGCGACTCAATCCCAGGATTCCGGAAAACGCCCGCGAGGATGCCCTGCGCAAGGTGCTGCGGGTGGCCACGCCGTCGCTCGTCGGCACCAACCGGCTCCTTCACGCGATGCTGCGCGACGGCATTCCGGTCGAATTTGTTCAACTGGAACTCTCGCCCCGACCCTCTCCCATTGGGAGAGGGAGGAGCGAAGCGGAGGGTGAGGGTTGGCGGCGCTGGGAGAACGTTCGTCTCATCGATTTCCACGATCCCGACGCCAATGATTGGCTCGCGGTCAACCAGTTCACCGTCATCGAGGGCCTGTCTACGTGCGGCCGCGCACAGGCAGGGCCGGTCAACCGCCGGCCGGACATCGTGGTCTTCATCAATGGCCTGCCGCTCGGCGTGCTGGAGTTGAAGAACGCGGCCGAGGAGGACGCTACGACCTTCGACGCGTTCAAGGACCTGCAAGTCTACAAGGAGCAGATCCCGTCACTGTTCCACTACAACGCCGTCGTCGTCGCCTCGGACGGCACCGATGCCCGCATCGGCACCATCAGCGCCGACTGGGAGCGGATGATGCCATGGCGCACGATCGAGGGCGAAACCCTTGCTCCCGCCACGCTGCCGCAGTTGGAGGTTTTACTGCGAGGGGCCTTTGAACGACGCCGTTTCCTCGACCTCCTGCGTTACTTCATCGTCTTCGAGGAAGATCCGGACACCGGCGCGCTCATCAAGAAGGTCGCGGGCTATCACCAGTTCCATGCTGTCAACACGGCATTGGCGGAGACGATTCGCGCGGCGGCACGCGGAGAGCCGTCTCTCGCCGAGGTGCCGGACGGTTTTTTCGCCAGACCGCAGGCGGAGGGGGTGGCGGGCGACCAGCGCGTCGGTGTCGTCTGGCACACGCAGGGCTCGGGCAAGTCGCTCACCATGGTATTCTATGCCGGGCGACTCGTGCTGGAGCCAGCGATGGAGAACCCGACGCTCGTGGTGCTCACCGATCGCAACGACCTCGACGGCCAACTCTACGACACGTTCGTCCGCTGCCACGAACTACTCCGGCAGAAGCCGCGCCAGGCGGAAAGCCGCGACGATCTCAAGAAGCTGCTGGCGGTGGTTTCGGGCGGCGTGGTGTTCACGACGATTCAGAAGTTCATGCCTGCGGCACCCTCACCCCAGCCCTCTCCCACTGGGAGAGGGAGCGAGGGTGAGGGCGGGCGAATGCCCGTGCTGTCCGACCGGCGCAACATCGTCGTTATCGCCGACGAAGCACACCGCAGCCAATACGATTTCATCGACGGTTTCGCGAAGCACATGCGCGATGCGCTGCCGAATGCGTCGTTCATCGGCTTCACCGGCACGCCCATCGAAAAAGCCGACGCCAACACTCGCGCCGTTTTTGGTGACTACATCTCGATCTACGACATCCAGCGCGCGGTGGAGGACAAGGCGACCGTCCCGATCTACTACGAGAGCCGACTCGCCAAGCTGGAGCTGAAGCCGTCGGAGAAGCCAAAGATCGATCCAGATTTCGAAGAGGCCACCGAAGGCGACGAGGCGGCGCACAAGGAGCGGCTCAAGACAAAGTGGGCGGCGTTGGAGGCCATCGTCGGAGCCGACAAACGCCTCGGCCTGATCGCCGCCGACCTCGTGCAACACTGGGAGGCGCGTCTGGAGGTGATGGACGGCAAGGCAATGATCGTCTGCATGAGCCGGCGCATCTGTTTCGAGCTTTACGAGGCGCTCCGGAAGCTGCGGCCGGCGTGGCACGGCACCGACGATGACCAGGGCGCGATGAAAGTCGTGATGACCGGCGACAAGTCCGATCCCCTCGAATGGCAGCCGCACATCCGCAGCAAGGGGCGTCGTGAGGCACTGGCGAAGCGGTTCAAGAATCCGCAGGACCCGTTCAAAATCGTCATCGTGCGCGACATGTGGCTGACGGGCTTCGACGCGCCGTGCCTGCACACGATGTATGTCGACAAGCCGATGAAGAGCCACGGCCTCATGCAGGCCATCGCCCGCGTGAACCGGGTCTTCAAGGACAAGCCCGGCGGTCTGGTCGTCGATTACCTCGGGCTCGCGCACGAATTGAAGCTGGCGCTCGCCGTCTACACCGAGAGCGGCGGTCACGGGGAGACCGCCATCGATCAGGAGGAAGCTGTCCTCGCAATGCTCTCGCGGTATTCGGTCTGCCGCGCGTTTTTCCACCTGCCTGCGCCGCCGTCCGGCCAGTTCTGCGCTTATGCGATTCTGTGCGAAGACAACTCCATCTACATCGGACAGACGGATCATCTCATGCGTCGCTGGGACGAGCATCAGTCTGGCACCGCGGCCGAGTGGACACGAACGCACAAGCCGATCCGTATCGCACACTACGAAGAAGCGCCTTCCCGTGACGCTGCGGTGCAAATGGAGAAAGACTGGAAGACCGGATTCGGGCGTAAACGGTTAAGACGTCTCATTGAGAAAGGCGGGGCGCGGCAGGCAGGCCGCTTCGGCTGGTCGAAATGGTCCACCGGCACGCCAGCGCAGAAGCTCTCCCTCCTGCCGGCCGGCCAGGAACACATCCTCGCAGCGGCAGCCAAAGACCCGAAGCCGGAGGACTACCGGCAGCGATTCCTCCA
>Ga0233425_10008182_pt1 | contig 14092 bp, 7 predicted proteins | sample Watercolumn_Towu_2_FD_181712 | JGI IMG/M metagenome (GOLD analysis project Ga0233425, IMG submission 181712) | Freshwater microbial communities from Lake Towuti, South Sulawesi, Indonesia - Watercolumn_Towuti2014_140_MG | ecosystem: Environmental > Aquatic > Freshwater > Lake | place: Indonesia...
GGGATTTGGGGATTTGGGGATTTGGGGATCGGGGATTGGTCTGCATCGTAGCGTGACCGGGTAGAACGTGTCGTCCTCCAATCCCCAAATCCCTCGAACCTACACATACCTATCCAACAATCGCCGGCTGGCGCGGTCCAAGGCAGTGGTGTCGGGGATGATAAAGCGGATGCCGCTGGCATCGATGATCAACACCCGCGTCTCGTCCAGGCGGCGCACAGCGTCTTCAGTGTTGAAGCGGATCATGGTCGGACCGCGGTCCGTCTCGATCTCCCATTCGGCGTACTCCGAATCGTCGTCGATCCGCAGGATGCGGGTGACCTGCGGCACGAACTCGTGCCGCGCGAGTTCCTCTTCCAGCAACTGCCGCACGTCGGCCGGCAGCGACTCGGGCTCCTCGACGCACAGCAACTCGCGCCCCTCGCCGTTGCAAATGGAAATCCACTGCTCGGCCCGCGAAATCGGGAAACAGCGGAGCGGCTCGACGCCCACGTGATCCTTGCCCTTGGCATCGACCAACACGAGCCGCCGCTGCGGATCGCGGTACAGCCGCCAATCGTGGGCGGGCGTCTTCGGCGTCGTTGTTTGCGGTGTGCCCATATTCGGTTGATCGCTGTGCGGTTATTTCGTGCCGGCAGCGGCCGTCGGCGTCTCGCCGGCGGCGCGTTGCCCGCTGGGTGCCTGGGGATTGTCCATCTCGATCTGGGCGTGATACAAGCGACTGTAAATGCCCGAACGCTTCAGCAATTCGTCGTGCGGTCCGACCTCGACGATCTGCCCGCGCTCTACAACCACCAGTCGGTCGGCTCGCCGCAGCGTGCTCAAGCGGTGCGCGATGGCGATCGTGGTTCGGCCGCGGATCAGGTTGTTCAACGCCAACTGAATCTCGCGCTCGGTCTCGGTATCGACCGAGGAGGTGGCCTCGTCGAGAATCAGGATGCGGGGATTGATCAGCAGCGCGCGGGCAATGCTAATCCGTTGCCGCTCGCCGCCCGACAGGCTCTGCCCGCGCTCGCCGACGATCGAGTCGTAGCCGTCGGGCAAGCGCAAGATGAATTCGTGGGCGCGGGCCGCTTTAGCAGCGGCCACAATGTCGGCCAACGTGGCGTCGGGCCGGCCGTAGGCAATGTTCTCCGCTACCGTACCGTAAAACAGGAACGGCTCCTGCAACACGAGCCCGATGTGCCGCCGGTAGTCGGCCACGCGGAACGAGCGGATGTCGGTGCCGTCGACCAGGATGCCGCCGTCCATCACGTCGTAGAAGCGGCAGACAAGGTTGATCATGGTCGTCTTGCCGGCGCCACTGGGGCCGACCAGGCCGATCATCTCGCCAGGGCGGATGTCCAGATCGATGCCGTTGAGCACCGAGCGGCTGCCGTAACGGAAGCCCACGTTTCGGAACGTGATCCTTCCCTGCACGCTCTCCAGGGGCCGCGGCTCCACGGGATCGGGCACTTTGGGACGCTGATCGAGAATCTCCAGCACGCGGTACGCGCTGACGGCCGCCCGCTGCGTGGCCGAAAACATGCGGCTCATCGACTCCAGCCGCGTGTAGAAGCGGTTGATGTAGAAGACGAACGCCGTCAACACGCCGACCGTGATCTGAAACTCGAAGATCCGCATCGCCCCGAAGGCCCACACAACCAGCAAGCCCAATTGATTGAGCATGGCGACCGTGGGCCAGAAGAAGGTCCATAACACGTTGACGCGGGTGTTGGCGTCGACCACGCGGTCGTTGGCCGTGCGGAAACGGTCGCTCTCCCGCTGCTCCTGGGCGAACGCCTTGACCACGCGGATGCCGGGAATCGAGTCGGCCAGCACGCTGGTCATGTCGCTCCAGGTCCGCCCGCCGCGGGCGAAACCGGCCTGCATGCGGCGGCGAATGAAATAGATCAACCAGGCGATCAGCGGCACGGGGCACAAGGCGGAGACCGCCAGCATCGGATCGATCGACACCAAGATGGCCGCCGTGCCGACGATCATCAACACGTCGGTGCCGAAATCCAACGCCGTGTCGGAAAGGAACGTGCAGATGCGGTCGGTGTCGCTGCTGATCCGCGCAATCAGGTCGCCGGTCCGTTTGCCGCCGAAGTACTCCAGCGACAGCCGCAGCAGGTGGTTGTACGTCTCGTTGCGGAGGTTGGCGCTGATCCGCTCACTGACCGCAGCCATGACCGCGCCTTGGGCCCAGGCCAATAGCCACGCGCCGAGAGCCGCGCCGCCCAAGGCCCCCAAGTACCACGTAAGCTTGCTCAGCCGCGCCTCTTCATCCTCTTTCAACTCCGCCAGTTGTTGCGCCTGGGCCTCGGGATCGTCCGCGGTCCGTGCGCGGACGGCATTGGCTTGGTCTTGATAAGGGATGAGAATGTCGTCGAGGATCGGGATCGTTAGATACGGCGGCACCAAACTCAGGCCCGTGCTGGCCAACGTGAGCACCGTTCCCAGGATAATCAACCCCAGGCACGGCAGCGCAAACTTCGCCAGCCGCAACAGTGACTTGGTCCGCGGAGCGGTCGCGGGAAAGGCCTGGCTCCAGGCAAACTCCTCGTCCTCCTCGCCTTCTGCGTCGTCTTCGTCGCCGGCCCGCAACGACTGGAACGCGGCGACAAACTTCTCGGCCGCCGGAACGCAGGAGATCGTATAGCGCCAGTGGGCCAACTCGACCGATGGGCCGAGCAGTTCGAGCGTCCCCAGGCCCGCGCGGTCGTGTGCCCGAAGGCCGGCGACGGCCTCGAGCGGCCATGACTGCCAGCCGTTCGCGCCGTTGCTGGCCGCGCCATTGGCGTCGGGCGAGTACATCGGCGGACTGGCGATGAGGCGGGAACTCGTCAGCACCACCAACGTCTGCGCGTAACGCAGGTCGACGTCGAGGTCCGCGGCAAAACAGCCGACCATGTACTCGCCCGGTTCGAGGTGCTCCTCAATCCGCACGCGGAGCGCCTGGCTCAAGCCTTTCCAATCATGCACATCGACACCGGAGGCAGCAGCGGTCACCGCGGATAGTTAATCCGGGGGCCGTCCTGAAAGGAGGGAACATCGAGGGGATTCAACTATTAGTATAGCAAGGCAAAGTCCAGGCACTTCGCAGACCGACCATAATTGTATTATCCGCTACGGTTTTCGCGGAAGGCCTGATCCTTGTATCGGCCCCTCCGTCGGTCCCCATCGAGGCGCAAGAACGAAGCCGAGTGTGTCGTTACAACTCACGTATTCGGTAGTGTCGCATCGGGCATCCCACCCACGCGAAGGGTAAGTGCCCCCGGGACCGATGTCTTCTGTACGGCGGACGGGACCATCCGGGTCGCCGTTGGCCCCCAGGCTTCGGTCGCCGGCCCTTGCAATCCGTGGAAATCGATCGAGCACGATACTAAGTAGTCGAAACGTCGCTCTAATGGAATACGGCGACAACACGACGGGGGTTCTGTACGACGGGGCTATGGGAGCGAGCGGGGACGAAGACCGACGTGTTGGGACGGCTGTTTCCAGGCATCCCCCTGTTGGAAGTAGTGAGTCAGGCCGGCCCCTGCCGCAGAAATATTGAGGAATCCACTTGCTTTTCGGAACCTGCCGGAGTCTAATAACTCTAACCACACCTACGAGGGCACGCCTTAAAGGCGCGCTTAAATTACCTGCCCGGACCCTCTGTCCATCTTGCCTGAATTGCTCTGGCTGCCAACGAGCCGTGCGACCGCGCACAGCGTTTGCGCGAGTCGGGCACAGAGGTCTCCCAACCGCACGATGGAACACTTGCGGGCGCGCGTTTTGTAAGAAGGAAAAAGCGTCGAACTGGCACAACCCACTTGGCTGACGACAGCGTAGATCATCAACGGATGGCTTGATTTCGTTGCCCCGGCGAGAACGAACTCGTTTCGATGAGATACCTATATGGAATTTCGTAAGGTGCTGACGTTGCGTGGACCGAACATCTGGGCCAACTTCCCGGTGATCGAAGCGTGGGTTGACCTCGGTGAATTGAAGGACCGCGCTTCCGACGAAATCCCCGGCTTCAACGAGCGGTTGATGGCTTGGTTGCCCACGATGATCGAGCACCGCTGCAGCATCGGCGAGCGGGGCGGATTCTTCGAGCGCCTCCGCCGCGGTACCTACATGGCGCACATCCTCGAGCACGTCACGCTGGAACTGCAAACGCTGGCCGGCCACGAGGTGGCCTTCGGCCGCGCCCGCGAGACCGCGGAAGAGGGCGTGTACAAGGTGATCTTCAAGTACCGCGAGGAGCACGTCGCGCGCGAGTGCCTGCAAACCGCCCGCCAGTTGTGCCTGGCGGCCGTCTACGACCGTCCCTTTGACGTGGCCGGCGCCGTCGAAAAGCTGCGCGACCTGTCGCAGCGGGTGAGTCTTGGGCCGAGCACGCGGGCGATCGTCGAAGCGGCCCGCAACCGCGGCATTCCCACGCGCCGCCTGAACACCGATAGCCTCGTGCAGTTCGGCTACGGCTCGCGGCAGCGGCGGATCCGCGCGGCCGAAACCGATCGCACGGGCGCCATCGCCCAGGCCCTGGCACAAGACAAGGAACTGACGCGCACGCTGCTGAAGGCCGTGGGCGTGCCGGTGCCCGACGGGCGGCCGGTGACCGACGCCGAAGACGCCTGGACCGCAGCCCAGGAAATCGGCGTACCCGTGGTCGTCAAGCCGCAAGACGGCAATCAAGGGCGGGGCGTGGCCACCAATCTCAGCACGCGCGAACAAGTAACGGCCGCCTATGCCGCGGCGCTCCTGGAAAGCGACGACGTGATCGTCGAGAAGTACGCCCCGGGTCACGACTACCGCTTGCTGGTCGTCGGCGACCGCGTAGTGGCGGCGGCCCGCCGCGAGCCGGCCCACGTCGTCGGCGACGGCGCCCGCACGATCAACCAACTGATCGATATCGTCAACCAGGATCCCCGCCGCGGCGAGCACCACGCGACCTCGCTAAGCAAGATTCACATCGACGTCGTTGCGGCGGCCGTGCTCAAGGAACAGGGCTTCGAGCCGGACAGCGTGCCGCCCGCCGGACAGACCGTGCTGATTCGCCGCAACGCAAACCTAAGCACGGGCGGCACGGCGATCGACGTGACCGAGCGCGTCCATCCCGAAGTTGCCGCCCGCGCGGTCGACGCCGCGCGCGTCATCGGCCTGGACATCGCCGGGATCGACATCCTGGCCCAGGACATCAGCCGCACGATGGAAGAGCAAGGGGCGATCGTGGTCGAGGTCAACGCGGCCCCCGGGCTGCGCATGCACCTCGAGCCGTCGGCCGGCGTGTCGCGCCCGGTCGCCGAGGCGATCGTCGATTCGCTGTACGCCCCGAACGAAACCGGCCGCATTCCGGTCGTGGCCGTCACCGGCGTGAATGGCAAGACCACCGTCACGCGCTTCATCGCGCACATTCTCAAGGGCACGGGCCGCCGCGTGGGCATGACCTGCACCGACGGCATCTACATCAACGACCGTCGCATCGATAATGGCGATTGCAGCGGGCCGCTGAGCGCGACCAACGTGCTCCTGAATCCGGCGGTCGACGCCGCCGTGCTGGAAACCGCCCGCGGCGGCATCCTCCGCGCCGGCCTGGCCTTCGACCAGTGCGACGTGGCCGTGGTGACCAACATCGGCGACGGCGACCACCTGGGCTTGGCCGACATCCACACGCCCGAACAACTGGCCAAGGTGAAGCGGTGTATCGTTGACGTCGTCGCGCCGCAGGGAACCGCGGTCCTCAACGCGGCCGATCCGCTGGTGGCCGGCATGGCGTCGTACTGCCCGGGCCACGTGTTGTTCTTTGCCATCGACGGCAACCACCCGGTGATCGTGCGGCACCGTAGCGTGGGCGGAAAGGCGATCTTCGTCCGCGCGGGTGACATCGTGCTAGCCGACGGTGACCGCGAGTCGGTGCTGATGGCCGTCGACCGCGTGCCGCTCACGTTCGGTGGCCGCATCGGCTTTGAGGTCGAGAACACGCTGGCCGTGTTGGCCGCCGCCACCTGCCTGGGCGTGCCCGCCGAGGTCATCCGCACCCGGGCCGAGAATTTTTCCGCCGACATGGACAAGGTGCCCGGCCGTTTCAACCTCTTCGAGATCCGCGGGGCAACGGTGATCGTCGATTACGGGCACAACTGCCACTCGCTCTCCGCGATGATCGCCGCACTGGACACCTTCCCGGCGTCACGCCGCACGTGCGTCTATACGACCGCCGGCGACCGTCGCGACTGCGACATCATCCGCCAGGGCGAAATGCTGGCCGCCAGTTTCGACCGCGTGATCCTCTACGAGGACCACTATATGCGCGGCCGCGAGGCAGGCGAGATCATGGGCCTGATGCGTCAGGGGCTGGCCGCGGGCAAGCGGGTTGTGCAAATCGACGAGGTCCGCGGCGCCGTTCCGGCGGTCGAAGCGGCCCTCCAATCGGCCCAACCCGGCGACCTGCTCCTGATCCAGGCCGACACCATCGACGAGACCGTCGACTTCATGCGGCAGTACCTGCAATCGCTGGCCGCCGCCGCGCCCAAGCCCGAAGCCGCCGAACCGCCGGTGGCCGTCTTGCCCGCCGTGACCGCCGAAGCGGCCGGCCCCGTGCTGGCAAAACCCCCCGTGCCCGCCAAGGCGGAAGCGGTGGTGTAGCTCGTGGGGCAGGTTGCCAACCTGCCGCGTCGAACGCAGGACGGGACATCGGCGTCCGCCAGAAACAGAGGGTATCACCAGCATGGAAGCCCCCGCCTCCCCGGTCGTCGTCGATCTCCGCATTCCCGGCCAGTGGTCGCATCCGCGGGAGTTGATCGAGCGATTGCCGCCCGGCTGTCGCGTGACGCCCGAGGCCCTGGTCCTGCCGAACGGCGCGCGGGTCGACTTGGGCTTCGTGCCGCCGGACGACCAGTTTTCCGACATCTTCCGTTCCTCGTGCCGGCAGCCGCCGACGGAAGAGGAACTGGCCGCGGTCGACGGCTACGCGGTCAACGTCCTGCTTAGCGGCGAGGGCGGCTCGCTCGCCGCGGCGCGGACGATCATGGAGGCCGGAGCGGCCCTGGTCCGGGCCGGCGCCGCGGGCGTGTTCATCGACAACAGCGGGCTGGCCCACGGGGGCCGGCTGTGGCTCGAGATGACCGAAGACGGCGGCCCCGACGCCTTGAGCTTCGCCTTCGTCGCCATCGCCCGCGGCAAGGCCGACGTGTGGACCGTCGGGATGCACGTGCTGGGGTTGCGGGACATCGTGATGAAGCGGGCCGACGTCGAGGAGGGCTTCGATATCGTGGAGGTGATCCGCTACCTGGCCCGCGGCGACAAGCCGGTGGGAGACGGTCACATCATCGCCGACCTCAGCGGGCCGCGGTTCCAATGTTGCACGGAGGCCGGCGACCCGATGTTGGCCGGCTCGCCCATGCACAATCCCTTTGGCCGCTACCGCCTGGTAAGCGTCGGCGACATCGCGGAAAGCAACTAGCGTCACTCGTCGATGCGCTGGAGAGCGCGGGCCGCCGAGAAGCGGACGCTTCCGTCGCCGTCATCGAGTAGTTTGCGCAGCCGTTCGTCGGCCTGCAGTTCGCGGAAGCAGTCCTTCGTATCGGCATTGTCGTCGGCCAGGGCCCCCAACAAGCGCGCCGCCTTGCCGCGAAACTCCGGCGACGGATCCTTCAGCAGGTCGAGCAGCGCGGCGCCGACCGAGCGGGGCGACTGCCGCGCCGATTCGGAAAGGCGGTACCAAATGCAGGCGAAGCGGACGTCGTGCAGTTCCTTATCGGGCGAATCGTTCTCGATCCGGACGAGGTTCTCCACCATCACCGGCACGACGAGCTTCCCGTCGCGCGTGATGTACCACAGCGAATTGGCAGCGTTGTGGCGGACGAACCAATCCTCGTCACCGCACAGTCGGGTCAATTCAGGCAACGCCATCCTCGATGCCCAGCCGAAATGATACAGGCACGTCGCCGCCGCCATCCGAACGACCGGATCGTTGCTAGCCGTCAGCGCAAGGCACCTGGGCAAGCAGTCCAGCGGGAACTCCTCGAAGATCGACACATAGCTGGCCGCCAGGCTCCGCACCTCCGGATCGGGATCGAACAAAGCCGCAACGAACTCGCGCGGGCACAGCTTGCTCTTCTTCATGCAGTACTCGATGACGGCGACAGAGTGGATCGCAGTGCAACGCACCCCGGCATCATCGTCGCGCAGCAAATCGCGGAACAACGGCAGATCATCGGCCGTTTTCAGTTCCCGCAACTGCGCGGCAGCCACGTTCCTTGCCGACGACGGCTGTTCTTTGTCGAGAACGACCTGCAATGCCTCGAAATGCGACCGCAGTCGCCGAAACTCCCAGAGCGGACCTTGGCTCAAAGCCGCATCCCGCACGCTCCGTTCCGCGTCGCCCGGGGCCTCACGGGTCGCATCCGCCGACGATCTGTCCGGCGGGGGAACGCGAGTGGGGAAAGGACAAGGCGGCAAGAAGCCCGTGGTCAAATCGGAGCCGGTGGGATCGCACGGACATGCGCCATGCAAGAACACGGGTTCCTCGTCCGTGCCGGCATCCGCCGACCGAATCGCGGCCGAGAGGGTCAAGTAGCGGGGTACCTCGGGCCGCAAGTATCCGGTGAGTGTCCCATCTTCCCCGTAAATGGGCACGCAATCGAGTCGCAGTCCCGCCGCGGCCTTCGGCGGCTTCTCTCGCACGGGACCAAGCGGACGGAGTAGCGGAGTGCCACTGTCGAGCGATTGTCCGATGTCACCGGGGAGACGGAACGGTGTGTCGACCACTGGCGAAAGGGGCGGGCGCGGCTCGTCTGCCGTGGACACGGCAACCGTCATTGCCAACGGCAGAAGAACCACAAACTGCAACATGCGGTGCATGGCTTGGTTCCCTCCAACCCGAGCAGGGTGGCCGGATCGTCGCCTTTCGCTCCGCGAAAGTAGCGGGAATGGACGCTACTTTCGCGGAGCGAAAGGCGACAGAAGACTTTCCGCAACAGAAACCACGTTGCTCACGCGGCCCCTGACCCGGGCTCCAGTATACGCTGACGGGCAACTACCCGCCAGCCCGCGAGTGCAACTGCCGCTTGACGGCCGCCAGCCAATCGCCGGTGGGCAGGCCGTAGGGGCGGAACTTCTCGGCGCGGCCTTGGCCTTCGTCGTAGAAGACGGCCCGATGCACGCCGAGCTTGCTGGCGTCGGGGGCGTCCATGAGGCTGCTCGAGTCGGTGGCGTTCATCTGGAAGAGGACGCGCATCTCGAAGTCCCGCAGCCCCTGGCGGTCCAACATGCGGCTGACGTTGGCGTAGGTGTCGCACCAGATGAGCGTGTGGATGCCGAAGGCCGGCCCGTCGCGGAGGATCGCGGCAAACTGTTTCGACGGGTTGGGCGTCTCGCTCTCGTCGCTCGAATAGCCGAAATCGTCTTCCCGCCGCAGGTCGCGGAAGCGGCTGAAGTTGTAGACGAAGAGGTACAGCGGCGGGGCGTGCTCGTCGGCCTCTTGCTGCCGGCGCAGAAGCTCGGCCGCTAGTTCGGCGATCGGATCGGCTACATTGCGGGGATTGGCCAGTGTGACCGCGTGCGGAACGGTCGGCACGAAGCCGTTCCAGAAGCCGACCTCCGGGGCGTCGGCCCGCGTGCCGTCGAGGATGTAGAACTTGGTGCCGGAGCCACCGGGGAAAACGGGGACAGGCACCTCGCTGCGCTCGAAGCCAGTCCCCGTTTTCCCACAAGGATGTTGCGTCGCCAGGCTCACTAGCGCAGTGGCCATGACGCCCAGCGCGGCCTCTTCGCGGTGCCCGACCATCAGCAGATTCGAGCCGTTCTGCCGCAGGAACACGGCGGCCGTGGGCTCTTTGATGGCCACGGCCGAGCCGAGCCACGCCTGCGGCATGGGGCAACTGGCGGGCCACGCCGGCGCGTCGAGCAACTGCTGAAGTTGCTTGTTCTCGCGGGGATCGGCCAAAATGTTCCCCTCGAACACGATCGGCGGCGGCCTCGTCGAGCGCCGCTGCGCGGCCAGGTCGCGGATCCGCTGCAAGTAGTCGTCGCGCTGGTTGTCGGGCAGCCACACGATCTGGAACGGATGGTTCCCTTCGTACAGGCCGTTGGCGTCGTTGTAGATCGCCTCGCCGGGGCGCGTCAGCAGGCGCGCGGCCGTGTTGTCTTCGCTGAGGATCAGGTGCGCGTCCGATTCGCTGCACTGCAAGGCGATGCGCACGGCCATCTGGCCGATCGTGCTGCGGGCCAACGAATAGGCCCCGCCCAGGGTCTGCGATCCGAGCAATACGTGGATGCCGAACGCGCGGCCCTGCCGCACCAGGCGATCCAGCAGCAGCGACGACTCCTGCGCGATGCGGTCGTCTTCGACGAACAGTTCCTGGAACTCGTCGACGATCAGCATCACGCGCGGCAGCTTCGCGTCGGGCTGGGCCGTGCGGAAGCCCTTGAGGTCTTGCACGCCCAACTTGCGGAACATGTCGCCGCGGGTGCGCAGTTCGCCGTCGAGCCGCTGCAAGACGCTCAGGCCGAACTCCCGTTCGCTCTCGATGGCCACCACGCGGGCGTGCGGCAGTTCGTAGCGCGCGTAGGCTTTGAACTCGACCCCCTTCTTGAAGTCGACCAGGTAAAGTTCGATCTCGTCGGGGCTGTAACGCAGGGCCATGTTCGTGATCAGCACGTGCAGCAGCGTCGACTTGCCCGAGCCGGTCTTGCCCGAGACGAGCACGTGCTGCGACGTGCCGCTGCCGAGGTCGAGGTGTTGGAGCTTCATCGCGCCGGCGCGGCCCAGCGGCACGTCGATGCCGCCGCGGCTCTCTTCGCTCCACCAATCGGGCTCGGCCGGAATGATGCAGTGAAACGGCACCTCGACGCGGCCCAAGTGTTTGGCCTCGTTGCCCATCGTGCGCACGATGTCGCGGAAGCGCTCGGGCGGTGGGGGTGGGTCGAGACCCACCGGCACTGGCCCGTAGTTGGGATGTTCCCACACGAACTGCCCGCCGTCGGGCCGTTCGTCCCAACGCAGGACCATCGCGTCGGGCTCGATGTCGGGCAGGTGGAAGTGGTGCGGCATGGGCAGCTTCGTGTCCACGCTCAAGAGCACGAACACGCCGCAGCGGGCGCCGCTGGCCACGATGCTCTTGATGCGGTGCGCGGCCGCCTCGCTGAAATTGGCCGGAAAATTGGCCACCACCAGCACGCGATACGGCTCGGCCATCTCGCCGGCAAAGGCGTTGTACTCGCGGATCGAGGGAAACTCCTTGCGGAGATAGACCTGGATCACGTCTTCCATGTGCTTCGTCAGGTCCGCCAGGCGCTGCTCGATGTGTCCGCTGTCGGTCCAGATGCGGCTGGCCACGAGTTGCTCGTCGTAGTCGGCCAGGTGCATGAAGGCCGAGAAATCCTCGCCCAGGCCGACGGGATCGACGATCGTGAAGCGGACTTTGCCGGGCGGCAAAGCGGTCAACATGCGGAGCATGGCCGCCTGCATGGCCTCGACGGCCTTGGAGCGGCCCGCGCCGGTGGCCTTCAACAGCAAGAGCGAGAGCTGCGGAAAAGGCAGCAGCAGCGGCAGCCTGAAGTCGGTCTGCGGCGGTTCGAGTCGCGGGTCGCTCGGCACGCCGCCCTTGATCTTCGCCATCTCCACGTCGCCCTGGCCGAGCGGAACGGCCGTGGGGATCTCCGTGGCCTTCGACCAGCGCGTCCAGTCGTCGCTACTCCAGTCGGGGAAACCGCGCCGACAAACGCCGCCGATCTGGGCCGCCGCCGCGCGAAAACGCTCGATGCCCGAGCGCCAGCGGTCGACCAGCGCGTCCCATTCGCGGCGGTAGCGCTGCTCGTTCTCCTGCATGGCGCTATCGTGCTCGGTGCGGAACCGCTGCGACTCGGAGGCGAAGTGCTGCTCGACCTCGCGGAGCGTGCGCGCGTGCTTTTCTTCGGTCTCCTTCAGGCCCCGGTCGCGGTCGGCGATCAGGCGCGAGAGCTTCGGCGGATAGGTGTCGTCGGCCCGCTGCACTTCCTCCTCTTTGCGGCGTTGTGCGTCGGCCATCGAGGCGGCAAAGCGGTCTTCGGCCTTCTTCATTTCGGCCGTCTGCCGGGCATGGATGCCCGCGTAGAGCCGTTGGCATTGCTTGCGCGCGGCGTCGAGCACGGCCGGCTTATCGAGGCCGGCCTCCAACAGCGTCCGCCGCAGCGCGAGATACGCCTCGGCCGAGCGCCGCCGCGCCACGGCAAAGAGGATGCCGCCGATGACCACGAAGCCGCCGAACGCGGTAACGCCGCTGAAGACCACCCAACGCCAGTTCTCCCAACCGAACCACTGCCCCCACGGATACACGCACAGCGCCCACACCAACAGAAACAACACCAGCGGCCAGGCACCGCCGAAGAACCGCGAGATGAACTGCCGCTGGAGCGCGTCGTACTGCTGCTTGGCCAGTTCCATCGCGTGGGTGAAGCGGTGCGCCGGGTGGTTCTCCAGCAGGGGGCCGGTGATCTGCGGCTCGGGGAATTGCCGCCACTGTCCGCGGTGCTGGAGCAATTCGACCGCCTGCTGATGGATGGCGTGCAGATCCTGCCAGCGTTTTTCCAGGCTGCCGACAATGTCCTTGACGTTGAGGTTCGAGCCGCCGCGGGCCGCCTCGCTCATGGCGGTCACTTCCCAGCGGGCCTCCTGCAACTCCTGCTGCGCCGCCTCGCGCTCGGTCTCGAACCGCGCCAGCGTGCCGGTGCGAACCTTCTCGTACTCCTCTTCGGTCGAGTTGTACTCGTCGTCGAACGTGACGGCGATTGCCTCTTTCGACGTGTTATATTCCTCTTCGGCCGAAGCCTTGTCGGCGTGATAACGGACCGTCAGCGAACGTTGCGATTGTTGGAAGAGCCGCTCGGTCTCTTCCTTGCTCAGTGCATAGCGTTCGGCGATGTCGACCTCGGCCGCCGCCCGCTCGCGCACCAGGTGGCACAGGTCGGCCAGATACTGCCGCGGTCCGTCGGGCGAAAAGGGCTCGGTCATGGTTGCCTCGTGTGTGTGTGTTGTGATTGTCTGGCCGGATGCGACCGGTCGCAGGGCGCCGTAAGCCGCAAAGCGGCGTCAGTCAATAGCCCGGGGCGTCAGCCCCGGGGACGCCGACCACACGATGAGCCGCGGAGCCCCGAAGGGGCGGCAGAGATTACGGCTACTGTCACCCCTTCGGGGTTCACGTTATTGTTGCCATTTCTCCCCGGGGCTGACGCCCCGGGCTATTAACTACCGTCCCTTCGGAACTATCTGTCTTCACATTGCCGCGCCGCCGTGGCCAGCACGTCGGCCAGGCGGTTGAGCGCGTCGAACAGGTTGCGCATTTTCGGGTCCAGCGGCCGGATGTACTCCTTCTGGAACGCGAGGTTCTTCTCGTCGCTCCAACGCTCGCCCACGTCGGCGTTGACGCCCGCCAGCGCTTTCATCGCCAATTCGAGTTTCGCCGCGCCGGCGTTCAGATCCCAGGTCCGCATAATTCACCCGCGCTCCGTAGGGTGCGTGAAACGCCCCGCAATCGCCGCGACCGATGTTCGGTTGGGACGGCAGTTGTACTGTCGCCCCACGTTGTTCCTATGGGGGTGGCAGTACAACTGCCGCCCCAACGAATCCGCTATTGGTGCGTTTCACGCACCCTACTGTCCTCTTGCGTTTCACTCACACGGCCTTCTTCTTCCGCCTTCTGTTCCTCGGTGGGGCCGGCAAACGCCGGCATTGCTTCGCCCTCGGGCGATTCGACGTTCACGTAAGCCTCCAAGGCCAGGCTCATGCGCCGCAGGTCGGCCACAGCCCGGGGCTCTTCGGCGTCGAGCCAGTTGGCCAATTGCGTCCGGGCGGCGCGGTATTCACCTACCGCGCGGTCGATCACCTGCCGCCAGTGCTTCACGGCGGCCGTCTTCTCTTGCGCAATCTCCAAACGACGTTTCGCCCGCTCGACGGCCTTCTTCTCGTCGATGCACGAGGCGCGGATGTCGCCGATGCTCTTGAAGGTCTGGGCCTGCTGCAGTTGCACGCGGGCCTCGGACACCCGTTCCCAGCCCTGGCGGACTTCTTGGGTCCAAAAATCGTGGCGGTCGTGATGAATCCACTCCAGCGCGCGGCGGATTTCCATGTCCAGCTCGTCGAGCG
>Ga0233425_10008183_pt1 | contig 14088 bp, 7 predicted proteins | sample Watercolumn_Towu_2_FD_181712 | JGI IMG/M metagenome (GOLD analysis project Ga0233425, IMG submission 181712) | Freshwater microbial communities from Lake Towuti, South Sulawesi, Indonesia - Watercolumn_Towuti2014_140_MG | ecosystem: Environmental > Aquatic > Freshwater > Lake | place: Indonesia...
CCTTGATCTTGCCAGGCCGTTCGTTGGACCAGCGCGGCGTCGGCACGATGTCCACCGTCACCGACAGCGCAAGGTTGATCTTCTCACGCACGGCATTCTCCACAAACCACGGCACATCGGGCCGGCGCGGATCGAACACGAAGCAAAACGCTTCGCGCGCCGCGCCGCGGACCTTCGCGTGCCAGAACTCGAACGCCGGCAACGCCAGCACATCTTTCCGGTCCTTGAACTCCTCCTGCTCCGCGCGCCGGGCGATGTTGAACTCGTAGCGCGCCTCCGGGCAGAGCCGGTAGATGCCCTGTCCGTCGAGGCGATAAACGCAACGCTGGAGCGTCACCGGCCAGAGCGATTCCGATACCTTGCCCGGGTCGCGGCTCTTGATTATCGCGCGCACTTCATACGCAAGGCTGCACAGCGTGTTCTCGCCGCGAACGTCCAGTTCTTCGCTCTCCACCGCGATGGGGATGTGGATCGCGAACGGCTGGTCCGACCATGCAAACGCGATCTTCTCATCCGTGGGCACCCAGCGGAAGTCCTTGGCCGTCCGCTCGCCGTCGTTGGAGAAGACCACCTCCTTCTCGGCGACCTTCGTCATGAAGATCGCGTCCTCCGGCGGCGCTTCCGCCGCGGTCGCCCCCGCAATGATGCACGCACTCGCCAGCCACAACGCCGCCGTCCGTCGCTTCCAATTGCCGGTCATCGGTTCCTTTCCACACACGCCGTTCATGCTGCGCCTTCGGTCGCGCGGCAAGGCTAACGCGCGACTCGTCGCGTGGCAAGTTTGCCGAAGCTTGCCTCCGGCTCGCACCCGGCATACGGTTTGGTCCATGCAGACAGGTATCATCACCATCCGCGCCTGCCCGACGTGCGGCCATCATCAACGCGAACGAACCGAGTTGACGGGCCACACCGTCTGGCCGGTGGTCTGGACCGACGGCTGGAGCGCGTCGTCCGGCATAATCGAACGGCTGGAACTGTTGAAATGCCCGCGTTGCGCCGCCGTGTTCCGCGCCGACGACGCGCCGCTGGTCGAGCGTTGCGCGCCATGGGAGGCCGACCAACGCCATCACAACGTCCCCACCGCGAAAGCGCCGTCCGCTGATGATTACGCCGGGTTCCTCTGCCGCACTCAACTCGCTCACGAAATCGAGCGTCGCCTCCGCGCCCGCGCCTGGCGCGTTTTCAACGACCCGTGGCGCAAAAAGCCCGAAGCGCCCTTCGCCTTGCCCGAACCCCAGCGACTGAACATGGAGCGTCTGCTCGCTCTCCTCGACGACCCTCGAGAGGAGATCATCCTCGTGCGCGCCGAACTTCTCCGGCAACTTGGACGCTTCGAGGAGTGTGCCGCGGCGCTCGCCACCGTCAAACGCGCCGAGCTAGCGCCGCGCGCCGGGAAGATCCAGGAACTGGCGCACGCCTCCGAGCGGCGCGTGGCGGCGGTGAAGTGATGCTTGAAGACGTCCTCCTAGCGCAGTGGCAGTAAACCTCTCGCGCTCGCCGAACCGCCACGCTAGGCTGCGTGGTATGAGACATTTTCTTCTTGCTGGGGTGCTCGCCGCACTGGCCATCGCTGCCGACGCAGAGACGCCGCGCTGGGCCGTCGTGGTCTCGCCGTCAGGCGCGGTGCGCGTTGACCGCGACGGCAAGGAATTCGGCTCGTTGACGCCGGCGCTGTTTGAAGTGCCGTGGCAATTCGCAACGATGGGCGGCGGCAGTGGAGGTGAGCCGCCGAAGGACGGCGTTCATCGCGGGCAGATTCGCGCGGCAAGCGGCGGCGTGGTGGACACGGAACTGCGGAAGACGGCGGAGGCGGCGGGTGTGCGGCTGGAGTATCGGTTGACGCCGCGCAACGAGATGAAGCTCAACAGCTTGAACGTGACGTTGACGCTGCCGACATCGCTCTGCGCGGGCGGGAAGTTCGTTGCGGATGGCAGGGAGGACGCTCTGCCGGTGATGTTCAAGTCCGCCCAGTTGCACGCGAAGCCGACGAAGTCGCTGAGGATCGCGCCGCCCGGCGGCGGGGTGCTGCGGCTGGATTTCGCGGAGCCGGCTCAAGTGCTGGTGCAGGATGACCGCCAATGGGGCGAGACGTTCTCCGTCCGGATCGAGTCGCCGAACGCTTCGGAGATGTGGCCGGCGGGCCGGACGATGACGTTAGCCTTCACGCTCGGCGCGGAAGGCGGCCTGAAGGTCGAGGAAGACAAACCGGTGACCATCACTGCTGGCGCGGAGTGGCTGCCGCTGGACGTGGACCTCGACATCGAGGCCGGCTCAGCGCTCGACTTCAGCCGCGTGATGCCGCGTCATGCGCCGGCGGGTAAGTTCGGCCGCGTCATCGCCACGCGGCAGGGGAAGTTCGCGTTCGAGAAACGCGCGACGCCGGCGCGGTTTTATGGCGTCAACCTCTGCTTCTCCGCGCAGTATCTTCCACACGAGCTGGCCGATAAGCTCGCGGAGCGGCTCGCGCGGCTCGGCTACAACGCCGTCCGCATCCATCACTACGAGAGCGAACTGGTCGAGCGCGGGCCGGGCGGGCCGCGGCTGAAAGCGGACAAGCTCGATCAGTTCGATTACCTCTTCGCGGCGCTCAAGCAGCGCGGCCTCTACGTGACAACCGACATGTTCGTCTCGCGGCCCGTCGCGCTCGCCGACATCTACGAGGGTGAATCCGGCAACATCGGCATGGACGAGTTCAAGATGGCTGTCCACGTCAACGACCGCGCGTTCGAGAACTACAAAGCCTTCGTCCGCGCGCTGCTCGGCCACGAGAATCCCTACACAAAGCTCCGTTACGCCGACGATCCCGCGCTGGCGTGGCTGAGCCTGGTCAACGAGGATTGCCCCGGCAATTTCATCAGCGGCCTCAAGGGCAATCTCCGCGACGACTGGCAGCGCGCGTGGAACCGCTGGCTCGCCGCGCGTCATCCCGGGCACGAGTTGCTGCGCGGCGGCAACGCGCCGTTCCAGAACGTGTATGCCCATTCGCCGTCCACAACGCTCTTCAACGCATTCCTCGCCGAGGTCGAGCGTGACTTCTTCGAGCGGACGCGCTGCTTCCTGCGCGACGAGTTGCGTTGCAATGCGCTGCTGACCGATTGCAACGCATGGAGCAACCCGGTGCAACTCCAAGCCGTGCGCGCCGGGTTTGATTACGTGGACGACCATTTCTACGTGGACCATCCGGAGTTCATCGAGCGGCCGTGGCAGTTGCCGTCGCGCTGCGCCAACACCAGCCCCATCGCGGGCGGCGCGACCGGCGGCCGCCATTGCGCCTTCACGCGGGTCTTCGGCAAGCCGTTTACGATCACCGAGTTCAACTACTCCGGCCCCGGACGGTTCCGCGGCGTCGGCGGCATCCTTACCGGCGCGCTGGGCGCGGTGCAGGATTGGGACGGTCTCTGGCGCTTCGCCTACAGCCACGTCCGCGAGAACCTCGCCCGCCCCGGCGCAATGAACTACTTCGACCTCGCCGGTGACCCGCTCAATCTGGCCGCCGAACGCGCGAGCCTCTGCCTGTTCCTGCGCGGGGATCTCCAGCCGGCGAAGCACGCCGTTGCCCTCGCGTCCGAGCCAAAGCAGTTGCTCGCACAAACGCACACATCCCGCGACAACACGCCGTCATGGCACGGCATGGCGTGGCTGACGCGCGTCGGCTGGCGTCTCGGAGAAACAAAGCCGGCGAAGAACGAACTGGCGCTGCCATTCACCGGCAGCGAAACCAATCTCTTCGCGTCCGGCATGGTGACGACCATCCTCGACACCTTCCGCGAGCGGCGTTGGTTGCCGGCGGGCAACCGCACCGACTTCAAGAAGAATACCTTCCAGAACGAGAACGGCGAGGTGACGATTGACGCGGCGGAGAACATCCTCAAGCTGGACACGGCGCGGACAGCGGGCGGCTTCGCGCCGGCCGGCAAACACATCAAGACGCGCGCGGCGACGATTGAGATCGTGGAAACCGACGCGACGGTCTGGGTGAACAGCCTCGATGGCAAACCAATCATGGCAAGCAAACACCTCCTCATCACACATCTGACCGACCTCCAGAACAGTGGCACGCGCTACGGCGACCGCAACCGCCAGATTCTCCAATCGTGGGGCCAGCTTCCGCATCTTGTGCGAGCTGGCAGTGCTATCGTGACGCTGCGGTTGAAGAACGCGAACCACGCGAAGGTTCACTCGCTCGCCGTCAACGGCAAGAGGCTCGGCGAAGTTGCTGTCAGCGCAAAAGAAGGCGGCACACTCTCGATTCCGCTATCGGTTTCCGCCGATGGCAAGGCGCGGATGCTTTACGAAGTGGAGATCGCGCGGTAGAAGGGCCTACTTCTTTTTCTCGTCCTTGAAGAGCTTGTATTCGACGCTATCCACGAGCGCTTCCCAGCTTGCCTCGATGATGTTGTCGTGGACGCCGACGGTGCCCCAGAGGGAGTCGCCGTCGGTGGACTCGATGATGACGCGCGTCTTGGCGGCCGTGCCGGCGCCGCCGTCGAGGATGCGGACCTTGTAGTCCACCAGCCGCACTTTCTGGATAGCCGGGTAGAACTTCACCAGCGCAGCGCGCAACGCGGTGTCGAGTGCGTTGACGGGGCCGTCGCCTTCCGCGACGGTGTGCTCGACCTTGTCGCCGACCTTGAGCTTCACACTGGCTTCGACGACGTTCTGGCCGTCGTGGCCGTGCTTGTCCATGATGACGCGGTAGCCGAGCAGTTGGAAAAACGGCTTGTGGCGTTTGAGCATCTTCTGCACGAGCAACTGGAAGCTCGCGTCCGCCGCCTCGAATTCGTAGCCGCGGTGCTCCAGTTCCTTGAGTTGCTTGAGAATGTCGCGCAACTCCGGCGTGTCCTTGTCGAGGTCAAGGCCAAGTTCCTGCGCCTTGAGCAGCACGTTGCTACGACCGCTCAACTCACTCACGAGCACACGGCGGCGGTTACCGACCAGTTCCGGCTCGATGTGCTCGTAGCTGCGCGCGACCTTCTCGACGGCGTTGACGTGGATGCCGCCCTTGTGCGCGAACGCCGTCGCGCCGACGAACGGCTGGCGGATGTCGGGCCGGACGTTCGCGAGGTCGTCCACGAAGAGGCTCAATTCGCGCAGATGCTTCAGGTTCTCGCGGGGGATGGACGGGATGCCCATCTTGAACACGAGGTTGGCCATCACCGAGGTGATGTTGCAGTTGCCGGAACGCTCGCCGTAGCCGTTGATGGTGCCCTGGACCTGCGCCGCGCCCTGCTCGACCGCCGCGAGGGCGTTGGCGACCGCGAGGCCGCAGTCGTTGTGCGTGTGGATGCCGACGGCCGCGTGAAGCTGACGCCGCACCTCGCCGATGACCCGCGAAACCTCGTGCGGCATGGTGCCGCCGTTGGTGTCGCAGAGCACGAGCACGTCCACGCCGGCGTCCTGCGCGGCGCGTAACGTCGCCAGCGCGTAGGCCGGGTCATCCTTGTAGCCATCGAAAAAATGCTCGGCGTCGTAGAAGACCTCTTTGCCGCGCTCCTTGAAGTAGCGGACGCTGTCGCCGATCATCGCCAGGTTTTCCTCCGGCGTCACGCGGATGACCTCGCGCACGTGGAGCGACCACGTCTTGCCCACCATCGTCACCACCGGCGTCTGGGCGTCCACGAGCGCCTGGATGTTCGCGTCGCGCGAGCAGACCTCTTTCGCGCGTCGCGTGCTGCCGAACGCGGCGATCTTCGCGTGCTTCCACTTGCGCTTGCGGGCCTCGGTGAAGAACTCCATGTCCTTCGGGTTGGAGCCGGGCCAGCCGCCTTCAATATAGTGGACGCCGAACGCGTCGAGCCGGTCGGCAATCCGGAGCTTGTCGGCGCTGGAGAGCGAGATGCCCTCGCCTTGCGTGCCGTCACGCAGCGTTGTGTCGTAGATGGCGACTTTCGGGTTCATTATTTGCCCAACCCGAATTTCTCGTGCAACACGTTGGCGGCCTTGTCGGCATCTTTCAGATCAATCACCACCGAGATTTTGATCTCGCTGGTGCTGATCATGCCGATGTTGATCTGGCTGGCAGCGAGCACTTCGAACATATCGGCGGCGACGCCGGGATGGCTCTTCATGCCGACGCCGATGATCGAGACCTTCGCGATGCCGTCCTTGGCTGTGACGCCGCTGGCGCCGACTTCCTTGGCGACCTTCTCCAGCGCCAACAACGACTTTTTGAGGTCGTCGGTGCCGACGGTAAAGGTGATGTCGGTCGTGCCCTTTTCAGAGACGTTCTGGACGATGACATCCACGTTCACGTTCGCCTCGGCCACGGCGCGGAAAATGCGCGCTGCCATGCCGGGCTTGTCGGGCACGTGGGCGACGGTGACCTTGGCTTGCTTCTTGTCCACTGCGACGCCGCGGATGACGACGTCTTCCATGCTGCGGGTTTCTGCTTTCACGATGGTTCCTGGGTTGTCGTTGAAACTGCTGCGGACTTCAAACACCACGTTGAATTTCTTGGCGAACTCCACCGAGCGCGCCTGCATGACTTTCGAGCCGAGCGCGGCCATCTCCAGCAGTTCGTCGTAGCTGATCTCCTGGATCTTGTGCGCGTCCTTCACGATGCGCGGGTCGGCGGTATAGACGCCGTCCACGTCGGTGTAGATCTGGCAGATGTCGGCCTTGACCGCCGCCGCGATGGCGATGGCGGAAAGGTCGCTACCGCCGCGGCCGAGCGTCGTGATCTGCTGGTCGGGCGTTTCGCCCTGGAAGCCAGCGATGATGACCACGTGGCCCGCGTCGAGCAACTCATGCACGCGCTTGGGTGTGATGTTGGCGATCTTCGCCTTCGTGTGCGCGCGGTCGGTGACGATGCCCGCCTGCGCGCCGGTGAGGCTGGCGGCCTTCGCGCCGAGCGCGTGGAGCGCCATCGCCAAGAGGGCGATGGTCGTCTGCTCACCGGTGGCCAGAAGCACGTCCATCTCACGCTCGCTGGGCATGTCGTGGACTTCCTTGGCCAGCTTGATGAGGCTGTCGGTGACGCCGCTCATCGCGGAGACCACGACGACGACCTGATTGCCGGCCTGTTGGGTGGCGAGGACGCGCCGCGCCACGTTCTTGATGCGGTCGGGGTTGCCCACCGACGTGCCGCCGTATTTTTGGACGACCAGTGCCATGTTCGTTATCTTTAGCTTGTTTACAACCGTTGTTCAACTCTCCGGCCCGCGCCGCCACGCTGGGCGTCCGATGACGGAGCCGGGTCCGTCACATGCATAAAAAAACCCCCGATGTTCAACCGGGGGTGTGGCGCGGCAAGCCGTTCACCCCGGTCAGGGGATCACGATCGTCGTCTTCACAACCTTGCCGCGCTTGCTGTTCATTGCCGGCGAAGCTCTCAGAAACCTGCCGCCAAATCAAGGGGATTTTCGGGGTTTCCAAGACCGCGCCGATGGCGTGATTGATGGCGCGAATGCCTGTTTGACTTTGTCCCGCCCGTCAATTTAGATAGCGCGGTTGATATGTTGAGAAGTCGTTCCATCAGAACATTACTGGCCGCCATCTTGGGCTGCTTGTTTGTTTTTGCAGCTTGGGAGCCGGTGATGGCCCATTGCGACGCGGACGATGACGCCGACGGCGCCTGCTGCTACTGCTTGTGCACACAAGCTCTCGACGCGCCCGACAGCAGCCCCGTGATCCAATCGCCGGAACTCTCAGCAGTTGCGATCCGCCCGCAATCGCCTGGCTTTTGTTCGCTGACCTTCTGCCCGCCCACGCCCCCGCCTCAAGCCTGATTCCCCGTCCACGCACGTAGTGTGTCTGTCCGCCGCGATTTGGTCGTGGTGGAACTTCCGTTTCAGTGAATCAGCTGAGGTTTGTATGAAAGTATTGTGTGCCGTGCTTGTTGCCGTCGTCGTCGCATTTGCGGACGCGCCGGCCCAATCGAAACTCGACCTGCCCGCCGCGCTCACAGAGGCGGCCGCCAACAACCCGGAGCTGCGCGCCGCCCGCGCCCGCGTCGAGGCCGCCACGGGCCGCACCATCCAGTCGCGCCTCTGGCCCAACCCAAGCCTGGAGTTCTCCGCCGAGGACGTGCCGGTCAACCGCGGCGGTTTCTCGCAGTCCAAGAACCTCGCCGGCGTCGCGCAAACCGTGCCGTTCCCCGGCAAGAAGTCACTCGACGCGCAGATCGGCGCGAAGGAAACCACCGCCGCCGAGTGGGATTACCTCGGTCGCGAACTGGAACTCGCGCGCGATGTGAAGGTGGCGTTCTGCCGCGCGCTCGCCGCGCAGAAGAAACTCGAAGTGTCCGCCGCGCTCGCCGACACGGCGCGCTCCACGGCCGCCGCCGTCCGCAAGCGCGTCGAGCTGGGCGCCGCGCCGGAGCAGGAGCAACTGCGCGCCGAGATCGAGCAGGAGCGAGCGGTGGTGGAGTTGACCGCCGTGCAGCGCGAGCAGGTGGAGGCGCAGAAGTCGCTCGCGCCATTGCTGGGCCGTCGGCCGGAGAATGTCGGCGTGCTGGCGGGAGAGTTGAACGAGCAGGCGCAGCGGCCCGGCCTCGACCAGGCCCGCGACCAGATGTTGGCGCGGCATCCATCCATTCATGCGCTGCTCGCCAACCGCGAGCGCGCCGAGTTGGAACTGCGTCGCGCCAAGCTCGACCCGCTGCCAGACACGACTTTCGGCATTGCCGCCGGTCGCGACACCGGCGCCGACGCGACTCTCATGGAGTTCCGCGTCTCGCTGCCGCTTCCGCTGTTCGACCGCTCGCAGGGCCGCCAGCGCGAAGCCCGCGCCCAAGCCGACATCGCGCGCAACGATCTGAGTGCGACCGAGCTGCGCCTGACGCGCAACCTCGCCGTGCTCGACGAGCGGTTGCGCGCGGCGGGCCGGCAGGTGGAGAGCTACCGCACGCGCATCCTGCCGAAGGCGGAGGGGGCGTTGCGACTGGTCCGCACCGGCTACGAGGCGGGCAAGTTCGGCCTGCTCGACATTCTCGACACCCAGCGCACCGCCACCGAGGTCCGCTTCGCCTACTACGACAAGCTGCTCGAACTGAACATCGCGCAAGCCGAAATGGAAGCGCTGTTGATGAAAGACCTCCGTTCGCCCGTGCCACAGAAGGAAACCAAACCATGAAGACCATTTTCACAACCCAGTCGTTGTTCGCGTCGTTGCTGGCCGCCGCCGTCGTCGTTGGCTGCTCCAAACCCACCGAGCATGCCGATGACCACGCCGGCCACAACCATGCCCACGCCAAGCCCGCACAACCTGACGCCGCGCCCGGCACGAACGCCAGCCGCCTGATGTGCAACGAGCACGGCGTCCCCGAAGACGAGTGTGGCATTTGCCATCCCGAACTCGCCGCCAAACTCAAGCCCGGCGAGGGCGTCAAGGTCCGCCTGCCAGACGCCAACTCCGCCGCGATCGTCGGCGTGCAGACCGCGCCGCCCAAGCGCGGAGCGATTGCCGACAGCATCGAGTGCTACGCCGAAATCGCGTTCAACCAGAACAAGCTTGCCCAGATCGTCGCGCCCGTCAGCGGCATCATCCAAGCGGTGGACACAGACCTCGGCAACGCGGTGGAGGAGAAACAGGTCGTCGCCAAGCTCTGGTCAGCGACCATCGCCGAGGCGGTCTCCAAGGCGGTGTTGTCGCACCAGACGCTCGACCGCGAGCGCAAGCTCCGCGCCGAGCGCGTTACGTCCGAGAAGGACTTGCAGGAGGCCGAAGCCGCCCACCGCAGCTCCTGCCAGCAGGTCCGCACGCTCGGCTTCACCGAGGAGCAGATCGAGGCGATGGTCCACAAGCCGCCGGAGACGGTGTTGATGGAAGTGCGCGCGCCGTTCGCCGGCGAAATCGTCGAGCGGACGGCGGTGCGCGGCGCGTTGGTGGAGGCGGGCAAGCCGATCTTCACACTGGCCGACCGCTCGACGATGTGGGCCACGCTTAACGTCGAGGAGACAGACCTTGCCCGCGTGCGCGTCGGGCAGACGGTGGAGCTTCGCGTGGACTCCGTGCCTGGCCGGACCTTCACCGGCAAGCTGACGTGGATCGGCGCAGAGGTGGACGAGCGCAGCCGCATGGCCCGCGCGCGCGTCGAGGTGGCCAACCCCGACCGCCTGCTACGCGCCAGGATGTTCGCCCGCGCGCGCATCCTGACCCGCAGCGCCGACGGCGCGCTGTTGCTGCCATCGCCGGCGGTCCAGCGCATCGAGGGCAAACCGTTGGTCTTCGTAAAGCTGGCGGACGACTTGTTCGAGGCGCGCGCCATCACCCTCGGCGCGAAGTCCGACGGCCAATGCGAGGTGCTCGCCGGCTTGAAGCCGCAGGAACAGGTGGCCGTGGCTCACGGCTTCACGCTGAAATCGCAACTGCTCGCCTCCCGGCTCGGAGCGGGCTGCGCGGATGACTAGGAGAACGGTTACCATGCTGAACTGGCTCATCAACTTCTCCCTGAACAACCGCTTGCTCGTCTGCGTGCTGGCGGCGGTGCTGGCGCTTGTCGGCGGTCGCGCGGTGGCGCGGCTGCCGGTGGACGCGTTTCCCGACACAACGCCGGTGCAGGTGCAGGTCAACACCACCGCGCCGTCGCTCAATCCGCAGGAGACCGAGCAGCAAATCACCATCCCCGTCGAACTTGCCATCAGCGGCCTGCCGGGTCTGGAGAACGTGCGGTCCATCTCCAAGTTCGGCCTCTCACAAGTCGTCGCGACATTCGACGATGACACGAGCATCTTCCGCGCGCGCCAGCTCGTCACCGAGCGACTGCAAAGCGTCGAGCTGCCCGTCGGCATCGAACGGCCGCAGCTTGGCCCGATCTCGACCGGTCTCGGCGAAGTCTTCCACTACGTCGTCCGCTCCAACGATCCAAAGCGCATGCTGACGGAGCTGCGCGAGTTGCAGGACTGGGTCATCAAGCCACAGTTGCGCAAAGTCCGCGGCGTCGCCGAGGTCAATACGTGGGGCGGGTTCGAGAAACAGTTCCACGTTATCGCGGAGCCGGAGCGGCTGGTCAAACACGGCATCACGCTGGAGACGCTGTTCGAGGCGCTGGAGGCCAACAACCAGAACGTCGGCGGCGGGCTGGTCACGCGCGGCGGCGAATCGCTGCTCGTGCATGGCATCGGCCTGACGACGAACATTACCGAGATCAGCAACATCGTCGTCGCCTCGCACGACGGCGTGCCTGTCCACGTCCACGACGTCGCGACGGTGAAGGTGGACCACGAGATCCGCCGGGGCGCGGTCACCGGCGCGGGCCGGGGCGAGATCGTGCTCGGCCTCGGCTTCATGCTGATGGGCGAGAACAGCGCCGTGGTCACGCGCGCGTTGAAGGAACGGCTCGCGGAAATCCAGAAGACGCTGCCGGAGGACGTGATTGTCGAGGTGCTCTACGACCGCACGGAGCTGGTGGACAAGGTCATCCGCACCGTGACGCACAACCTCTTCGCCGGCGCGTTGCTGGTGGTGACGGTGCTGTTCGCGTTCCTCGGCAACCTGCGCGCCGGCCTCATCGTGGCGGCGGCGATCCCTTTCTCGATGCTGTTCGCCGGCGACCTCATGTTGGAGACGGGCATCGCGGCAAGCCTGCTCAGCCTGGGCGCGGTGGACTTCGGTCTTATCGTGGACGGTTCGGTGGTGATGATCGAGAACGCGATGCGCCGGCTCGCGGAGCGGCAGCGCGAACTTGGCCGCGCGCTCACCGACGACGAGCGCCGCGCCACGCTCAATGAAGCGCCGCTCGAAGTGGCGCGGCCCGTCGCGTTCGGCGTCGGCATCATTCTCATCGTCTTCCTGCCAATCCTCGCGCTCGAGGGCGTCGAGGGAAAACTGTTCAAACCGATGGCGCTGACGATGATCTTCGCGCTGCTCGGCTCGCTGGTGCTGGCGCTGGTGTTGATGCCAGTGCTGTCGAGCCTGCTGCTGCCGCGGCAGGTCAAAGAGAAGGAGCCGTGGTTGGTGCGGCTCGCGCACCGGCTCTACGCGCCGTTGCTGAACCTCGCGTTGCGCTTGCGCAAGACGACGTTGCTCGCTGCGCTGGCGCTGCTGGCGGCCGGCGGCTGGATCGCGTCGCAGATGGGCGGCGAGTTCCTGCCAAAGCTCGGCGAGCAAGCCATCGTCGGCACGAGCGTGCGGCGGGCGGGCGTGTCGATCGAGGAGGCCGTGGCGTTGAACGACCGCGCCGAGAAGATGCTGCTGGCGGAGTTTCCCGACGAGATCGCCAACATCTGGACCCGGCTCGGCACCGCCGAGGTCGCCACTGACCCGATGGGCGTCGAACTCTCCGATTTCTTCCTCGCGCTGAAACCGCGCGAGCTATGGAAGAAAGCCCACACCCAAACCGAGCTGGTGGAACTGATGCGGAAGCTGTTCGCGAAAATCCCCGGCCTGAAGGTGTCGTTCAGCCAGCCGATCGAGATGCGGATGAACGAGCTGATCGCCGGCATCCGCTCGGACATCGGCATCAAGATTTTCGGCGACGACTTGGAGACGTTGCGCCAACTCTCCGACGACGTGCAGCGCGTTCTGCATGGCATCCCCGGCGTCGGCGAGGTCAGCGGCGAGCAACTCACCGGCCAGCCGGTGTTGCAGGTGAAGGTGGACCCGCAGGCGGCGGAGCGTTTCGGCGTGCCGACGCGCAACGTCCTCAACGTCATCGAGGCCGTCGGCACCAAGAAGGTCGGTGAAGTGCGCGAGGGGCAGCGCCGGTTCCCGCTGGTGGTGCGGTTGCCCGACCGCCAGCGCACCGATCCCGAAGCTCTGGCCGGCACGCTCATCCCGACCGCGACCGGTTCCGTGTTGCCGCTCAACCGCGTCGCGCAGGTCATCGAAACCGAAGGCCCGGCCACGATCAATCGCGAGTGGGGCCGCCGCCGCATCACGGTCCAGTGCAACGTTCGCGGCCGCGATGTGGCCGGCTTCGTGGCGGAGGCGAAGGCGAAGATCGCCGCGCAGGTGAAGCGACCCGAAGGTTACACGCTGGAATGGGGCGGGCAGTTCGAGAACATGGAGCGCGCCAACCAAACGCTGCAGTTCGTCGTGCCGATGGCGCTGGGACTGATCTTCGTGCTGCTCTACTTCAGTCTGAAATCCTTCCGCGACGTGCTCATCGTGGCGACGGGCATCCCGCTCGGCGCGGTCGGCGGCGTGCTCGCGCTTTGGCTGCGCGGCATGCCGTTCACCGTGAGCGCCGCCGTCGGTTTTGTCGCCCTCAGCGGCGTCGCCATCCTCAACGGCCTCGTGCTGGTGACGTTCATCAACCAGAAGCTCGCCACCGGCGCGTCAGCGGAGTCCGCCGTGCGCGAGGGCTGCCTCGTCCGCCTGCGGCCGGTGTTGATGACCGCGCTCGTCGCAGCGGTGGGTTTCATCCCGATGGCGATCAACGTCGGCGTGGGCGGCGAAGTCCAGCGCCCGCTGGCGACGGTGGTCATCGGCGGCGTGCTCAGCAACACGGTGCTGACGCTGCTGGTGCTGCCGGTGCTCTATGTCATCGCCAGCCGGACGCGCGAATCGAGAACATCCGGCTCTCCAAGCTCCGTCGCGCCTTAGTGATGGCAACAAGTCGCGCCGTGCCCGCCGCAGGCCGTGGCCTTCGGCTGAACGCCGTATTTCTCCGCCAGCGCCCCGGCGATCGCCAGGAACTTTTCGTGCGTGCCGTGGCCCATCGTCTCCTCGGCTTGCCCGAACTTCGCCAGCAACGCCACCTGGTCCTCATCCGTGAGCACTTCGTTGGCCATCGAGAACAGGCAATGATCCTCCTTCTCGATGTGCTGCCGCAGCAAGCTGATGAAAGCCGCGCCCGCCTCTGCGAACCGCCGCAACGCCGCGCCGTCGCCGGCCGCCGCCGCGTCTATCGCCTCGCTCATCGTCCGGACGCAGCCGCGCCCTGCTTCGTGCTCGGCCATCATCACGCCCGTCGGGCCGCCGTCGCGCGGGAAGCCTTTGGCCTCCATCGCCGGGAACAAATGGACTTCTTCTTTGCCGTGGTGGCATTGATCGGCGAACGTGCGGAAGAAGCTGACGGCGTCCCGTGCGGACGCGGCGGCGAGCCGGCCGTCGGCGTTGGCCTCCGCGATGATGCGCTCCAGGCAATCCAGCACCTGCTCAATCACCCGATGTTCACCGCTCAGTATCTCTGTCGGTTTCATGTGT